>MDSY01043093.1_pt1 | contig 12090 bp, 10 predicted proteins | sample 811131 | NCBI WGS metagenome assembly MDSY01 (sample SAMN05326643, study PRJNA326480) | marine metagenome | isolation source: seawater | place: Atlantic Ocean: South West | collected 2010
ATGCCGTACACTGCGGCGCAGCTGATGCCCGCGCCGTGCGCCGTCGACAGCATCGAGACGGTGCCGTCGCCGTCCCAGAACGGCCGGACGCAGTCGCACTTGTACGAGCCCGCCGTGTTGGTGCACGTTGCGGCGACCTCGTTGTACATGGGATGGACCGTCGCGTCGCACTGCGCGCTGCCCTCGGCACACTCGTCGATCTCGGCACACGCCTATTGTATGCATGTCGAGAGAGCATCATATGTGGGTACTACTGGCTGCATCACACGGGGGAGGGCTGAAGCTAAAATAGGCCGCATATGGTTACAGCCTCCACGCCACCGTCTGGTTGTGATAGCCCGATACGCCGTAGTAGGCGCGGTAGCCGCTCGCGCACGCGCAATCAAAGGCGCCGTCGAGGTTGATGCAGCGCGCACTTGGGTGGCAGTCGTGCGGGCTGGCCGTGGGCAGGGCCGCCTCGAGCGTGCACTCGTCGACATCGCCGCAGAAGAAGCCATCGCCCCAGTAGCCGGTGGTGTTGCACGTGCACATGTAGCCGAGCGGCGCCGCCGGCGAGGGCGGCGCGTTGGCGCACATCGCGTGAGCCGAGCACAGCGCCGTGCCCGCAGCGCACTCGTCCAGGTCCACGCAGCTCACGCCGTCACCCGTGTAGCCTTTGGGGCACGTGCATGAGAAGGAACCGGCGAGGTCGGTACAATGGGCGGCGCCACCAAAGCAGTCGTGCGCGCCGGTGGCGCACTCGTCGATCTGCGTGCACGCGTCGGAGGTGGCCTCGTACCCCGCCATGCACGCGCACGCGCCACCCTCGAGGTGCGGTGTCGCGGGCGCGCAACTCGTGCACCCGTTGGTGCCCGGGCCACTGCAAGTGACGCAGCTGCCGTCGCACGCGCCGCAAGCGGAGCCAGACTCGGCGTAGTGCGTGGACGGGCACGCGCTGAGGCACGCGCCGCCGAGGAGGAAGGGCGCAAAGGTGGGGCACGCCGTACAGCTGCTCGTAGAGGAGCCATCGCACTCGGCGCACGACCCGTCGCACGTGGCGCACTCGGAGTTGCCGCCCGCGTAGGAGCCAGTCGGGCATGCGCCGAGGCAGGTGCTGCCGTGTTTATAGGGCGTCGCACTGTCGCACGCGATGCAATCCGTGGCTGTGCCGCCCAGGCAAGTGGCGCACGAGGCGTCGCACGCCTGGCAGCGTGAGCTGCTGTCGGCATGCGTGCCGTCAGGGCACACGCTGATGCACGCGTCGCTGTGGTAGACGGGAAAGGTCGAGCCCGTGTCGCACGATGTACAGCTGCCGGCCGCGTTGCAGGTCCGGCACGTGGAATCGCAATTGGCACACGTGAGGCCATCACTGTGCAGGAACTGGCCAATAGGGCAAGTGTAGGTACACGTGCCTGCGATGCTGTCAAAGGCTCCCCCTGTCAGGCAGTTCGTGCAGCCCGTGGCGGTGCCATCGCTGCACTCAGAGCATAGAGGGTCGCAAACAACGCAGGCGTTGTTCGCGTTGGCGTACTTCCCACTTGGACACACGGACACGCACGTGCCCGCGTCAAAGAACGGCGTGCCCGCATCAGGGCAGCTGACGCAATCCGTGCTGCCTGGCCCACCGCACGCCTCGCACGTGGAGTCACAAGCGAGGCAAGCCGCCACCAATCCAATGGCGCCCGAATAGGTGCCAGTGCTCGGGCACTCCGCGACGCACGTGCCAGCATCGAGGAACGGGGTGCTTGCCGAGGTACAGCTCACGCAGTCCGAGCTGGTTGCACCAGAGCACGTGCCGCAGGCGCCGTCGCAGGGCTTGCAGACGTTGCTGCTGTCGGCGTACTTGGCGATGGGAAGGCAGGAGGCGAGGCACGTGCCAGGAGCGCTGAAGAAGGGGTGTGAGGAGGCGCACGCCACGCACTCCTCCTCTGATGGGCCTGAGCACGTGGCGCATGACGAGTGGCACGTGACACACGTGTCGCTGGAGTTGACGCTGCCTCCCGAGCAGGTGAAGCCGTCCTCAATGGCACAGTTGGCGTTGCACCCGTCCAGGCTCACGCGGTTGCCATCGTCGCAACTCTCCTCACCGACGCGGAGCCCATCGCCGCAGACTGAGGCGCACGTGTCCATCGCAGTCATGCTGCCGCCGCTGCACGCGTACCCGGCTTCGATGAGGCAGCCAGCGCTGCAGCCGTCGCCGCTCATCGTGTTGTTGTCGTCGCACTCGTCCAACGCGCTCCACGGGACATTCTTGCCGTCACCACAGATGGGAGAGCACGAGTCGAAGCCGCCGATGCCAGAGCCGCCGGCCACGTCGGTCGTAGAGGCGCAGTGGAAGCCCGCCTCGATCTTGCAGAGGGCGCTGCAGCCATCGCCGCCGGCGGTGTTGTTGTCGTCGCAGCCCTCGGCGGTCGAGCGGACGCCGTTGCCGCACACGTGCACGGGCGTCACGTATGTGATCGCTGTGGCGGTAAGCGCTCCATTGGCGGTGCCGTTAGCCGCGGCCTCATCGGAAAGTGTCGCGCTTGAGGCGAGCAGCGCCTCCTCAGAGGAGTCTGCCGGGTCGAAAGGTGACTCTCCCGCGTTCTCGGTCGCCACGGCGAAGAGTGCGCCGACCGATGCGCCGGTGAGTCGCCGTCTCGCGCTTTCGCCCGCGCCCGCGCCGCTCACGTACGCGGAAGAGACGGTCAGGTTAGAAGCGTCGACGAACAGCGGTGGCTGCGGCCCGATGTGCGCCGGCTCACCGACAGCGTAGAAGCGGACGAGCCAAGCAAGGCCGCGCGCGCTCTGCGTGCGGAACACCTCGATCTCCCCAACCGTCGGCAGCGCCTGCAGCGCCAAGCGCACTTGTGTCGCCGAGGCGTCGGGCGGCAGGAGCTCTGTGGTGGCATTGGCGAAGCTGAGCCGCATGCCGCCCTCAAGCGCGGCGAGTAGTGCGGTCGAGGCGTTGAGCTCCACCTTGAACTCGGGAAAACTCATGTTGGGCGGTGCGGCGCCGGCTTGCTGTACCGTCGTCTCGGCGAGCAGCGCGCCGTGCGCGCGGCTCGTGTCGAGTGCGATGAGCGGCATTGCGCCAAGATTGAGCGGCGACGGCACGAGCGCGCCGTGGTGAAACTCCACGTCAAAAAGGAGTGTCACCTGACCAGGGGAAGGCGGTGAGGTGGTAGGGGCGGCGGTCGCGGCGGCTGCGGCGGCCAATTGGTGAATGTGCTAGTAGTGGGGTGGCCGGGGTCAGAAAGCGACTAGGGGGGATGACTGGAAGAGACAAGTGGCTGATCGGAGGTGGCAAGTGGCTGGCACAAAAGGGCAGCTGGCCTCACCGTGTCCGCGCTCTCGTTCCGTAGCCCGCCCACCAAAGTCACGCCAACGACCGACACGACGCTCAAGCTCTCGAGTGCGCCCTTGACCAGCCCCGCGGCGTCCCCGGAGGCGTACCCCAGCGCTATCTGCGTGAGCTGGTGCAGGTCAAGCGCGCTGTTGTTGGCCAGCTGCTCTCCGTTGAAGCCAAGCAGCAGCTCTCCGCTGAGCGGCGAGCTGCTGCCGGGGGGCGGCATCGCGGGTGGTGGCGGCAGCGGCGGCGCGCCCGGTGGTGGCGGCGGCGTCCCCGGTAACGGCGGTAGCGACGGCACCAGTGTGAAGGGCGGCGGCGGCGGGGGCAACGCGAGGAGACCATCAATGAGCTGTGCAGGAGGTGAGGGCGGCGCGGCCGGCGTGGGTGCGGCTGGCGCGTTGCCCACGAGCAAGAGGCGCTGGACCTCACGCGTGTACACTTGGCTCACGTTGGCGTCAGCCTCGGCCGTGAGGACGGTCGGCGTCTGCATGTGGATACAATACGACACATCAGCATGATGCATGATGCCAAATGCTGCGTAAGCTACGGTGGCTACAGGGACAGGGGAGTCTTGCCGTGCACGCATGTGCTTATAAACAGGACACATACGCCCATGCGCTGCCTGCAGCGCCATCGCCACGATAGTGTAGCCCGTATCGAGTGACCCTTCCAGCGCCTTGCTCCTGGTCGCGTTGGCGAGCCCGAAGAGTGCGGCTGTCGTGTCGGCCTCGGTCTTCCTGGCCGTCGCTGACGCAGTCACGCAGCGGCCTTCCCTCAGGCCGAAGCCCGCAGAGCACTCAGTGCACGTGTCTGGGCCGCGGCAGCGCGCGCAGTTTGGCGCGCACGCTGCGCATGCGCCGAGGGCGAGCGCGCCGTACTCGCCGACGGGGCACGTCGCTGCACAGGCGCCGGGTCCACCGCCCGCGGGCAGAAGAAGACCCGCACGGGTCACAGAAGATTCCCACGCAAGAAGACTAGGCGACGCGCACGCAACGCACGCCGCGGGGTCAGCGGGCGCAGTGCACTTGCTGCACGTGCCGTCACACGGCGCGCAAACGGCCACCGCGTCGTTTGGGTCGGCAGCGAAGCCATCGGGGCACGCCGCAAGGCACGCGCCGCCGACCAGGAGGGGCGTGGCGCCAGCTAGGTCGCAAGCCGTGCAAGCCTGGGACTCGGGTCCGTCGCAGCTGCTGCACGTTGGGTCGCATGCGCCGCACGTGGACGTGCCGTCTAAGCGCGCGTACTGCTGTGGCAGGCAACTCGGGCCACACGTGCCGTTGATGAGCACCGGGTTGAGCCACGGCGCGGCGCGGCACGCGAGGCAAACGCGCGGCGCGGCGGCGGTGCACGCCGCGCAGTCGTACGCCTCACACGGAGCGCAGTGGCCGCTGCTGAGTGCGTAGTGGCCCTCCGCGCACACAGCAACGCAGGTGCTCTGCCCGCCTCGCCGCCGGGCGCCCGCCGCACAGTCGGAGTCGCCGAAGGGTGTGTTTGGCGTGGGATCGACGCACTGTGTGTGGTTCGGCCCCGAGCAGAGTTGACAGGCCGCGTCGCACTTTGCACACGCGCCGAACGGGTCCGTGTACTGGCCGTTTGGGCAGCGGGACACGCAGCTGCCAAGCATATCGAGCGAGGCAAATACCGTACTGGGGCAGCCGCCGCGCTGGGAGCAAGCGTTGGGCGTGCACGACGTGCATTGCGTGGCGCGAGGGCCCGAGCACGTCTTGCACCGCGCGGCGCATGGTCGGCAGACGCGCGCGCCGTCAGCGTAGTGGCCATCGGGGCAGCGGAGCAAGCACGCGCCGCCGAGCATGAACGCGTGTGCACCGACGTCGTCGCAGCGCGTGCACTGGTCGGGCGCAGGGCCGAGGCACTTGCCCCCGCAGCTCTCGTCGCACGCCGCGCACGTGGCGTTGCCACCTAGCAAAGCAGTGACGATCGCGTGGCCGGCGGGGCAGCTGAGGCCGCACTTGCCGCCGTGCCGAACCTGGACACGTATATAATTGGCAACCTGGACACCGAAGCGTGCAGCCTCGGCACTTTGGGCTGCAGCCTGGACAAATAGGGGTGCAGCCTAGGTACAGAGGACTGCCGCTGTGCCGCACCGGCGCCTCGTCAGCGCATGTGAGGCACACGCCGTAGGCGTCGCAGTGCTCGCAGTTGGGCGGGCACGCCCCGCCCGACACCGGCCTCGAGCAAAGACAGTCTCCCTCAGCGCATTTGGGCGCATGCTCCCACCCCTCGTCGCACGTGCAGCCGCCCGCGTAGCACGAGCCGTGCGGGCCGCACGTGTCATCCGCGCTGCACGCATCCTCCGCCAGAATCTCGACGTCGATGGCCGTCCCGCCATCGCTGGCGCCCGCCAGGCGGCGACGTCGAGTCGAGCCTGGAACGATCTTGGGCACGCGCATGCGGCTGGCAGGGATGCCGAAGAGCGATGCGAGATTGCGCACCAGGTAGTGCCTGGGTGGCAAAGGTGGCGAAAGTGATGCCTCCACACGTCACGGTCATGCGTGGAACTGGCTGCGTGCGCAGCCGTCCTGCATTATTAGGCTGCTGCAGCTTCGGGGGGCGTACAGCGCTGGCGGCGTTGCTGTGCGGGGCTCCTGACGCGCGCCGCTTTGGCCACTTTTGCCCCCCAGGGCAGTGCGGGTCAAAGAAATCTTCAACGGCGAGCTCGATGCCGATGGAAAGCACGATCTTCTTGACCTGCACAATCTCAACGCCCTGTGTGCCGCCGCACACGACGACGTAGACCTTGTTCTCCCAGCCCGCGAAAGCGTTGGAGCCGCACGGGTCGGACACGGCCGGCTTGCGCATCGAGAAGTTGTACGAATTGGCGCTCGTCATGTGCGCCTCGAGCGGTGGCACTAGCCTCCCGTTCCACAACACCTCGAGCTTCTCCGGGTTCGAATAGAAAATCGACACCACGAGGCGCGCTGCGTGGATACGCGTGTGCATAAATAAAGACAGATGGATGCCACATGTTAATAGATGCACGATGCATGCGTGCACAGCTTCACCTCGCGTCAGCTCGGCCACACGTGTCTCGCCGCTACCGTGCGGCATCATCAGCCGGAGGCGCTGTGGGTTGGTACCCGAGAAGGCTAGGTCGTAGCTTCTGTTGACAGCTACCGTGCCGTGGAAAGTCATTAGCCGGCCTGGGGTTGAACTTACACAGGTTATCGACTCTGGCGCTGCCTGACATGAGCGCTCTAGCCTCTGGGAGCAAGCTGAGTGGCTCAGGGGGCTCCCCGCTCGAGCTGTAGCACTTACAAGACGGCCCTTTCAACATGCTGGCCGGCGAGCGCATGAGTAGCCGCCGCAGCCGGACGCGCCCTGGTGGTCCCACCCGGCGTTCATGATATCAACAAAACCACCCGAGGCCAGAGTCACGGGCACCAGCGAGCGGGTGCGGTGATCCTCGTCCATGCTCTCGATAAGCAGCCGCGCAGGCACCTGGGCAGACATACATATGCCCTTAGTACATACATGCAGCTGGGCATACACATGTACTAATATGCTTTATGTGGGTGTGTGCAGTGATGATGAGTTACTGGCACGCACCATTGAATCCTTGGAGCAGAACCACGCGTTCATTTGCGTGTTCAAAGTGCAGCCGGCGCGGTACGTGCCATATCCAGAGTATGCGACCTCGCTGTGCGTCTTGCGCGGCGTGCGGCATGCCGGGTCGTAGAGCGCCGAGCCGCTTTCGCACGCTACGCCACTCTGACCGAGGTAGAAGTTCTTTTCATCGCCCGGGTAGAAGACCATGCGATTGCGCCAGTCCGCCTCGGTGGCCGACGCCAGCTGCCGCCCATGCGCAACGTAGTCGTGGTGCCGCACGGCCCACGCACGCATCTCGCTCTCGTCGGCGCTGTCCACTTTGAGAATGTGCAAGTGTCTCGCGCGTTCTTCACCACGTGCCACCCTCTGCGCGAACAGCTGCGCTCCCGCTTGTAGCTGCTCGGCTCTGTCGGGCGCCGCCAGCCCCCTCCGCCTGCGGTACGAGAAGATTCCACCAGCTTCCTCGAGTACGTCATGGTAGGCCGCCATATCGCAACCGGGGTCTCCGGGATCGTTGAGCGGGCAGGGATCGAAGAGCATCTTTGTGGGTATGTTGTAGAAGGTGTACTTGCTCGTATCTGCGCGCCGCTCGCTCATGTACTCTGCGCGCGAGAGCACGGAGGCGTCGGGTCCAAGGCCGATGAGCGTGCCGTCAAGGTCGTGGATGATCACGTGCTTGAGGCCGTCGCAGTCCATCGCGACGCACTTGGAGCCCGTGATCCACGAGCGCTGTGGTGCGGGCAAGTACGCAAGGTTGAGGCGCGACACCTCGTCGATGCTCGTCTCCGAGAAAAAGAGCGGCGGCACGACGTCTGACGAGTTCATCCCACCGCCGCGTAGCGGCTCGAGCACGGTCGACGTACCGCAGTGGTCGAAGAAGCGCTGGAAGGAGGAGCGAGTCACGCGGACCTCCGAGGCGAGAGGCGGGTCGGATCCCTCAGGGTGGTTAGTCCCATATATGCCGTACTCGTAGCCGCCGCCGATGGGCCCACACTGCTCGGGCGAGAAGCCGCTTTTGGAGGCGGATACGGGAAGCAGTACGCCCCACTGCTGGCCGCAGTACGGGTTGGACTTTGAGCGGCCGATGAAGACTGAGTCGAGGATGGTGAGCCGCTGTAGCCGCACCACGTGCTCGACGGGGCTCGTGCCGACAGTCGACCAGACGAGGCCCTTCTGCGCGTCGGCCACGACCATGTTCGCGATAGTCGGCTGTGAGTTTCGCGTGTCTGTGGCAAAGCCCCAGATGGCAATGTAGCTGATCGACCAGAGGGTCATGTCGCGCAGCACGCCTCGGTTTGACCCCGGTGCGCCGGTGGCCCCCTTGGCCACCACACCGAGCCTCGTGCCGTGCGCCGAATTGTTGGCCCAGTTTGCTTGGCGCAGGCAGAAGCTGCCCCCTATGGCCACACCAAAGCTAAAGCCGGCGAGTGTGGCGCCTGACACAACGACATTCTTGATGGTGGGTTTGCAGCTGTGTACAACCACGCCGGACGAGCCGCCGCCTCCGATGTCCGAGTAAAATTTCTGCCCGCCGTAGTTAGTGAGGCAGTCGAAGATCACAACGTCCAGCACCACCAAGCTGCCGCCCACCTGCAGTCCGGTAGGTGCGCAAATAATACACAAACACATGGACAATACAATACATGGACATGGACATGGACATGGTACATGGATGCGGATAATACACAGGTGTATGTAGTGCACAGATACATGCCCGCCTGCAGCCCAGTGTCCGAGTGATAGATGACGATATTCTCCACGTGCGAGCTGTCTGCGCCGCTACCCATCGCCCGGATGCCGTCGCCCAGCCGCGGGTTGATAACGGAGCTGCGGATGTCGCATTCACCCAAGCACTTGAGCATCGCGACCATGAACTCACCCGTGCGCATCGACACTGGGCCAGGCATATGCGAGCCGCCGTGCGAGACGCGCACGCCATGTAGCAGCGTCCTCGAGCCCCGCTGGCTGAGGAAGAGTAGGCCCGACCTGCTGCGCCTCATTGTCTTGAATGCAAAGTCCCACCTGTAAGTAGAGTTGGGGTGGGGGTGGGTTGCGGGTCAGCGCTGGGGTTCGGCTTCAGGTTTGGGCTTAGGCACAGGGTTAATTAAGATGAGCGTTCAAGTGAGAAGCCACCGTGTCGAGTCGACACCAGCGAGGGTGATCGATGGCCGGCCGCTTGGCCGGCTCGAGTTGGAGCGTAGGTACAGACCGACCTCGCCGCGCATGTCGAGCAGGTGGCGGCCGTATGCCTCGGTCACGGCAATGTGCGTGTGCGCAAGTGGTGCCTCGAGCGTCAGCTCGGTGTCAAAGCCACCACCAGGCCCGGGCACGGGCAGCTTATGCGTGGCGGCGACGATGGCGCGCTCTGTCTCCCTGCAGCCCACATACACGCACACATCATAAACATACACATGGCATGTGCATGAGCATGAGCATGTGCATGAGCATGTGCATGTGCATGTGCATGTGCATGCGTGTGCGCAGCAGCCAAGCTGCTCACCTGCCTGAGTTGACCGTCGTACCCACAATGACTTCGTCGCCCGGGGAGAAGGCGAAGTTTCCCATGAGCCGCAGCGTGCGGCTTCCCTCGTGCGCGGTGCTGCGCAGTTTGCCCCACAGCTTGCCCGGCATGGTCTCGCCTGGAGGCGTGGGGTTGCAGGCTATGCACGTGGATATGGGGCTACAACCTGGGTGCAGAGGGTCACAGGGAGTAGAGTCGGTTGTAATGCGTGGGCTTACCGTGCAGTGCGAGCTCTCCGCCCGACGCGACGTCGAGTGAGTGTCCCTTGAGTCCGCCACATTGCGGGCTCTCCGTGATCGCATCGCCCGCCAGCAACAGCGACAGCGAGCCTGAGTACGGTGCTCGGGGTCCACCAGCCACGAGTTTGCCACCGCCCTTGATGCTAATGCATACGGCACGCAGGTTGACGACGTGACGTGGGCCGCGGTCCTCGATGCGCAGCGTGCCCCAGACCACGAGCGACATGAGCTGCACGTCGAGCGGCTCATCGAGTACGACGGTACCTGCGTGCAGTCAACGTGCAAACACTCAAGCTGGTGGTGGCCACCATAATCCCTCATGGCGGAGTTTGAACGGCTCAAACTCTTTTCACAAGAGCGTAGTGCAATCCGAGGAGGCTATGCTGCCGAGCTGTGGCGCTCTAAGAGACCACCATCAACCATGAAGCGGGTGCGGCACCGTGGGATAGTCACGTTCGACTTGAATCGAGGCCACGTGTGGGTAGCATCATCGCTGGCATAGCCGAGCGCCGTGCCCTGCCCATGCCACGTCCACATGTTCGACCACGCTGAGCTGTAGCAGCCGTGAGGGCATGCCATGACGTCGCACCCCTCCGTGTACGGGTGGATGCCAACGTCCGAGTTGGGCGGCGCAGACGGCGAGCCGGGCGGCATTTCGGGCGGCGTCGGCGGTCGCAGGGGCGGCGGAGGGACGCCAGGCGGCGGCGAGGGCGGGTACGCAACCTGGATGGTCGTGAGCAGGTCTGAAGGTGCGAGGCCAAGGTCGGCCGCAACCGCCGCGCCGATGGAGGCGGCCGACGCGGCCACGTTGGACTGGTCGTTGCCCAGGGCGGCGAGCGTGGCAGCGAGCTCGATAGACTCCAGCGTAGGCCACGGGGCCTCAAGGGTCGCGCCTGCAGAGGCCGGCAGCGCACTGACCAGTGCCTGCGCCATCGTGCCGAGGCTTGCGTTCCAGCTGGCCAGCAGCGGCGACAACACGTCTGTTGGCGCGTCGCGCCCGCCCGCCCTGGGAGAGGGGACGTAGACGTCACCCACTGCGTCGTCGGTGCCATTGTCCTCAAGGGGCTCAGGGGTCGCAGGCGGGCTGGGTGCTGCCTGCGCGGTGTGCACGGAACGCCTGACGCTCAGAGTGATCCTTCGGACCAACGAGGCACCCACCGCTCCAGGTGCAGATGGCGGTGGCGTTGGTGGCGCAGGGGGCCAATCTACCACGGCAATGGTGCACACTGAGGCGAGTCCCTGGCAAACCGCGGCTGCCGCCCCGTCAAGGAGGCTCTGCTGGTACGTGGAGTCGTAGACATCGCCAGCCACCAGCACCGGCACTGAGGCGGTCACAAGCACGTCGGCAGTTACAGAGACAGTGGCTTTCTCCTCTGCGGGCAGCACGCCGATCGTGTGTGTCTCGAGGGAGGCGAGGACGGCCGAGCCAGTCAGGTTTCCAAGCACCGAGGCTGGGAAGGCTAGTGTGATTGCTGCCAGGTAGCCAAGTGGCAGCTCTGGCGGCGGCGGTGGCGATGGCGGCGGGTCAGGCGACGGAGGTGGCGGTGGTGGTAGGGGCGGCGACGGCGGTGGCGGCAAAGGCGGTGGAGCGTAGAAGGCATTCCAGTTGCTGGTGACGCCGCCGCACGGGTCGAAAGGCCGCAAACTCAGGCAGTTAGGAGGGCCCTCAACGTGCAAAACCGCGGAGGAGCGATTCTCGTCCCAGTAGATCTCGCCCGTGGCAAGGCGCCGCCGCGCGAATGGCCGGCCGTGCCTCGGCAGGGTGACACCATCATAGGGGCCCACCTTGACCCGCCTTGGTTCCGAGGCGGCATTCTCCTCATCCCCTGGCGCCATAGCCCGTTGCTCCTCCACCCGCCGCCGCACCTGTGGAATCAGCCACCACGGCGGCGGCGGCGCCGGCGGCGGCGCCGGCCGGTACGATTGGACGTTCGCCATAAGCTTCTGGTTGACAGCTTCGGTCATGTTGTCAAGGCCGAGGCCGTACGAGCCGCTATCCTCGAAAGCGGAGACGTTAACGAGCGGCGGTCTGGCGTACGTGTAGTTGCCCGCACCTGGTAGCTGCGCGCCGTCGAAGTCGATGGAGTCAAATGCAATGTCGGGCAGAATGTCCTCACCCTTGTCGTCCAATGGCAACCGGTTGCCGGCAGCGTCGATAAATTCACCGTCCTCGTCTTTACGAGGCAAGCCCCGAAGCTCGATCCGATTAGGAGAGGAGCCACGCGGCCGGACCCCCGCCTCGGAGGCGGTGGCTAGGTAGGCGGGGTAGGGGTTGGTCTCGAACTCGATCCACTCGCCAGGCCGCAGAGTGTTGCCAATGCCAACAGCGAGGTCCTCCATGTGTCCGAGTTGCCCATTTATTGTGATGTCGAGCTGGTAGCGGCGTCCGGCGACGAGCAGCATGTGATACTTCATGTCGGTGTTAATTTGGTGCGGCAGGATCATCGGCGGGG
>MDSY01071267.1_pt1 | contig 12089 bp, 5 predicted proteins | sample 811131 | NCBI WGS metagenome assembly MDSY01 (sample SAMN05326643, study PRJNA326480) | marine metagenome | isolation source: seawater | place: Atlantic Ocean: South West | collected 2010
ACTTGAACACCATTTCGACCGGCCGATTCGAACGTATTCCTCCGGGATGAAGTCAAGATTAGGTATCTCTGTAGCGACGGCATTCAAGCCTGATCTCTTGCTTATCGACGAAGTCTTGGGCGTTGGAGATGCCTCGTTCCGTAAGAAGAGTGAGGAGAGAGTAAAAGAAATGATAGCCGAATCAGGTACGGTGGTTATTGTATCACATTCTTTAGGCTTATTGAGTTCTATTTGCTCGAGGATTATTTTACTGGAAAACGGTTCAATTGTTTCATATGGCGACCCAGATGAGACACTAAAAGACTACTCTAAATTGCTTAAATTAGATTGAAACATCTCCAATTGGGAGAGGGTTTTTTGCTCAACTGCAACATTACGACGCTCGATATTTTGTAAAAATTCGCTTACGAATTGGTCGAAGAACTCACGATGATGAGCCATAGCATTGCGTTGTGGAAATTCTTCAATTAAGAAGAGAAGTATTCGAAGTCGCAACTCTACATTTTCTATTTTCCAAATTTCGCCTTCAAAATTTGAATTGTTTTGAATTAAATCATGCCAGCACTGTAATGCCGCAATAAGGGCGTAAATGTCGAGATTGTTCTGTTTAGCCTGCAAAAAAGAAAGAAGAAATGATAAATCTAACATTTCAGATTTTACTTGATTGTTTTCGAAGAAAGAAGCCCCAAATTCTACCAAGTTCAGCGGTGTATTATCTTGACCAATGAGCTGAATAGGAGGAAAGGAAAGTATAGATTTATACTGGACTTTATTAGGTTCTAAGGGGAGAAATTCTCCAGCCAGTGATTTCACGATTTCTGTACAAGATTTGCCTTTTATGGCCATTTGCAAGCACTGATCAAGATGTGTTCTCCACACAACCGAATGACCGTCCCCCCAGGGTGCGATAACATACCCTAGATTTCCAATCCGACCATGCCAATCAGACAAGGAAAACTGGTTAACTTTTCGCAAAATCAGCGGTGTATGAAGCCTAAGATGGTGCTTGTCATTCCAGTTTTGCAGAAGGAGATAGTCACACAGTGGATTTAAATCGCTTTGATCAAGCGAGGTAAGGAGTTCATTTTCTCGGAAAAAGGAATTCCATTCAATCCGGCGCTCGATAAAATTCTCTTTTGTTGAAATCTCTGCAGATGGAAATGCTCTGGTAGCAAATTCTTTGGCCGTAGGGTAGAGGGAAATGTCGAACTGAGGGTTCATTCCAATGACGGTTGCAGAACCTGTTAATTTTGTACTGATCGCAAATGAAGCGAACCCTCCTCCAGAGCCCCCAAAAATTACCAACTTTTTTGATAATTTTTTGGCCAGAGCATCAAGAAATTGGGCGACATCCCTTTGGAAAGAAGGCCAATTTTCATTTCCAATGTACCAGCCAAGATCGATTCCTTCAACGTGAGTGGATGGGTCTGAGAATGAAATGAGGCATGATTTTGTTGAATTAGAAATTCCTTCCCCTGAAAAATAGGGGGGCGCCTTACTTTCCCGGCTGCTTATAGCAGCATTCAAACACACGAGAACACCTGGGTGGGCATCTAAAAAGCCTGAGTTGGTGATCTTCATGTAGAGTATATTTTGTTGGAAATGAATCTCGAACACTCCGTCTTGGAGTGGTTTTTCCAAGATACTGTTCGGCATACCTGCTGCAACTATGCATCCCCAAGCACTTACATCCAGCCTGTCATTCATACTTCCACCTCCAGTAATTTACGTATTGAGCGAGACACAGCGCTTAGTGAATGTTTCTTAAGTCGATCTTGGATAATGGGGAGTAAATTTATTGTAGAATTACACTTTTCGAACAAATCAATTTGCCAGGAATGATCATTTGGACCATTGACAAAAAACGGCCAGTCGCAACCCAGCAAATCTTCATGCAAATCCGATCGAGTGACTATTGGAGGTGTTCCGACCAAAACGCACTCAAGAACCTTCGTTGAAAGTTCGCGAGTCTGATTCTCGAAGTAAGCATCGCGTGCACACCAGGCAATATCTGCTGTTCCAACGTGTTTGAGTACTTCTTTTCGTGGAAGACGATGAATCCACTCTATGTGCTCACTGCTTTCTAACTTCGTAGTCATTCGAGACCTAAATGTAGAATCGCTAACTGGGCCGTTGTGAATCTTGTCACCTATTACTGTCACTACAATACTGGTGGAGGCTGCGTTTAGTAAGGGCTCAACCCCCCACAGAGGCGCCATTTTGCCGGCATAAACGACGTTAATTACATCGCCTTTTTCTCTGGGCACCATCGGCCGTGGTGGCTGATCAGGAATCATTGGAGGGAGGTCTACAAAATGTTCCAACGACACGCCAGAGAGCCTTGCTAATTCCTTTTGAATGAGAGATGTTTGACATAGAATTCTACCTTTTGAGTCACAAATTGAACGAACCAATGCAGATGTTGGCTGTTTTACTGTAGCTTGACCATTCTCATCATGTGAGTAATAATCGGTCAGGTATGCCCACAATTCAATCTCTTTGTTAAGCGCCAAATCCTGAACGAGGTCAAAACCGCGACTGAAAACCTTCGTTGGTCCGGGAAGGTACTCAGCGAGACTCACCACCATTGAGACATAATCCGTGTGAGAGAGTTTCCGATTAACATTTTGATAACCCATCATGCTTGGTGTGAGAATGGAAACATTGCTGATGAGATGGAGCGGTTGCAGGATTGGTGAAGCTTCTGCTTCTGATGGAATGGCGCAAACCACGTGAAGGCCTGTTTCTGCCAACATCTCTGCCATTGAAGCATACCAAATAGCTGAGCCATCAATCAAATTGAGATCAACATTATGCGCTAAAACAACATGTCGTTGATACAATATTTCTTTTTGTCTAAGGAGATTCTCAGCATCTATACATAAATCATAGTCTTGGTGTACCAAGGAACGGATTTTCATTACTGGAGCTTTATCCACTTGACGAGGAAAAAGGTTCTTTGTCAGAGGGTGCCGATGTATTACTGGGATGGGAGTGTCTCGAGCCATTGATTCAGTTGGAACTATTTGTAACAATAATTCCATTGAAACAAAACGATGGTCATACTTTTCCATGACAAATCTGCGATTATCGCATCCAATTTCGTATGCAGTTCCTACGTTCAAAGTATTGATTAGGTTTTTTTCCATTTTCGCAAGGTCTTCAAAAATCCAGTTTTCCCGATGAATCTCCTTAGACCCCTCCCATTGCACCATGTGAACAAGAGATCTGGCAACAGCGCCCTCTAGTGGGGCAATATGAAAGGATTCATGATCTGACATCGAGAGTAGAGAATGAACACTAGCGACGAAACTTCCTACATCTGGAGTAAAACTTTCATGGATAACATCATTGTTGGCGAACAAAGGTTGGTACTGATTGAAGATTTGTTCATACCAATCATTTTCTTCAAAACGACGTTTCATCCATGGGTATTCTTTTGGCAATCTTCCCTTTAATTTTAGATTGTATGTGGACCGTGATTTCTTCATTCGTTCAAGGAATTCCATCGCCCTTTGCAACCCTTTGGATTGAGGAGTAATGCCCATAAGTCCTAAGCCAAATGGATCGCTTCTCTCTACATTGAGTAACAATGATTCGATTCCATTCGGAATCACTATTCTTTGAAAATCTGCAGAAAGACGGTTTTCAAAACGGTTCATATGGTTTGAGACAAAGAATAGCTTATCATCTTCCTTAAAATCTACATCCAATACATATTCTGATCTTAACTCCTGTGCATGGTATCGGATGTGAAGTGGTCTATTGCCCCTCATTTTAGATATCTTTGAAGCATTCCCCAACGCCCATTCACAAAACAAAATATCGTGTTCACTCATGAGCTGCATCAATTCTTGATCGGTTATATCAAGTGAGCCCGAATGATTCTTGGATTTCAGCAATGTAGTTTCAACACCCCAATTGCGCCATGTTTTGGCTATATCAGTGATAAACTTCAGATCGTGTCCGACAATCAACACGCGCTTATTCGTTGAAACGGCACATAATTTAGTATCCGATGAGGAGAAATTCTGTTCAAGAAGGCCATTGCTAAGTATTTCCTCCAATACGAAATCAAGACCAATGTGTTCATTGAAGTTATTATGATAATGAATACTTCGTTTGAAGAGTGGTTTATCTGATTGATGAACTTCTATATTGTTAACAATTAACGCGTTGATGACCAGTAGCCATTCTCCACTTTGTTCAACTGTTGAAGGAATTGTGACTGCTCGAGGCCGTACCCGCTGGCAAAGAATTTCGCTAACGAATTGACTCAAATCAATATTTCTAACATTTTTCACAACCAGTTCGTAGTAAAACGGGTCAATATTTCGAAGATGGCTTTTGTCATAAGCATTGGATGTTAATCTGAGAAGTGGATGAAGTCGAAGCGCCAATCGCCGCCAATTTTCTTTACGCTGAAGCCTATGTTGTTCTCTTTGTTCGACGATGGCTGTAAAAATACTTGGAAGGTGTTCAAATTCTGTTAGAATCCCTACAAAACCGTGAAGATGGGCGGAACGCGCACTGGCCAAAATCGAACCGTTAAGCAATGCAATGTGTAAATCTGTATCTTTAGTATCTTGGTCACATACATACAGGGTTGGATTCTTAGATTGGCGTTCATGAATCATCGGAAGTGTAAGTTGACTCACGTTAGGGTTTTGCTTTGAGATTGAGACATAACTTATCTCTGGCATGGAATCTGGCCATGCTTTCAAATTCAACTCGTGCTTTATTGAAGGAAGAGTGGGCGTGAGCATTACTCCATTCGAAGATAGATTCCAGTCCTTTCCGCTCATAAAACCGACATGCCAATCAAGAGATATAGCCTTCGACGGACCCGTGAGTACAAGTTCATCAATGGAAAGAGCCACGCCTGTCAATCTATCTTTTTGGATTACCGAAGGCAGGACATCCAAATTCCATTCAAGTAAATTGGCCCCTTTCGTACAATGACGGTAAACACTGTCAATAATGGACGCCATACGATCCCAAGAACGGTAATTTTCAACCCAAGTCCGACCGCTTTGTGACAACCGTTTGGCAAGGTCTCTGTCTTCAATCAAGGCTCTTAATTTCTGTGAAAGGTCACGGGAATCTTCTTTTTCAAACAACACACCATTCTTATCAGAAATTACGTGTTCTGCGATAGCTCGAACGTTGCTGGCCAGGACTACCGAGCCCATCGCCATGGCCTCAAGTGGCTTGAGCGGTGAAATCATTTCACAAACTTCGGCGGAAATACGAGGGAAAGGTGCAATATCGATGAGTGAATAGTAATCGTTCACCTGTTCCAATGGCACCTTACCCGTAAATTTGACAATTTGACTAAGCCCTAACTCGGAGGCTTTTGCTTCGAGAGTTGAGCGCATTTGACCATCCCCGACAATCAAGACGGAGATTTTATTCTTGATGGATAAGGGAAAATAGGACACAGCCTCAAGCAGATAATCTAACCCCTCATATTGCGCGAGGGACCCAACATAACCAATCACCGTTTTTCCGTTCAGCATGTGTGCACGTTCGAGTTGCTTGTGACGGTCTTTAATGGTGAACGTTTTGGTATCAACGCAATTGGGGGCTAGGCTTATTTTTTCTTTTGGAATGCCCCATTCGATTAATTGCGCTCTAAGGCCATCAGTGATGACAATCACGTGGTCTGCCGCCATGGCGACGTGTCGTTCAAGGGCCATTTCCAATTGGAATCGATCACCCCTTCGATATTCAGGGTCTTTTGCTGCACGGCTCAAGGCCCAAAGACCCCGCATTTCGTACACGAAGGGGATATTCAAAGCGCGGGCCACCATAGCCGCGGGAAAGCCAACCGAGTGATTTGATGCCGCATGAATCACGGAGGGGCGGATCTTTCGAGCACTGGCCAACAAAGAATAAGCGGCACGAACAGCGTAATCCTCCATCGCATAGGTGCCAAAGGCTTCCACTTCAGGGTCATGGAGATATTCGACTCCGTCGATGATGTTGTTTTCTATTTGGTTTGGTTCAAGATCTACTTCTTTACGATCACAAGGATAACCCCAGCGTGTTCTGACGTGTAAATCTACGCCTTGTTCAAGAAGAGATTTACAAATGTAGTGGGTGCGGGTGCTGTACCCTGCAGTCGTATAATCAATGCTCGTGTGGACGTGATAAAGCACTCGATCTTCAATTGGTTTGTATTCTATTTCTGGTTTCAATACATCGAGATTATATCCATTCATACGCCATTCTAAGCGCTCTTTAATGGAACGATGAAGTCTTTGAGTAGTTTGGTCACTGGCTGCGGAAAGGATTTGAATCGCTTCTTCAGACCGTCCTCTTTTCTCCAATACTGAGGCAATTCGCCTCAACAATCGGGCATCGCTGGCAATTGCTGAAACTGCACTGTAAAAGTCCAAGGTTATGTCAATGTTAATGGAAAGAAGTAAAATTCCAGACTGATAAATAATTTCTCGCTTTCGTCGAAGGTCTATTTTTTTATCTTGTAAATTATGTTGAACATCATCAATAAATTGATGTATCTCGTTCTGGGCTAAGTGGCGTACGAGACGGGAGCCCAGATTGGTTAAATCCATGACTCTTAAATCATGATTAAGCCCTCTGTCCTCGTTGATGGGGGTCGGCATGACTTCAGGGGATTTTTGTGGTTCACCGGAGATGACTTTCAAAAATCGACGTGTACGCGATTTTCTCTTGAGAGTAAATTCGGGGGATCCAAGCAACGATTCCGCAAATTCTGGTACGCCAAGACGATTAAAATAAGTGTGCAATGAACGTCGAGCCCGAGCATCGTCTAAGAGTTCCGGCATTGCAGAAAGACATTGAAAGGCAAAGGTCGAATCTGTACTGCAATACGCCCGAAGGGTAGCTAAACGAATGTCCATTGCAACAATTGAATCGTGAGGTTCGGCTATTTTAGCAGCTTCCGCGTGTTGATTGAGGTGGTCCAAATCCAAAGTTTGTGTTAAACAAAATTCATCCTTAAGATCGGTGGGGCGATCAAGAGTCGCCAAAGCAAGTTTGAGAATCGAGTCGTTGAGTTCCCCTATGCGACGAAGGCGAAGGTTTCTTCGGAACTTCCTAAGCATAAACTCTCCTCACAACAATTTTTTGAGCGAATCTAAACAACGTTCAGCCGTTTTACCATCCCACAAATCAATCATTGGCCGGGGCATTGATTTTTTGCTAAACACATCAGAAGAGGTGGTGATTTCAGAGGAGGGAATCAGGCGATTTGTACCCTGAGTTATCGTGATTGGCCTTTCTGTATTGGGCCGTACTGTAAGGCACGGCAGGCCAAGATATGTCGTCTCTTCTTGGATACCACCACTGTCCGTAATGACTCCGTTTGATGAGGCGACGAGGCTCATGAATTCAACATAACCCAAAGGAGGGACGCAGCGTATGTTGGGGTGGTCGAGGTACGTATTCAGCCCAAAAGATTCGACCCGTGCTTTTGTCCGAGGGTGCATCGGCCAAATGAGAGTAAACGATTCGGCCATGGTCTGAAGTTGATGTAAAATAGATTCTAGGACTTCTGTATGATCTACATTTGATGGACGATGCAAGGTCACAACAAGATGGCGGCCTTGGATACCTAATTCTTGCTTCATGTTACGGGCTTTGAATAAATCCTCCATTTGAACAAGGGTATCGATCATAATGTTACCAACGCGAACGATTTTTTCAGAGGAAATTCCTTCCCTTGATAGATTTTCATCGCCATCTGGGGAGGGAGTCCAGAGTAAATCACAAAGATGGTCTGTCACGATACGGTTCAATTCTTCTGGCATTTTTCGGTCATTGCTTCGCAGGCCCGCTTCAAGATGAATGGTCGGGACATGTAATTTTGTTGCGGCCAATGAGCAGGCAACAGTGCTGTTCACATCACCAATCACGATCACAGCAGCGGGTTGACGCTCCAAAAGAACTGCTTCGTAGGCTTCAAGGATTTGGGCGGTTTGTTTGCCGTGAGTAGCGCTACCGACATTTAGGGATATATTGGGTGAGCCCATGCCAAATTGTTCAAAAAAAATACCAGCCATTTCATGATCATAATGTTGGCCTGTATCTACAAGGAATGGGTCAAAATCTGGAGAATCCCGTAGAAGTTTGAGGAGGGGGGCCGCTTTCATTTGGTTAGGGCGCGCTCCAACAACCACATGTACCTCTTTAGACATGGTCTGCGCTGAATAACATAGCATTTCATTTAATCGCTAATTATCGAGCCAATATGATTCGTAGAGACTAAACATCATGGCCCTTTGGCTATATTATGGAGGTCAGATTAGAGATTGAACAGACTCGTATCAACGTTGAATTCTTGCCTTCAGAAGATGAGTTGTCATCGATTTACTCAGAAAAGATGGCTTCTGCCCTTCAATTCTCAATCGCTGCAAGTGGACCGGTTGATTTTCGCTTAGTCCATAACGACCATCTTAGTCTCATCATTTTACTGGCCGCTCACCCGTTCGCCAAAGGTGATTTGACGATACCGCTCCATGTATCTCCGCTTTTTGCAAATGCTTGCGATGTGTTCTCACGATATCGCCCTGTATTCTTGTCGGCTACTAACAAACCCTACACTCCTCGTTCAACTGGAAGACCAGGTCTAGCCTTTTCAGGTGGAATGGATTCAACGGCCGCATTGGCATTATTGCCTTCAACAACAGTTCCAGTATTTCTCGACCGTCCACATCGAGCCAAGACGACTCTTTACAATAAATCGGCCGCAAAAGCCACGCTCGCTTTCTTAGAAGCAAAAAACATACCAAATATTTCCTTAAGCACTGATGTGGAATTTATTCGCAATCCCATCGGCTTTCCTACAGATCTCGCATCAGGTATTCCTGCAATTGCCTTAGCAACTCATTTTAATTTTGATTCAATTGGATATGGTACAGTAATGGAATCTGCTTATCGAATCGGCCACAAAAAAGCCCGAGATTACGAGCATTCGCCCCATTATAGACTTTGGTCCCCGCTATTTTCATCCGCAGGAATACCGCTGATTCTTCCGGTAGCAGGAGTGAGTGAAATCGGAACGAGTACAATCGTACACCACTCTCAATATCGAGATATGGCTCGTTCTTGTATTCGGGGGCAATGGCCTCGAAGTTGCAATGAATGCTGGAAATGTTTTCGAAAACAGTTAATCGATCAAGCCATCAAAGGGCAAACAATGTCAGATGAAGAGTTTAAACGCGCCATTCAATCAAAAGAGGTCGCTTCGAAACTATCCTCTGAGTTTATCTCTCACGAGAATGTTTTAGGTTGGGCATTAGAAAGAATGGAGAGAGGAACTGTTTTAGATCTCTTGTACCAGAGGCTTGTAGCCTCAACATATTCGCTTAATCATCTAAACTCATTCTATCCTAACTCGATAAATTTAATTCCACCAAAGTATCGGCTTCATGTGCTAGAACAATTAAGAAATTATCTGCCTGAAATGAAGATTGAAGATCAACAACGAATGGTTGCTCAAGATTTTTCGAAGTATGTCGAATCTACGACATTCAAATCTAAAGTGATTGATTTTAAGACATTAATCAAGAATTAAAAAGCAAAGACACAACGTCTTCCGCCCCGTTGGATTGATTAATTTTCAGGGCTGGCTTAATCTGGAATAGAATTCCGATGTCTTTTTTCAAGTGCTCCATTGTGATGGAATGATTAACAATACCCCATCCTTCTTTCTCAGATTTTTTACATCGGGCAACTTGGTCATCCATGCCTGTATCTGTATTTGGAATGAAAAGTGTGGGAATTCCAAAGGTTCGCATTTCCTGATAGGAATTGTAGCCTCCAGCCTGAATAGAGGCATCGAAAGCATTGGCATACATGGCGTTGGGATAATCGCGTATGACTCTCAAACGCTCATGAGTAAAAGATAGCCGTTCTCCAAGCATAGATTCTCCGAGGACAACGTAAACTTCGGGATAGGAATATAGAGATGTGAGAACGTGTTCAAGAACATTTTCAATTGCATTAATTCTTCCAGCTCCGAGTTGAACATACACAACCTTTGCCTCATTAGGAACAGAAAGTCTTGAACGAGCGAAACTTCGTTCCCAAGCGTCTTCTGGTTCAACGGCCATAATGGGGGCTACCTCATGGAAATCTTCTTGTGCATGAGTCTCAATTCCCTCACTAGGGATGATGATGCCATCAAAGAACGAAGAACTATCCACGGGAATCGATTTGTTTGACTTGAACGAACCTCTTCGCATCCACCATTTTTTCATTAGGGGTTGGGATGCGACAGCATTTAGCATACCTCTGTAAGGAAAAGATCCGTCGAACATGAACCACTTGGGACGGTGCATGTCAAAAACCATGTGAAGCATGTCTTCTACTAATCCGTTCCACTGTGATGCTGTCATGTCAGCATGTTTGTATCTTCCTGCGAGATGATACGTCGGAAATTGTTCGCTGTAAAGAATGTGCAAGGTCGGCATCGGCGTAAAAAAAACGATTTCGAGTGATGGGTCTGCTTTTCGAAGCGATCTTGCTACGGCATACATTCGAGTGAAGTGCCCAAATCCAACGCCGTTGGTGGGAAACAACACAATGCAGTGCTTGCGTTCTTCAAAGCCTATTACCTCATCTAGATCTGGTTGGTTAAGCGATTGCTTCCCGAGACGTTGCAGACCCAATCTTAAAGCAAGAAGGGGGAAAGTGAGCGGGAGTCCTAACAATCGCCAAGGTTGACGTACGGCTGTCGTCAAGTGAATGCCTAGTTGAAAGGATACGGTGTTTCTCAATCGTCGTATTTCTCGTTGATTACGACTATATTTCCGTTTAAGAGCATCATAAGAATGCTCAACAGAATCAAAAGACGAATCATCGCAGTCCGAAAGTTCATCCATGATGCTTCGTCATGACTCAACTTCTTGATGTTTGGCAAACCTATCTCAGTTTTGTTTAAGATTTGGCACCGATTCAAACATCCAAATCAACCGATATCAAAGCATGGGGTTCAGCCATCCACTCAAGGTATGAGGTCGTTCTCTTGTCTATAAACGACCGCAAAGGCTCATCGATAAGTTCCAAGCCGGGTTGGTACGCTTTGTTCCACCAAGAAAGGTCTTCAGCGATATGATCGCTCAAGTGTGGAGCCAGATTTTCAAGACCTTGTACTTTCAAAGCCCATAGCGCATGTTGAGCAGTCCGAAGCGGTTTTTTATTGAGAAAGTAAGATATTTCTTTGCTCGAGGGATCGATTTTACGGCCGAGCGGGCCGTTTTTGTGAAAGCATTTCCAGCACTTCCCACACCATTCACCATCGCGGCCTCTCAAGCATGAATTTACAACATCTGAAAAAGAACTCTGTTTGCAGATGCTCAATGCTCCTGCTTCGGTGATGTGGTTGATTGGAAGAACATACGTCAAACCAGCCTGTTCAAACTTTTTTGGCCAGTAGTTCCAATAGTGAGACATGGTGAAATCACGGTATTTTAACCCTTTTTCGAGCCAGGTGTTTTCAATTACAGTTCCGAAAGCAATTGAAGAGAGATCGAGGTGATCGGCAAGAAGAATAAGATGAACGCACGCAGCGTTTGCAGTTGAAAACCCCGTTTGTTTTCCAGAAAAGGTACGTATTTTTTCATGGTTCGATGGGATGCGTAAAACGCTTCTATTTGTCCGTTGCTTAATCGCTTCGAAGGTCGAATAAGGCAGAGAATGATTCAGCAATGAAGTGAAATTCCGTTCATGGTAAGCAAGAATTGTATTGTTCGGCATTAAGATCATGGCAGCGGTAGAATCAATCCCCCCCGAATAAGAAAGCGCATGGTGTTGGCCCCGGGAACGCGCTTCTACATCCCAAGATTTAGTTTCAGGAACCCATGGTGAAAGAAGAACTTCAAGCGCAAGATGTAGAAGAGATGGGTGTGTCTTTCCGAGGGTGAATCCCTCTGGCATGTCCCAGTGAACCCACCCCCAAGGATGGCGTAACCACACGCGATTTCCCTCTTGTGACCAATTTGACAGCAAATCCTTCGCATTCCAGTCTTGCTTCTGTTCAGGCTCAGGTATGCCTTCAGAGGCTTCAAGTTTCTCAGCCATCTTTCGTTTGGCCTTGTGAG
>MDSY01071482.1_pt1 | contig 12089 bp, 8 predicted proteins | sample 811131 | NCBI WGS metagenome assembly MDSY01 (sample SAMN05326643, study PRJNA326480) | marine metagenome | isolation source: seawater | place: Atlantic Ocean: South West | collected 2010
CGAAGTTGTGACCGCCGCGCGAGACGCCTCGGATGCCGCCGTTAACAGACGCGCCTCGCGTGCCGCGCTGCACCTTCTCGTCGCCGTCGCCTGGGCATCACCGGCGGTGGCGAGCGACCCGGCTGGCTGGATGCGCGCGATTAACGACGCCGCGTGCGCCGCGGGCTGGAACGCGTGCGATTCGGACGACGTTTCGCTGCTCGCCGCGCATTGCGACGCGTGTACATGTATGCTTACCGCGGCGACGAAACAAGGCCAGAGCGCACCGGACAAAAGACTTCTCGGAGTGACGCTCACCGAGGCGATGAAGTGCGTCAACGAGCTGGTGGACGACTTCGAGGAGGAGGATGACAATGATGATGACGATTCAGATGACGAATCCGACGGTTCAGATGATGACTCCGATGACGAAAACAACAACTTGGAGCACGAAACCGAGGCTGACTTCCTGGAGCGGTACGCTGCGATCGCGCGTGACATGGCCGAGGGCGGTGACGACGAGGACGAAGACGAGATCGGGGATTTCTCCGACGTGGACGAATCATTTTCTAACGTGTTTTTACCGACGCTCGGCGACGGAGAAAAATCCGTGAAACGCTTCGTGGAGTGGTATGGAAAGTGGAAGGAAGGTGGGTCTTCTGGGTTACGAACCGCGACGCTCGTGGACACGGCAGTGGCGAAACGGTTCGAAAAGAAACTGGCTAAATTGGTGAGTGCGTGAGGGTCATTATAAAATTCAAATTGAAACTACTTCACCTCTTCTTCACCTCCCGTACGCGATCATGCCGTTTGCGGCGAAAAGTGTCGTGCAGAGCACTTGTGCTTTCTTCGCATGCTTACCCGCCTTACTGTATCGCGCACATGGACGTCCACACGCACTCGCAACCGCACCTCCTCGCGCACCCAAAGTACCGTTCTCCGAGGAAGCTGACTCGCTCGTGCCGTCTTTGACCAACGCCCTCCGTGGCACGACTCCGTTCTTCACGCCCGAACACCGGCTGTGCATCACCTGCAGGTTGTTAATCAGCATCACGTCGCCTTGCTGCCACGGCACGTTGACGGATTCCTCTTCAAACACGCGGGCCATCATGGCCATGGCTTCCATCGGTATCTCGGTTCCGTCGCCGAAAACAACTCCACGGCCGGGTTTGTTCAACACATCGGTCCACCCCCTGTGCGCGGCGAGCACTTGGTTGAAAAACCGCCGGCCGCTCCACTTCACATCAACCGGGTCCACCAAAACTGCGTCCATCACGGCTGAGTAGTGCCGCACAGGGTACATCTGCGCGTCTATCCCCGGGACGTTGTCGAACTCACCCTCGTTAAGCCACTCGATCGCCTCGCCCATTCTTTCCTTTTGCATCAACTTTTCCAACTGCGACGGACCGTTTACTTTAAACGTCTTCCGCCAACCTTTGCCGATCGGGGAGTCAGTTCGGTCATCTAAAGTCATGACACGCACGTACCGCACACCTTTCGTTTCCAACTCCTCCACGAAATGCGGTGCGTGTTGTTTCAGTTTCAAATACGCCCGGTGCGAGTCGAAAACAGGCGTGAAGCTGTTTTCCATTTTCTTTTCTTGGCAGTGGAACAAAACGCGGTGCGGGTAAAGTTGGTGGAGCTCGTCGTGCGCAGCGTTTTTGTCACCAGCGTACACCTCTGCGTCGTACCCCAGCGCCTCCGTGAACGCCTGAAAGTCTTCAGCAGTCACCAAAGGAAAACCCCGGAACATAAGCGCGCCTGTTTGGGTTAATTGCTGTTCCAAATGAGACGCGTTTTCTTGGGCCCAAGTTAAAGTCTTTTGCAAATCAGTTCCAACATCAACACTACACGGCTCTATAGCCGTGGGGAAAGCGTAGTTGCCCACGGTGTCGTCATGCCGCGTTTTCGACCCGATAATGGGGAAGGAAACGCACACGCCGATAGGGGGGGGGTAGTGGGTTTGGGGTTCTTGGGGATCAGCCATGGTTGGTCGCGCAGGTTTCTTTGTTGATTGCGAATTTGTCTTGTCATTGGTAGTCGCCTTGGCCCCATCGATGATGTCGCCGAAATCAGACACAGCGTCCGCGCCCCACGGTTCGCCGTGGGAAGCCCTTTGCTGCTGTCGTTTCACACGGGGGTCAGACGACTTGACGCGATGTTCAGACGCCTTGTCACCAGTTTTGTTTGCCGTGTCAAGCGCGTCCCACCCGTCCGCGCCCCACGGGTCGCTGTGGGAAGCCCTCTGTGGAAAAAAGTCAGATTGTTAAATTTAATGACGCGGGGGACGGGATTGGGTCAGAAGGTATGTGTGGTCGCATGGCATACACCCGAAGTGCGTGCGTTTTCGCACTCCAGGGTGACTCCCAAATAAAATAGTAACACTCCAGGTCCGTGCAACCTTCTCGTCCTGTCTTGCGTAGAACCCTCACCTCCCCCGTCGCGTCAGGTGTTCGGGTCTCCCGAAGCGTCCGCAAAAAAGTTTTCTCGGGAAATTCGAAACGTGCGGGTCCGGAGGTGGTTGCGGGCCACTTCATTCGGGAGTCGTGGGAAAACATGGACGTACCATCACTCGGTCACCGCAAACGAGAAACGCGCGTTGATGCGTTCGTGTCGCGAGTCTGGAAGTGACCGCGAGGGGTGCCGAGCAGAAAAAGTGAAATAGATATCGTGACTCGTCCGAGAGTCTGACGTGGAAAACGGACAAAATTCGTAATCCACTTTTTCTATTTGAGACAGGCTCGAGGTCTCGGGACGTACTATTATTAATATGACATGTTATTGATATCACAACACTAATACTACGATAAGCACGGCTACGATTAATACTACTATTCAGAATTCTGGGTTCGGAACTCAAGCAAAAGCACCGTATCGGTGGACCCCTTATGCGTCACCTTCGATTCCGTCGGTTTTCCATTCAGCTTTAATTTATGGCTTTCAGATGCATCTAGCAAATCAATGAACGCCTCCCGGTTCCTCGGCGCTCTTAACGGCGGGTCCGCTACAAGCCAGACTCCACTTTTTTCCACCGTCAGTTGAGGGACTAATGCGGCAACCGGCTCCACCGCGTGCTTCTCGTACAGCACGTCACAGGCTAGGATGAGGTCGAACTTTTCTTGGTCTTTTGGTACGGCGTTCCAGTCGAATAAAGTTGCGGAGACAGTTGAGGAGGATTTATTGATATCGTTTGATTTGGTGGTATCGCCGTCGTCAGTAGACTGGATACCCATAGGAGCAGCACTCACCTGATCGTCAAAACTAACCCGTAGCCCATTAGCTTCCGCGGACAGCAAGCAGCACTGCAACGCTAGCGGTTCTCGGTCATAAAACGTGACTGACCTGGCGCCCGCGACGCCAGCCGTGATCCCGGCTAATCCCAACCCCGCTCCTAAATCGCAAACGTCTTTATCCCGTACGACGCTTCGTTTATTGTCCGACGCCACGGACCTGGCGAGCGCGATCGAGGAGGGCCACAACGCAGCCCAGTACGGGTCCTGGTCTAACAGCCCTAAATCGACGTACATGTCGAGCACGTCGTCTTCGGATTTGGGGCGCACGATTTTAATTGGTGGCAATTTATTGTCAACCTCAATCTCATCGATCACCAAATCGAAATCGCGGATGGAGTAGCGGCCGGTTTTTAGACTCATTAAGGGGTGGGATTCTAGTTGTGAACCGTTGGGGAGTGCGGTTGGTGTGGTGGAGGTAGACCGGTGGCGCCGAGTATCGAAGCGGACGCGTGAAGGACTCAACGCGTTCCGGGTCCCGGGATGACAAGAAACCACTCGGAGCACGTTTTTCAATCCGCCCGCCGCTTTAATCAATCGACTCGCGAGAGAAACCACCGCGGGTGCGGTCCTCGCTGCCATCGAGCAGGACAAACCAAACACGGCCAGTCCCGGTACACACCCAACGACCTGCCCGCACAGAAATCAACCTAATCCCTCTCCGTAGGGCGACGCAAGGACTGAGCAGGAGTCGGGCTTTGAATTTCGAAAAACCTTGGCGGTGGAGAAATAAAAGCGTCTTTTTGATAATATCGTCTGTTAAATGACTTCCGGCTTCTAGCGCGTCTCGATACTAGCGCTCCCTATCTTCTCTCCTATGTATCAGTAGCTCTTCATGCTACGGGGTCCCACCGGGGTTCGAACCAACCGCTGCTTTTTTCGCCAGCCGCTCGGCGGAGGCAACGCGGTTCATCGAGTCCGAGCGGCCGATTTTCTGAGACGTTTTTTTCTGTGAACTGTTTTTGTGACCTTCATCCTTCACCTCCTTCACCTCTGTGTGCTCCACGAACCAGTCGTCCACGTGCGTGTCTAAATGAAACCCGCCATGGTGATCATGCTCAATTAGCCTCTGATCCTCACCGTGTTCCTCTCCACTTAAAATCACGCCGTTCGGTGACGTCCCTAAAAAGGCGTGTGACAGCTCCCGCGTTTCGTCCGCGCTCTGCGCCCCTACGTCGCCGAGCGCGTCGCCGTCCATCCCCGTGCCGCTCCCCCCCGCGTCCGCGGAGCCGTCCGACCTTTGATGCGTCGTCCGTCCCCTTTGCGCCGCCGCAGCTGCAAAGGCCGCAGCGACTGCGCCGCCTGGGAGGTTGAAGTCGCCGTTGGTGAGTCCGCCCATCGCTCCAAATGCTCCAATTGCTCCCAGCATACCTCTAGTAGTCATATCCAAGTTTGAAATGGAACCCAGGTTCGCGGCGATTTGCGCGGCGAGGGCTTGTTCGTGGTGGTCCAAGCCGTTGGCACCGCCAAGAGGGGATACGCTTAGGTTGTTTTGATTGGAGGGAATTGCAAGCTGTTCCGCGATCGCGGCGGCCAAAACGGTGTTCGTGTCCCCTGATTGCTTTTGTCTCCCCCCGCCTTTCGTCTTCACCGCGCCGGCGTATGTTTTCGCGTCCACCGATTGCATGGATTCGCTTCGGCCAGGGTTTCCGTCCCGTATTGACGGACCAGCACGTTCCGTGACGTACGTCAGCGAACTCGATTCGCTGCCCCGCCCGGGCCCCACGCCGCTTCCGCCGCACATAAGAGGAAAGTTGGAAACGCGGCGCTGCTGTTGTTGTTGAGGGTTAGTCAGTTGGGTATTCTCTGCGTGCGCTGCGCCGAAATAAGGCTCCATGTGACCTACGGGCAGTGGGTTGTGCATTGTGTACTGGCCGTTAGCAGCGCCCATAGCGTTCATGCCAAGAGTAGACGCTTGGTTCATCTCTGACGCTCCTCCCGGCACCACGCTTCCCGGCACCGCATTCCCCGCCGCGACTAACCGTAACATGTGCTCCGCGTGAGCCCCCGCGTTCATCGCAACCGTCGCAGCTTCAAGCACCTCTCTCGTAGCGCTCTTACCAGATATAAGCTGCGCCCGGAGATACGCCATGTTCTGCTTAACAACCCGGTTCCGCTGCATCACGCCGTTGAAGGACGCGTGCAGGGCGTGCAGTTTCTGTAACAACCGCTGGTTCTCCTCGGTGAGCGAGTCGACTTTGACCTGAAGGTCGCCCAGGTGGGCTTGCTTGCGGCGGCGGCTGCGGCGGGCGGACTCGCGATTGGATAGCATGCGGCGGATGCTGTGAGGGGAGGGTGGGTAGTTTGGGTGGATTGAAGAGCTTGGGTCAGACACGCATCCAAAAGCCCGAAAAAAAGAAAAAAAAAGTTGCCAAAAAGCGCAATCCAATGTGGATGTATCGTCCTCGTCAGCTCGCTGCCTCGCGCGCAAAATATCTGGATGTGTGGAGCCTCGTCCGGAGAGCCGAGCGTGGCCTCCCTCACGAGCGTGACCTCTTGCGTATCACCGCGTGTAGACATTTGCCACCCCCAAACGTACCGTTTCGTTTCGTCATCCCCCCCGTCCGTCCCCTCGTCGTCATCCGACTCGCCATTCTCCATGTACAACGTTGCGTGGATTTTGGTTTTCGCGTGCTTTACTTTTCTTGGCGACGCACCCGCAGCCGGCAAACCGTCCCCATCCATCCCCAAAAGCGACCCAGGCGCGATAATTTCGTGCACCAGGTTCGCGTGCGTATCGCCCGGCATGTCAACGCGTTACCTTTTGAAAAGAGACATCGAAACGGAAGAGAGGGTCAGGAAACCACGGGGATTAACACAACGGTTCGCGAGCAAAAGTGCCAAGTGCTCAGTGGAAAAAGAGCACGCGATGTTTTCAACACGCGAAGGTTCCGCGCTTTCCATGTGGCGATGTTTTCGACTAAAGGAGACGTGATTCGACCGCGCGAGGTGCTTTTTGACGAAGTGAAGATGCCGTGTGCGAAAAAATGAAGGGTATGGATGCCGGGCAACAGCGTGGGGACGCACCCACCGACACGGTCCGTTCTCAATCAAGGCACTTCACACAACAACGTTCCTCGTCGCTTTTTCCCGTCGTCCTTTCTCACGTGAACCGGACCGAATGCCCCGCACTCCCTTCCGCGTCCGTGAAGCACACCGGTGACCGACTGCGGTCACAGTGGCCGACGTTCCGGAAAGGGACGTGCGGACGCCGCGCGCCGTGCAATGGCCGAAGAACGGTGGGATGAGTCGCGATGCAACGTGCAACGACAAAACGTTCTGGAAAAAATCTGAAGTTTCCAAGAAACCGGGCCCATGGACTGGACTTTTCTGTAGTACAGCCTCTTGGTGCCGCCGTGTGCGCGACTGCGCCTGGCATCCGCACTGGCGCGGTGTCCCCCGGCGCGTCGGGGTTGCGTTTCAGCTCGTCGCGGGCCGGAGACGCACTCCCGAGGCGATGGCGCCTTCCGGAGGCGCCACGCGAGCCCGCGAGTACGGTTCGCGACGCGTCACGTACGACGAAGATGAATACAATTTCGAGGAGGAATACGGACGACTCTCGGACGACGATGCGTACGACCCCATGCAGCACGTCCAGGATGATTTGCGTAAAACCATGGCGCACGCCAAGTCCGCGCGTAGCACGAAAGAAAAGCGACGCCCGGTGAAGGAAGTATCGACGTTGAACAACGCGTTACAAGCGATGTATGAGGACGAGGTTGCGTTTTTCGATGAAGAGCAAGTGGTGAAGGATGCTGCAAGCTACCGGTTCCGGGACGACGACTCTGCAGAGGATACATCTGGAGGTATAGAGACATCCAACAGTGTCTTCACGCTGGCGGAGAAGCGGCAAGGCGCGTTAGAGGGGCTAAGAGCCAAAGCCCGGTTCAAACACGCGACGACGTACGCGCAAAACGACGTGAAACAAAAACTGATCGTCGACTACGGAACCACCGATGCATCGGAATGGGTGCCGCACGTATTTTCCGATGGCGGGGGAGCGTCGCGTGGTTCAAATCGAGGGATGCGATGACTACCGAGGAGCGGATTGCGGCGGATATCGCGGCGGACAGGGCGGAAGGGATTTCGGGTATTTCCGGTACAGTGCGCACGGTACGCGTGACAAAGGAAGATTTGCCGAAAAATATTGAAGTAGAATCAGGCGCAGATGTCGAGCGCGTGCTGCGGGTGACCAAAAGAGCGGAAGTTTTGGTGCGGAAAATTGATGACGATGCTGAACAGACAGGTCAAGGTGACGTTTTGACTCAAGGGTTAAACCAAGAGTTACCCACTCAGCCGCGTCGTCGCGGCATTCGCGCGGCGGGGCGACGAGTCGTCATGTCAAACACGCTGAAAAAAGAAGGTGAGAGTAAAAAACAAAGCACTCATACTTACGAGAATATATTTCCGCCTGGGGGTGTTCGTGCACCGAGGGGCTTACCGCATGAACCCCCTGATACGCGTGGCAAAACCAGAGTCGTGGAACGCCCGATCGCGTGCGGTGTGAACGGCGAGATTGTGGAAACTACCGCGGGAGACGTTGATTTTAACCGAAGGCCGGAGGAGAGCGATTTAGTCGTCCAAGAGACGACGACGCAAACGCGCGATGCGACGTCGAATTTTGTGACCATGGATGAGCACGGGAATGTTATTGGCCATGGCGAGACGCTTAGAGAGAATAAACGAACAGTCGCGGATGCCGATGGGAACGAACTCGAGGTGGATGTAAACGACGATGACGATCACGGTGACATCCCGAATAGAGACACCGACCAGGAATCCTTCGACGCCATGAAGCTGACGGACGGACAGGTTGACATCGTGGTTGAGCTTTTGCGTGACAAGCACGGCATGGAGGTTACGTCCGAAAAGCTTCGGGGGCTGTTATCGCTGATCAAAACGAAAAAGAAGTACTACGGCGTGGATGCGGATGCGTGGCAGGAGAAGGGTGACGAACAAACCGCGGCGGAAGAAGACGGTTCCATCGCCGCGTTGTTGGGTAACCTGTTGACCGGTTTGTTCGCAGAGGAAAAACCCGGACCTCCAAAACCTCGCCCCAAGTTTTCCGCCAACGTCGTATTCGACAAGCAGCTGGACCCGGTTGTGGAGGCGCGACTGCGAGCATCAAGCGCGGGCGCGTCAGGGTTACTCGCCAGGAGAGACGCCAAACCTGGCGCGTCGCGCGGCGCGTGGCGATCGGCGCGGCGCGCGACGGACTTGGGCGCGAGCCGCGACCCGCGCGGCGACTTCCTATGTACCACTGTTATGAGCGCGATGGAGCGACAGCACATCATTGATGGCGAAACGAAAGCCTCCATTGATCGCGCGAAGAAGCTGGCGGACCTAAAACCAAACAAGTGGAAGGTTTTAGGGGCTTTCGGTGTGTTCACCGGGACGATGACCGAAGCCGCTCGTCTGGCAAAGGAATACCGGGAAGAGGAAGAGGCGGAGTACAGGCTTCCGAATCCAAAACCAAAACCGAAACCGCAACAGAAAACGATGACCGAGCGCCGAAAACTAGTGGACGCGAAAGGAAACGTCGTTGAAGTCATGGAGGAGAAGAAGGTCACGCTGGACAACTCCAACTCGAGTAAGTTTGAAAGCATGGCGGATATGATTAAAAAACGCGAAGCGCAAGATTTAGCCGAGGGGCGGCCGCGGTGCATATGCTACGACGCGCAGAGCGAACCGGTTGTTTCGGGCGGCATGGGGGGTAAAAAAACCCGCGGGTTTGGGGGTATGGGCGGCCGGAAAAAGAGAACCGCGCTGGCGAAAACCGTGAAGAACTGCCCGGTGCACTTCCCGTTCGGGGACAAACCGATTAAAACGGTTCCAACCAAGCCGCCCAACAAGACGCACGCCGTGAGTGACGACACGAAAACCAGCGAACCCGCGGCGCGCAACGACGACGCGGGTTATGTGTTGTACGAAACTTCTCAATACTTCTACCTCGCGTCGCACGATCACACGCGGTCGAAGTGGAGGCTAGCCAAGATCGCAAGAAGAGCTGACACATTGGAAGTGGACGAACACGGGCTGGTGTACGACAGGGAGCAGCTCAAGGAACTTATGAGCGCTGTGCACAAGGTGAGTCTTTTTATTTGTTTTATCCCCTTACTGTTTGCCCACTGTCCAGACTACTGTACTTTAAAAATCGCCCATACAAAAGACTGACTTCGATTTCCAAAATTCCTAAGGGCAACGACGCGTCGGGGGGTTTGCGAGTGGTGACTCAAGGCGCTGGGGTTGTCGCTTTAGTCGAGCTCGCCGCGAAGGGGGGCGACGATCCCGCCTCTGCGAAGAACTCGGGGCCGGAAGCGGTGATCAAACGCGCGGAGGAGCTGCACAGGGAACGCACGAAGGAAATCGCGCAGCGGAACGACGTCGAAACTGAAAAGGTACCGAAGAAAGCAGGTGTTTTTGAAAGCGCCGAAGCCGAGCACGCGGGGGGCGCGAAGGGTTTCAAGAAGACCGCTGGCGTCGTGTTCAGTGGGGTCGCGACGCAGAGTGTGCGGCGGAAAGGCCGCGTGCGGACGCAAGTAGTAGGCGAAGCGAAGAGCTCACGAGAAACAGAGATGGACGAAGCTTTAAAAGCGCTGAGCAACGAAACGAATGAAAAAGGTGTTCCAAACGGCAAGGCGCCGAAGCATCCCGCGCACGACCAGTCGCAGGTGTTGGACCCCGGCGAGGGCGTGACGGTTGGGATGTTAAGGCTATACAGGTTGACTATTGGGCATGCATCATCATTAGAACCGGAAAGTCGACTAAACATAGGCAAGCAAAACGCGGCGTTAACGAAAAGAGAATCCCGACGCATCGAAGAGCAAATTCTCGCAAAGAAGGAAGAGGAGGAGTTACAAAAGAAAGAACCGAGTTATTTCGCGCGCGTGAAAACCAAAGCGTACCGAAACTGCGTGTACGGAGTGAAAACGACATTCTTCAAGATTTTCGGAAAGGATGCGCTTGAGGAGGACGAGGCGTTCTTCGAGCGGAGACGGCGGATTTTAAGGGACCGGGAACGGCCCACGGTTGCGGAGCTGCGAGCTGCGCGTTTACACAACGTCGATATGAAACTTCTCGAGCAACCCGAGGACATCGTGGAGGACGGACCGCTGACGGAACTTTCCGACTGGTTCGGCAACGACTGGTGGTTCTGGAACAAAGACAGTGACGAGGATAAACACAAGATTGATACAAGCAGAACAACTCATGAAGCTTCTAACAGACGGCGGGACCCGCTGTTGGTGAAATTACGGTTCAGGCAATACGCGCAGCACGACGATGCCGCGAAGTGATTTAATTTTTTGAATATTTTAAAATGATATTCCAAGTACGTACACGTCGTCTCCAACCCACCTCATTCCCCACTCTCATTCGCTGTTCTCATCCTCATCTTCGCTCCACGTACCATCGGGTGCGCCGTTTCGCAGCGCCCACTCGAACACATCGAGGTGGCCTTCCCGCGCCGCGTCCAGCGCCGTTTCAGAGCTCCACGGGCACCGCTCTTTTCGCAAGAACTTTAATACCTCGAGGTGTCCGCCGTACGCCGCGCCAGCGCAAACAGTCTCGTTCCACGGGCAGTGTTTTGCGCGTGCCCATTTCAACACATCTAGGTGGCCTCCCATCGCCGCCGCTGTGCACGTGCGCGTGTCCCACGGGACGTGCACCGAGTGCAACCACTTAAGCACTTCGAGCTGGCCAAACGAAGCCGCGCGTTCGCACGTTTCTTCGTTCAAAGCAGGGCAGGCTTGTTTTCGTTTTGCCCAACGCAACACATCCAGTTGTCCGAACGAAGCCGCCCTGTTGCACGTTTCGGAATTCCACGAACAGCCCTTCGCAACAGCCCACTTAAGCACCTCCAAGTGTCCGCTCCGCGCGGCTGCAGCGCACGTTTCGCTGTCCCACGGGCAGTCGTTCGAGCGTGCCCACTGCAAAACTTCCAGGTGTCCGCCCTCAGCTGCAGCTGAGCTCGTTTCCACTCCCCACGGACACCCTTTCGCTCGTAGCCACTGCAGCGCCTCTAGGTTACCGCTACGCGCCGCTCCCGCGCACGTCATCTCGTCCCACGGGCACCCTTTGACGTGCGCCCACTTCAGCAACTCGAGTTGTCCGCCCCGAGCCGCGCCCGCGCAGACGCTCTCGCCAAAATAACAACCCGTCTTCCTCGCAAACTTGAGGGTCGACGTGTGCCCTTTTCGGGCCGCAGACCAGCACGTGTACTCGTCCCACGGGCAGCCACCCGCCGCGGGAGACTTCGGGGTTAGGACCGGCGCTTGCGGGCCGCGACGGCGCGGGGGAGACAGGAGGGGGATCATGGACATCATGGCGCGCGTGCGGGGTGTGTGCAGCGTTGTAAAGCGCGGGAAAAGAAACGTTCCCCGATTCAAATATTTAGAGAAGGCTAATTCATCTATCGCTTCGCTTTGCGACTGGCGCGCCCGACTTCAGCCATCGATCGGCGCGCGCCGACCGCTGGAAGCTTCCACTGAAGCTCGGTGCTCGACTCGCCGTTTTGGATTTCGGTGTATCGCGAGCGGCGTTTCGAGAAGGGGGCTGTCTATTTGCTTCCTTTGCCGCCTCCGTGTGCGCAAACAGCGTCGCCACCGCCGCGTCCGGGATTCCATTTTCAACCGTCTCTGAAACATTCGCCCCAGAAAACGTCTGCGACCCGCTTTTGTCGCTCCGCCTGTTTCGACTCCCCCCCCTGGTTTTCCACCGCCGGACCTCGCCATCCGAAGCGATCATGTCGTCGGAAGAGGACCGGTCTGATCTATCAGGAGACCGATCAGCAGAAGAACTATTACTGTCTTTCTTTGAACC
>MDSY01107280.1_pt1 | contig 12089 bp, 6 predicted proteins | sample 811131 | NCBI WGS metagenome assembly MDSY01 (sample SAMN05326643, study PRJNA326480) | marine metagenome | isolation source: seawater | place: Atlantic Ocean: South West | collected 2010
AGAAAATTTCCACGTTGGCTGTGTACCTTTTTCTGGCGGAGCAAAGTGCTCATAAAGTAATGAGGGCGCATTCTGATCTAATAGGTGTCCCCTATTTTAACACCGAATCAATTCACGTCGAGGTAAATTGTATGGGGCTGGTGCAGGCTTGCGACTTGTGAAGAGCCTCCATGTGCAATTGGTTGGGGCAGACGCGGTGGCTATGGAGGCGGGGACCAGTGCTGAGGATATTGACATGGGCGAGCTGGTCATGCCCAAGCAATTTGGCGACGAGAGCGGCGCCTCGACGTCTAAGCAGGCAACGCAGCCAGCGCTGAGCCCATGGTACGTGTTTCCGCAGCCAGTGAAAGGCACCAAGCGTGCAGCCAAGAGCCCCCCCGAGTGCACGGACCAGCACCACTCTTCCGGCAAGTGCCCCGCGCGACACTCCGACCCACTGCCCCTCACCCCGGCGGAACACGCAAAGTGCAGCGTCGACAAGGCCGACGTGGCTGCGACTGCACGCACACTGGAGGCGATGCGCGACTACGTCATGCAACGCGAGGAGGAGAACAACGAGGCGTACCACAAGAACAAGTACCCGGAGTGGCGCCTGCTACCGTTGGCGGAAACTGCGGACCCAAGTCTGCAGCAACAGCCACCTCCACCGCCACCACAGGAGGCCGCTCCGGCGAGGGCTATGGCGAGGCGGATCGTTCGTGATGAGGACAGCGACGACGACGACGACGAGGAGGAGTCCTTTGCCATTGATGGTGACAGCGACGACTACAGCATTCGTGATCTTAGGATCGCGGTACCGCCGGATTCAGAGGTAGCTCACGCGCCACCTGCGCAGCCGGAGCCGGGGCCGGAGCTCGAGCTCGAGCTCGAGCCGCAGCGCTACCTTGCGCACGGCAAAGATCTTCCGCTGACCCGCCTGCTGTCGTGCGACACCGACGAGGAGCTCAAGAAGCACGGCGCCGTGCTGGTGAGCTACGAGGACTTCACGCGCGCGTCGAACAGCAAGGTCGACGTGTCCCTTCTCGGCTGCGCGGACGACCATGTCCGGATTTATCAGAAGATTGCGCACAGCAATCGCGAGAGCGTCACGTTCAATTACGCAATGAACAACCTGAAGGAGCTGATCGAGTCTGTTCCGTCGTGCAACGGAGATCACCGGCTGACGGGCGTGCAGCGGCTCTCGAATGCGCTTGTCGCGACCGCCTACGACGAGGGCCAGCACATCATGGTGAAGGACAAGGGGGCCACTAAGAACATCGCGTGCTACCGCCTGCACGCCAACGAGAATACGGAGGTCATCGTCAACAACCTCCCCGTCGCGGCGGGCAAGACGCGGGCCACCATCTTTTCCACCATGAGCCGGCTCGCAACCACGCGCGCGTGGGATGCGACCCATGCGAGCTGCACCAAGTTCCGCGAGGAGGGGATCAATGTGCAGTACCTCGGCCTGAGCAAGGTGCCCTTCATCGACCCAGAGCCGAGCAAGGTGGCGCGCGTCGTCATTGCGCTCGTGCCCGTGCCGGTCATGAAGCAGTGGGTCGAGGCGTCGGAGAAACTCTCAAAGGCCTTTGGGGATAACGGTTGGCTCACGTGGTTTGGCCTCTCGGCGAAATTCGCACCTCCTGGGACGAAGTCGACGATGCGGACGTTGGCTACCGCCGTGGCCGCGACGGATGAGAAGGGTTGCGCGCTCTTCTGGGTACTCGAGGCGTGCACCAAGTCGAGCACGGCAGCGCTGATGAGCATGCCAAACTACACCGTGCCGTACCGCATCATCGACGAGGGCACGGGCAGTCACCTCATTGAGCCGCGCACGAGGCAGCAGCAGTCGACGTGCCGTTACACGATCATCTGCAACGCGACGCTTGATCAGCTCGAGAAGCACACCAGCCAGCAGCCCAAGCACCCGCTCCGCCGCGCCATGGGCGGCCAGAACATGAACCTGTGCAACACGCAGCACTGCGCGATCGCGACCATGTGCTCGCTCCCCTCGTGGCTACGCCTTGCGGTTGGCATGTCCATGGCACCGCTCATGCCGCGGGGCATCCTGAAGATCTGCATGCGCGTGCAGGTCAAGTCGCTCGCCGGCGCGCTCAACTCGGGCTCTGACATGCTCATCACCTCGATAGAGGACCTTGTGCAGGGCCTCATCATGGACAACTGCTCCGACATGTCCCAGTCGGAGAAGGCCGGCCTCTCGGCCAAGTGCCACGCGATTCTCGAGGGCGCCGACCCGTCGGCGAGCATCGCCGCCAACCTGACCAAGGCCATTGCGGCCGTGCAGGCAGACGACGACGCGCTTCCTCCGCTGCCGCAGCCGGCCGTGCCGGGCGAACCCCTCGAACCCGCTGACCGGCTTGTGCGCGACGACATTCTGCGGCACGCCAAGGTCTACTCGACGATGCGACGCCTCTTCAACAACCTCAAGCGGGCTGTCTGCCTCGACCCACCGCCCCAGTGCCCGATCACGCTCGACGTCATCGCGCCCGAGAACGTGTGCATCCTGAGCTGCTGCACGACCTTCATCGACAAGACGGTCGTGAGCCAACTCGTCTCCCAGAGGTGCCCCATGTGCCGCCAGCAGATCACGGGACTCGCGTCGGCCGCGCAGGCGGTCAGCACGATCTTGCCAGCGGCTCCCGAGCCCAAGCCCGCGACCGAGCTTCTCGGTCCGCCGCCGGTGCTCCGCGGAGACACGGACAGCCTCGTGGTGGCCTTCAAGGCCGCAGCGGGAAGCAAGTGCAAGTCGTCACTCGCGGCGGTTGTGCAGTGCTGCGAAATCGCCCTCCAGTTTAAGCCCAAGGGCCTGCGCGTGCTGCTGTGCTGCAACACTCACGGGAACTCGCGCACCTACAACGCGACCCTCGACGAGACAAAGAACACCGCCAAGTCGTGCGCCTTCCTGAAGTCGGCGCTGCCTCTCCTGACCAGCGTCAGCACCATCGGCCGCGGGGTGTCGTCGCAAATGCCGGCGTACAAGAAGACCGACAAAACCAACCGCGTGCTGCTCATCGACACGAGCGCGCGCAGCACCACCATGGCCGGGCTGGACCTGCAGATGACGGACGTCATCATCTTCGACCGGCTCGGCAACCATGGCGACATCGAGCTCTCCAAGATCGTGCAATCCATTGGTCGCGCCATGCGCGCGCAGAAGAAGGGTGCGGATGAAGCCAAGGCCGACGCTCGCCACTACAAGAAGCACGGCTTCTCTCGGCACGCTCCCAAGATCGTCATCTTCCTTGACAAGTACAAGGGCGCGTGAGTGAAGCAGGATTGGGAGCTCATGCGACAAGCCTCGCTTTAAAAAGGGCACACCTTTAGTACGTTTGTGGTTGGGTTTAGAAAAACGAGCACTTTGCGAGCAGTGCACGGAGGGTCGCGACGCCGAAAGGAACTGTCGGGTTCGGCTACCAGTGCGGTGTACCGAACGCTGCACTGGTTTCTGGTTAGTGCAGGCCGTCGGGCTGCCACACCGCTCCGCTGCCCTCTCCGCTGCGTGACCAGACGTTCACGTCGGGCGGATGGGTCACCGCGCCCTGAGGGGCCGGCGGCCACCGCAGCGCCTGCGTCTCGTCGGGCAGCGGCACGAGCGGGTCGACGATCCACATCCCGCGCGTCATCTGTGCGTAGCTGCCGCTGCCGTACCAGCGCCCGCCCAAGCCATCCCTGTGGTCCTCGTTGTACCGTCCGCCCTCCAGCCACACGTTCTTGTCGTACGTCCTCGCAAAGACACCGTTCATCACGACGCGCGGGCTTGTGCCGAACGCCATTTGCTCGTCGTAGTCGTCCGTGGTTATATTGTTGTCGATAAAATCGACCAGGCCGTGGGTGGCAGAGTCCGCGGTCGCCGCGTCGCTGTCGCGGTACATGACATTGAGCTGTTGCAGAAAGTGCCAGACGCTGCGCTCAAGAGTCTCAATATCCGAGGCCACCTGGTTCGAATAGTCGGCCGTCCGCAGCGCGTGCAGGTGCCGCAGCTGAAGGAACAGCTTGCCGCGCCGCGCGCCCGCATCGTCCTCGTGCCGGCGGACCGCCTCGGGTGTGGCGTCCCGCGTTGCCCGCGCGCTGTCCAGCTGCGCGTTCGCCGCCGCAATTCCCCGCCGGATCGCCGGGTTTTGACTTGCTTGGATGCGTGCGAGCTTGATCTCCGCCACTTCCACTTTTTTTTCGGCCCTCAAGCGCCGCGCGGCGTCCTTGACCACCTGGTCCCACTTTTTGATCTGCTGCTTGGCCACGCTCACGCGCAGCCGGTCGATCTGCTTGAGCTGGCGCTGCCGCGCCTCCACTTCCTGCCGCCTCTCGCGCGCCAGCAACGCCTCGCCGGCGCGCTGCCGCTGGCGCTGGGTCGCTCTCTCTGCCTGCTCAGCCATACGCGCGATCTCCTCCTCGCGCGTGGGCGCCGGCGTCGGCGCCGGCTCCAACAGGTAGCCCAGCCCCATGTCGCGCAAGTCGTCCGCCCGGATGGGCAGCCGGCACTGAGGACAACGCGGATTGTCCGGATTGCTTCGGGCCTCCTGCTCTATACACTCCAGGTGGAACCAGTGGTCGCACGAGAGCGACTGCACGGGCAATTTTTTTGGCTCGCGGCTGCCGCCGCCCTTGCCCCGCCGGACCTCCGTGTGTCGCGGCGCCCACATGTCGGGCGGCGCGCGCAGCCGGCTCGGGTTGACGAGCTGGTTGAACCGGTTCGGACCCAGCCGGTTGCGCACCTCCTTCTCCAGGTCCGGCGGCATGGCCACCTCGCCCGCGCGCTCGGTGTAATCGCCGCCCTCCCCGTCGTCGTCGGCGTTGGCCACGCCCCACAGCGGCGCGATGCAGATGGCGCACACTCCCGGCATCGGCGGGCGGTTGTGCACCGTGCCAGTCGACTTGCAGCGCCGCGCAAATGTGTCAAAGGGCGCATTTAGGACACTGATCGGCTTCGGAAGCATGGTGGGTGGAAACTGCAAAGGGAAGCTCTTGGGACACACTTACTTGAAGCGTACACCGACCCTTCTTATCAATTAAATTGTACTGGATCCTTGCACAGCCGTGTAACTTGTGACTATAACCAGCGCAACCGCCCAACCTCGGGTACGCGATCGCCCCACCCTTCCCCACCTTTCGCCGCCACCCACCCTTGCCGCTGCCCGTAAACCCTCCTTACCCAACTGTGTAACTGGTGACTATAACCAGCGCAACCGCCCAACCTCGGGTACGCAATCGTCCCACCCGCCCACCTTTCACCGCCACCCACCCTTGCCGATGCCCGTAAACCCGCAGATACTCAGTTCAATTTTTTCATGCTTCGTCGCGATCGCCACTTGGACTTTGAAATGGCGAAGCGTAAGGCAACCCCCGACTTCCTGGAGAAGGCATTGAAGCACCAGATCAAGATCTTCGAGAGCGTCAAGGACACGAACGTTGCGGAATTCATGCCCGGTGGCCGCCTCGAGCTGCTCTCCGAGTTCGCCAAGAGGAACACTGCCGTGTTGGGCTACACGCTGCACAACTGCTTTCGCGACGTGGTTGGCACGGCGAGCAAGGTCGAGTCGGGATACGAGAAGGCCTTCGTCGCGTGTACGCTCCCGCGCGACTGCAGCCTGCACGTGAACTTCTCGGTGACCAACCTCGTGTCCACCGAGAAGACCTTCACCTCCAACCAGGCCACGGTCATCCGCGACGGCTCGTCGGTCAAGAAGATCGAGACGACCCATGTGGGCTACGGCGTCGAGTTCAACGTCGAGGTCACGTGGGAGTTCCGCCCGGCTAACCCCAAACAGGGGCCCGCGACCACGCTCGTATTCGCGCAGAAGGTCGTGGTCAACCCGATGGCCGGCCAGCGCACTCCCATCCGGGTGGACAAGCCCCCGGCGCAGGAGTTCGACATTGGCGCCGTCGCCAACATCCTGCACAACGATGATCCGGCGATCGATTTCGGTACGCTTCAGGCACTGGTCGACCTGCCGGCGGAGATGGACAACCTCCCGCGACACAACACCGCAGTGAAGCGCATCGAGATGGCCCTTGTGGAACTGGGCCGCGCCGTCGACGTGCACGTGCGCTTCTTTGCGCAGTACATGCCCGGCGCCGTCACGAGCCAGTCGCTCATCGAGATGCCGTGGTCCCTCTGCCGCGTCGAGAAGGTGCCCGCGGAGGAGGCCGACAAGGCCGGCGTCAAGGTGGAGCCTGCGGACGCCGACATGTCGGCGGACACGTGCATGCACCCTTCACTGGTCGAGGGCCTCGACCAGTTTCACAAGGACCAGCGCCAGCAGATGGTCAAGATGGGCCCGGTGTCTGACCTCCTGCAGCAGCTCCTGCTGATCAAGTGCTGCAGCGCGCACTTCAAGGCGTGCTACGCGAGCATCGATCACGTGATGGTGCGCTCGTTCATGGAGGGCATCGGCGCGCGTAACGCGCAGCTCTTCTCGGACCACAAGTCGCTGGACTCGCTGCTCTGGAAGATTGGCAAGCACCAGATGGACCGCGACGAGATTTGGTTGGAGGAGATCTCGGTGACGACGCCGGGCTGCACCGTCAAGATCGACATCAAGATCCCGGACACGGGCTACTACCAGCCGCTGCAGGCGATGCCCCACGAGAACAACTTGTTCAGGGGCGAGCTGTGCTTCGGCGGCGGCAAGGGCATCAAGGTCATGGGCAAGTACACGCGGTACCTCTTCATGGTGCCCACCGACGCCGCCATGGACCAGTCGACGATGCCCTCGCTGCAGTTTAATGGCATCTCAGAGTACAACAACCTTCCAGTCTTCATCGTGCTTGGCGTCCCCGACGGATCGCGGACGCTCGTGAAGGCGATCTTCCTCTTGGTGGACGGCTGGTGCGCCAAGATGGCCATCAAGATAGGGGCCATCCCCTCGCAGGCGGCCTTCGAGGAGGCGGTGTCCGTGCTGCCGAAGGAGTTCGCCGACTTCGCCAACGCGATCCGCGCGTGCGACTTGGCACAGAACGGCCTGGACGTGCAGGTCATCGAGGCGCGCGGCCTGATCGCGGCCGCGATCGGCGCCAAGGAGCGCGACCTCATGGGCGACCAGGAGTGGTTGCAGCAGCTCATTTGCCTCATGCGCGGCGGCGCCTCGCTGCAGAGCATCTCGCAGGTGGACCAGCGGGACGTCACGGAGAAGGGCTGGGACAACGCAGACTCGCCCACGTACGATCTGGAGAAGCTCAAGTCGGAGACGCAGAAGCTCATGGACCGCATGCACAAGCAGGGCCTCGCCGACCACTACGTCGCGCCACCAATGCCGCAGACGAACTACCGGTCGTTGGCAGCGGATACGGCCACTCACTGCAGCATGGGTGCCTCCGCCGAGGAGCCCGCCTGTGCTCCAGGCAACGGCGACGGCGGCGGCGGCGACGGCGACGGCGACGGCGACGGCGACGGCGACGGCGACGGCGACGGCGACGACGCGGCGATCGGCGAGCTGTCCGATGGCATGGCGGCCATGCTCGGCGACGACAAGGACTTCATGAAGAAGGTCCTTGCTGCCACCGGCAAACTCGGCTGCAAGAAGAGCGTCTTAGGTGCCAAGCTTGAGATGCCCGACCCGGTACCGAACTGCCTCTTTGCCAAGTGCAAGTTTCCCGACGGCGTGAGGGAGTTCGACGTGATCGCACCCGGCAAGGGTGCGAAGTGGACCAATCGCCCCACCCTCAAGAGCGCGTCCGAAACGCTCAAGTCGATGCTCCGCGCCTACGATGGCCCCGTCCCGACGACGCGCTTCACCGTCTTCGGTGTGTTGACGTCGTGGGAGTCCAACGTGCTCGACTCGCTCATGTCCGGCGGCAAGGACCCCTCCAAGATGCAGCTGGACGTGGCGCGCGTGCTTAAGCCGCTGCAGCAGTCGTAGGCGGCTCCAGTGGTGCCCTCGATGCCACACTTTTCAATGTACTGAAAGGGGAAATCCGGTGTGTGTGTCTGTGTTGGTGTGTTGGTGTGTTGGTGTGTTGGTGTTTCAATCAAATTCTAAACTTGGTACACTTAGAGAGTAGGAAGAAAAGGTCGCGATCGTTGGGCACCGCGTCGCTTGTGGCACTCGTCGCAACCTCCGCCGCGAGCAGCACGCTCCCCCACCCATTGGGTATGAGCAAACGGACGGCCGCTCGTCTAGGGTGAACGGGAAGCCGACACAGGTAGTTGTAGTAGTGTGTGCGCGCTCCGAGGAACCACACCTGCCGCGCGTACCGCTGCGCACACTCCCGGTTTACCCGACGCAGCAACTTCGCAACGGTTACCTGATTTGCGGCGGCCTGGTCCAGTATCAGCAGCACAACCTCGGAAGGAAGGCACGTCGCCATTCGCAGTGGCGACGCACGCCGCCACGCTTGCGCAAGTCACAAGTCACAAGTCACAAGTTGTAAGTTATGAGTTACATATACCACACACTCACTTATCACCAAGACGCATCCCATTTCTCGCGCCACGCGGCTGTCCTCTGCGCTTGCACGCTGCGCACCTCAGTCAGTGCACCATCAAAGTACGCGAAGAAGAGCACGCGGGCTTCCTCAACGCCAAGCTTTCCACTCAGAAGCTGCTCGCGGCACTGCAGCTCTAGCTTGAGCCCGCACACGCCATCGACGCACGCCTCGGCGCTCTCAGTAATCGCGGAGTAAGAGCGTATGGCATCGACCTCGGCGGCTTCGGCGCCATCGAGAACCGTGTCGCACGTAAACACCGCTGCGCCCATAAGCTCGGCCTGCGCCTCGGCGTCGCCTATCAGAGCGCGCACGCGGTGCCACTCGACAAAGTGTGGAGGCATGCGCACTACCACGCGCGGCCTGGAGATGAGCGCCTCAGGAGAGGTGGCGACGACGCTACGCGCGCGGCCTAGCGTCTTCTTGTACGCGACTAACGCCGCGCAGAAGTACGGGTGGCCGCCCACCACGCTACCCGTGATCCAGTCGCCCGAGAGCAGCTGATCGTTCGTGAGCTCAGGGTGCACACGCGCGCTCGGCACAAATACGTACTTGCCCTCGTTGTCCACCTGTGCGTTTGGGTCGGTATACACCGTGGTTCCGCTCGCAGAAACCGTGGCTACGACCACGTGCGTGGTGGCCCTCCAGGCCGACTCTCGCCAATGCGCGAGGTCGACCGGTAGCTTGAAGAGTTTGAAGCCGCGCACGGTCTTGCCCCCCGTCCTATCCAGAAGCTGGCGCAGGTTTGCGTGCCACGTCTCGTGCGATGCCGTGCCTGCGCACATGAGCCTGGGAGCAGGGTCGGTGCGCTCGCGGAGCTGTGGCAAGAGCACGCTCTTCAGCTTGTGGAACGTCTTGGCTTTCATGGGCTTGGCGGCGCCGCCAAACTTAAGCACGTCGTAGACGAGCGCATCGTGCGGTAGCAAGCACTCGGTCGCAATCGACATTCCCCGTTCCGCACCACCACTGAAACACCCGTGGCCGCGACCAACCATAGCGCAGCTGGTTCAATTTCAGACCTGCAACTTGTGAAGGACGTGCAACTTTTGAGGATGGCGCCGCGCGGCAAGACGCCCGAGTTCGACCCCGCCCTCTTATTGCAGGGCTTGCCATGGGAAGTCCTCCGCCACATACTCCACTTCGTGTGTAAAGGCGCGCGGTCCGAGGAGCCTTTAAAGCACAACCACAAAAACATCGATCGTGTGGCCCAGCTGGTTCAGAGCGATGTGCGTACCGTGGGCGCGCTGCGCGCCACCAACAAAGGCCACCCCTTTCGTACGTACCATGCAGCAAACCGGTACATTTACTATGCGATGGTACTGGAATCCTGGCAGGTGCAGGACATGGCCACGAATCGTCGAGCACTGAATGTGCAGAAATTCTCCGCACTTCATGCAACGCAACTTAGCACAATATACAGAGAGAAGTGGGTGGACCAGCACAGATTTGGTCTGGCGATCAAAGCTGCGGCGAACGGGGATCCCGATACCCTGAAGCGCGCATTGCAGTCGCTCAGATCTCAGTGACCTTTCTGCCTCGGGATAAGTGTTCCCTTTCGGGGTTAGGGTGGAAAGGGGGAGCGGCCGAGCAACCATGTCGCTGCTTTCGCTCGCGGCGCTGCGCCTCGGCGCGCCCACGGGCGGGCGCAACGCCGACGGCAAGCGGCGCGCCGTCGACGCGGTGCCCGACAGCAGCCCGCGCGACGTGATCCCGGGCGATCTGCTCAATCTCGTGACCGACTTCCTCGCCGACCCATCCGCCTCGCCCGTGAGCGTGTGCGAGGCGATCGCCAACTGGTGCCTGTCGCACAAGGCGCCGTGCAGCGACGACAACGTCTTCCGCCTTGCGCTCGTCGCGTTCGGCGGCAACGCGCCCGCCCCGGGTCCGGTGCCCGGCCCGTTCCACAACTGGCGCGACCTCTTCTTCTGGCTGTGCGCCGCCTTCACGCGCGAGAACATGGGCTTCATCTGGGAAAGCCTGCGCCACGGCGACGGCGTCTTGAACAGCTTCGATGGTCGTCCCGCCCAACGCGAGCCCCCGGAGAGAATCAAGGCGCTGCTGCGCGAGGCGGGCGAAACTTCGGAGGGCCAGCGCACGCTCGACGTGCTCGTGCACGGGATGCGCGCGTACCACCTCCGCTACGGCGGGCGTGACGGGGAGCACTTCAGTATGACGTATCGCAAAGGCGAGCGCCAACGCCAGCTCAATTGGGAAAACAACACCGAGACCAGCAGCTACGCGCGCTCGCATCCCTCCGCGTTCGCGGCGCTCTGGTGGTTCCTGAAGGCGCGCGGCGGTGGCAAGTTTGAGCTGGATTACTATGAAGCCCTCGACGCCGAGCTGTACCGGCTGCTCGAGCGGGTGTACCGTGGTCACCCCCGCCTCGCGTGGGACGCCGAGACCAAGAAACAGATCAAGGACCTGCTTGCGCGGGGCGCCTCGGTGGACTTTGACGGCATGTGCCGCAAGAGCTATCCCACGGACGACCACCCATACGTTCCGGTGCCCGGCGGGACCACGTACACGGCGACGACGATCCAGCTGGCGCTGCTGACCGGCAACGTGGACCTGGTCGAGATGCTCGTGCCGGACGGGCCGATCCAGCTCCCGTGGCACGACGCAAACATGGCCGCGTTGGCGCGGTTCATGGCGGCACCCGGCGCCGGCAAGCGCCACGTGGCGTTCCTGGAGCGCATGTGCTCGGCGCGCGTTGAGGCGTTACTCCACGCCAGGGAACGCCTTGAGGACGCGTCGCTGGAGCGCATTTTTCAGGGTGCCCACAGCCTCGTCAAGAAGCTGAAGGGCATCGTCGACGAGCTGCGCGCGCAAGGAAAGCCGGAGCTGGCGCGCAAGGTGAACGAGCTCAGGAAGACTAAACAGGACTACATGGCAAAGTATGGGTATTACACTTAAATTACCACGCTTTTTTCTTACGCTGCACTCCCTATGGTTGGGAGCGGTTTGGGGTTGGCGTGTGTGAGTGGAGCGCATAGCGTTTGCGGCGCTAGGGACGGGCGCGTCGTTGCATGCGAATGCGCACAGTGCGGTGCACCGCGATGGTGTGCGCCATTGGCTTCAACGCGAGCTATTCCACGTCCATCCCCGCGCCACCCATCGTGCAGCGATCGCCTACGCGCTTCTACCCTCTGGCCACGCCTGTGCCAGAGGCCGTGCTCAACTTTGTGCACATCCCCAAGACGGGCGGCTCGAGCCTCGAGCGGTGTCTGCAGGTCTGGTGCGCGCAAAATAGCATGCGCTGCTTCCACACGTTCCACCACGGCCACACGGTCGGCAGCTGGCTCGGCAAGCCCACGAAGGTGCGCAACGGCCTCGACGCGCTGCGCGCGCTCAACCAGTCCGAGCGCGACGAGATCCGCGTCGTGTACGGCCACCAGGAGTCGGGGCTGTCCTCTCTCTTCGCGCGGCCCGTGCAGAGCGTTGCGGTGCTGCGGCAGCCCGAGGAACGGTGGCTCTCTGAGCTCGCCTATGTGACGCGCAACACCATGGTCGGCGCGCTGCCACCCGAGTGCCTGCCGCGCGACGAGATGGCCACATACCTGTGCTACGGCTCCGACTTTCGCAAGGGCGAGATCGTGCCACCGGAGTCGTTGCGCAACGAGGCGTACTACGCGCAACGGCGCGCGCCCAACGCCGAGCAGCTGGCCGAG
>MDSY01112052.1_pt1 | contig 12085 bp, 12 predicted proteins | sample 811131 | NCBI WGS metagenome assembly MDSY01 (sample SAMN05326643, study PRJNA326480) | marine metagenome | isolation source: seawater | place: Atlantic Ocean: South West | collected 2010
GTGCGGGTGAAGGGACTCGAACCCCCAAGCCGCGAAGCACTAGATCCTAAGTCTAGCGTGTCTACCAATTTCACCACACCCGCAAAAGCGAAGCAAATATAAGTAAGATTATTATAATATCCCTATGGATTTCGCTATGTAAAAAAAACATATTTAATTACATTTACAAAAAAGAAAATATTGGAAAATTTTAAAAATTATATTGAAAAAAATTCAGATCGTTTTATAAAAGAGTTATTTGAACTACTCAAAATTCCATCTATAAGTGCAATTAAAGAAAATGATTCTGACACTAGATTAGCTGCTAATTTAATTTTAAAACATCTTATAGGTTTAGGTCTAGATAATTGTGAAATTTGTGAAACTAAAGGACATCCAATTGTTTATGGAGAAAAAATAATAGATATCAATCTTCCTACCGTACTTGTTTATGGCCATTACGATGTTCAACCTGTTGATCCATTAAATTTATGGGATCAGGATCCGTTTCAGCCATATATTAAAAAAACTAAAATTCATCCCGAAGGTGCTATTTTTGCTCGTGGAGCATGTGATGACAAGGGGCAAATGTTTATGCATGTAAAAGCTTTGGAAGTTATGCTTGAACACGAAGGATTTCCCTGTAATATTAAGTTTATGATTGAAGGGGAAGAAGAGATAGGAAGTGATAATCTAGAAATATTTGTTAAGAATAATAAAGAGAAACTTTCAAATGATATTATTTTAGTTTCTGATACTGGAATGATTAGTAAAACCATTCCATCTATAACTACTGGACTTAGAGGACTTTCTTACATGGAAGTTGAAATAACAGGTCCAAACAGAGATTTACATTCAGGACATTATGGAGGAGCAGTTGCAAATCCAATAAACATTCTATCATCAATGATTGCGTCATTACATGATTCTAATAATAAAATAACAATTCCTGGATTTTATGACAAAGTGTTAGATTCATCAGAAGATGAAAAAAAAGCAAGTTCTTTAATCCCTTTTAATATTAATGAGTTTAAAGATTCCATCGGAATTAATTCTGAACATGGCGAAAAGGGTTACTCTACGATTGAGAGGCAATCAATAAGACCTGCTTTAGACGTTAATGGAATTTGGGGAGGATATACTGATAAAGGATCTAAAACAGTATTACCTAGTATAGCTAATGCTAAAATTTCTATGAGACTAGTTCCTGGTCAAAACTGGAGAGAAATAAGTACTCTTTTTACTAAGCATATTAAAAACATCACTCCTAAAGGAGTTACCTCTAAAGTAACTGAACATCACGGAGGAGAACCTTATATAGCACCAACTAATACAGTTGGTTTTAAAGCAGCAAGCAATTCTTACGAAGATGTTTTTGATTTAAAACCAATTCCAACAAGAGATGGGGGGAGTATTCCAATAATTGCTTTATTTGAAAAAGAACTTGATAGTAAAACTATACTAATGGGCTTTGGCTTGGATAGTGATGCAATTCATTCTCCAAACGAACATTATGGAGTTTCCAATTTTTTTAAAGGAATTGAAACGATATCTAAATTCTATTATCACTTTACTAAACTGTTTAAAGCTAATTATTAAGATTGACTATAAATAATTCAGAGGAAATTCCATCAGCTAAAAATCTCCCATTATCAGTCGTAATTATAGAACTATTCTCTATTTTAAGGTCTTTGGAATCAATAAATTTTTTACATTTCTCAATGAAATGATTTTTATAATTTACACCAAAATTATCATTTAAATAATCTGTAGAAACACCCCACATAGTTCTCAATCCAATCATCACATACTCATTATATTTGTCATTTTTACTTAAATTTTCTGATTCATAATACATGTTATTATTTTCTATTGCCTTAACATATAAGTTGTTATTAGAAACATTCCAACTTCTTGAGGAACCATCAAAACTGTGAGCAGAAGGCCCTATTCCAATGTATTTTTTTCCAAGCCAGTAAGCAGTATTATTTTTAGAAAAAAAACCATCTTTAGCAAAACTTGATAGTTCATAATTAATATAATTTACGCTAGCTAACTTTTTTAACATTAGCTGGTACTGTTTAAAAACAATTTCTTCATCTAATGATTTTAGAATACCTTTCTGAATAAACTTTTCTAAAGCAGTTTTTGGCTCTAAGGTCAAAGCATAAGCTGAAATATGGTTGGTGTCATATAAAATAGCTAAATCTAAATTATATTCCCAGGTATCTAAGTTACTTTCAGGTATTCCGTACATTAAATCGATGGAGATATTTTTATAATAATTTTTTGAATTCTCAATACATTTTTTAGAATCCTCAGAATTGTGAGCTCTGTTCATGATTTTTAAATCATTATCCACGAAAGACTGGATACCTATACTCAATCTATTTATATGACTTTCTGATAATTTTTTTAATTTAATTTTAGTTAAATCATCAGGATTTGCTTCTAAAGTAATTTCTAAATTTGAAGAAACTTTAAAGTTTTTATACACCATTTCTATCAATCGATTAATTTCATCTATTTCTAAAAAAGACGGGGTTCCTCCTCCAAAATAAATAGTTTCTATTGATTCATTAAAAAAATTTGATTTAACATATATTTCTTTTAACATAGATTCAACTACTGCTTCTTTGTTTTTTAAAGAAGTTGAGAAATGAAAATTACAATAGTGACAAGCTTGTTTGCAATAAGGTATATGAATGTATATTCCTGCCAAATTTTATTATTTTAATCTGGAAGGGTTCTGTTTAATAAATGATCCCCAACCACTATATTTATTTCTAGAAGTAATGGAATTGGAATTATAAAAATGGCAAACAGCTGCAGCTAAACCATCTGTTGAATCTAAGTTTTTAGGCAACTCTTTTATAGATAACAGACTCTGTAACATCTTAGCCACTTGTTCTTTAGACGCATTACCATTACCAGTAACTGCCATCTTAATTTTTTTTGGAGAATATTCCGTTATAGGTATCTCTCTTGATAAACCAGCTGCCATAGCAACACCTTGAGCTCTTCCTAATTTAAGCATAGACTGAACGTTTTTGCCAAAAAAAGGAGCCTCTATAGCAATCTCATCAGGATTGTATTTGTCAATTAACTCAATTGTTCTTTCAAAAATATGCTTTAGTCTTAGGTAATGATCATCATATTTTTTTAGTATCAATTCGTTTAGTTGTAAAAAAAACATTTGTTTGTCTATTACCTTAATTAGTCCGAAACCCATAATTGTAGTTCCTGGATCAATACCTAAAATTATTCTCTCTTTCTTTGATTCCAAATTCAATAAAATTAATTTGTTGTTAGTATTAAAGGTAATTCCAAACTAGAACTAACTTGAACACCTATGTTAGTTTTAGTAGCAGGCAATATTATTGGCAATTCACTAACGGCCTTTCTTAATATAATATCAATTAATGGTATTTGACTTTTAATTTTTAAAGAGATTGAAGTGTTTAAAAATGAAATTTTACCGTTTTGATCAATAAGTAAAGAAAGGATTAGTGTATCATTTAATTTTTTTTCTACCGTAATTTCACTGAAATCAATGTTATCATAAATTAATCTTGTTAATTTTTCTTGAAAACAGATATTCCTTTCTAACTCGGAATTAATTTCGTCACAAAGTTTGATGGATGGTGGTTCGTCGTTTGCATTCCATTTAGTAACACTTGATGGAATTTCTATTTTTTTTTGATTATAATTTTCCTTACAACCTAAAATTAAAAATATTAAAAGAAAAAGATTTATTATTTTCATTATTGATGTAAATTACAAAAATTCGAATTTATATTTCACTATTCTATTCTATTTTAATGGATATATTTTTTTTAATAATTGGCTTATTGTTTTGCATAATTGGACTAATTGGAAGTTTTGTACCAATAATTCCCGGTCCAATAACCAGCTGGTTAGGGTTATTAATATTACATTTAACATCTATTGTTAATCTGGATTATACTTTTCTAGTAGGTACTTTTACAATAGCTGTTTCCGTTTTTATTCTAGACTTGATTATTCCACTAATTGGTTTAAAAAAACTTGGCGGAACAAAAAAAGGAATTATTGGTGCTACTATTGGATTACTACTTGGATTTTTTATGGGTCCCATTGGAATATTATCAGGTCCATTTATCGGAGCTCTTTCGGGTGAGTTAACAAATAAATTGGGTATTATTAAAGCATTGAAAGCAGCAATTGGAACACTTATTGGATTTCTAGCAGGAATTGCAATGAAATTCACAGTTTCATTTGCATTTTTAATAATATATCTTTATGAGACTGTGTCTGTTTTTTTTAATAATATGTAGATCTATTATATACAATTTCAGATGATTCTTTAGCAGCTTGAAAAACATTACTCAATACATTAGATCTTGAAGGAATCAATAATTGGTTTTTGTAAGATGAATAATTTTCTAAATTACTAGATTTATTATTTTTTAATACTTTGATTTTATAAACTCCATTCACTCCAATAATAAAATCAGAAATTTCATTTATTTTCAATCCAAATGCATAACCAACTAAAAGAGGTTCTATACCTGCCCCGCTGATGGTAGCGTTCTTTTGATTAAGTGCCAAAGCTTTTTTAATTTCTGTGTTATTGGCAGAAGCTAATTCATCTAAGGATTCGAAAGATTTATTTTGTTTAATTATTAACTGTGCTTTTTTCTGGTTTCTTACTTTAGGAACTGCTGTAAAAGAAGCATCTTGAACTGAGGATAAACCATCTTTCTTTATAGCTTTTACTTGGGCTATCAAGTATCCACCATTTGATAGGTCAAATCTTTTATATGAATCAATTTTTACTTCATCTTTAAACAACCATTGAACTAATCTTCTTTGATTAGTTAACCCAGGTAAATTATCATCTAATATTTTAATTCCACTAGCTGATTTTATTTCATAATTATTTTCTTTAGCTAAAGTATTTAATTTGTTATTTTTTGAAAGGTTAATTTCAAATTTAGTAGCCATATTAAATGTTTTATCACTTGTTTCATCGGATGGAATATTTTTAATAGCAACAGATGCAAGAAGTACTATATCTTCTTTAGCAACAACATTTATAACATGAAATCCAAAATCTGTTTCAACTAGTCCAATACTCCCTTCGATTTTAGAAAAAACAAAGTCATTAAAAGGTTTTGCCATCTGATTTTCTTGAAAAAAACCAAGATCTCCACCACTTGATTTTGAAGGGCCATCAGAAAATTCAAATGCTAAAGCAGAAAAAGAGTCAGGATTTTTTCTCACTAACTTTAAAATTCTATTTGCTTCTTTTTCGGCCTCAGATTTAGATCTATTAATTTGATTGGAAGCTCGTTGAGAACCCTCGTAAGAAATTAAAATATGACTTGCTCTTACATTTCCTCCTGTTTTTTTATCCAACATCCTAGAAATTTTAAAATAATCACCATCTAAATAAGGCCCATAAGTTTGATCTTTATTTAAATTAAATAAAATATTAGCATCATTAGTTGGTAAAGAACCTTTAGGAAGATATATCGAGTCAAATTTAATTTCTGAATACTGATTAATAAATTCTGTTAGATTTTTAGCAGTCAATAAACTTGGGCTAGTTTCCTCCAACTTTGAAACATTATTATATTCAGTTTTTTCTATCAAAAATTCCTGCAATATTTTCTTGGTATCATTTTCATCCTCTAAAGAAGATTTTTCCTCAAACAAAACATATTCAATATTCCTAGAAGCTTCCACTTTAAAATCTGATTCGTTTGATTTGATAAATTTTTCAACTTCTGAGTTTTTAAGTTTTATTATACTATCTGGAACTGAACTATAAGGAATTTGGACATATTCAATATCTACTCTATCGTTTTGCAATAAATATTCATACTCACCGTCTTTGAAAGAGTAATTTATCCCAGCCTTGATTAAGTCAAAATAAATTTTTTCATTTGATTGACTTTCAAAAATCGATTCTTGCTTTTGCCATTGCTCATAAGATTGTGGATTAGTTGTTTTAAATTCAACTATTAAATCAACAAACTTTTCAATTTCAAAAATCCCGGCATCATTCAAAAACCTGGAATCTGAATTAAAACTTGTGTTTTGAGCTAATATAAATTCAATGTGATCTCTTCCAGAACTAACTCCACTTAAATCAAATTGCTTATTGAGAATAGAATTTCTTACGGTTTGATCCCAAACATTATTAACTGCCATCATTCCAGATAAATTATATGATGTTTCTAAAAAATCTACTTGATTTCTAAACTCTTCAATAGAAATTTCCTCGTTGTCGACTAAACCAATTGGTTCTTGAGAAGAATAACCCTTTCCATCAAATACTCCTGCTATAACAAAAGCAAATAATGCCATTCCAATAACAGAAATTAAAACAAAAGAATTTTTTCTAAGATTTCCTAAAACAGCCATAATATTTTTTTTGTAGCAAACGAAAATACGATATCCTAATCAATTAAAAAAAAAGACTAACACTTAATTTAATTAAGAATTTTTAACTCTAATGTTTCTATTTTGGTATTAGTTACTTCTCTTACGATAAACTCAAAAGATGATATTTTTAAAACTTCTCCATTCTCTGGAATATCTTGAGTATTGTGAACTATAAAACCACCCAATGTTTCATATTGATCGCTTTCAGGAATATTAAATTTATATTTGTTGTTTAAATAATCTACCTCCAGTCTTGCGGAAAAAATAAAAGAATTTGTATCTGTTTTTTTTTCTAAAAATTTAGGAGAATCATGTTCGTCTTCAATTTCACCAAAAAGCTCTTCTATAATATCCTCAATTGTAATAATTCCAGATGTTCCACCATATTCATCAATTACAACGGCAATACTTTTTCTTTTTCTAGTTAATAAATTCATGACATCATTAATCAACATTGATTCAGGGACAAATTCAACTGGGTGGATAATTGATTTAATATTATCTGGTTCGTTAAACATATCCAATAGACTTAAATAGCCAACAACATGATCTATGTTTTCTCTATGAATTAAAATCTTAGATAAACCGTTTTCAATAAACATTTTTTTAATATTGGTAGAAACACTATACCTGTCTGTAGAAATAATTTCTGATCTTGGAACCATTACTTCTCTAGCTCTTACATTAGAAAATTCTAAAGCATTTTGAAAAATTTTAATTTCAGAATCTATTTCTGTAATTTCTGAATCATTAGCCAACTCTTCATTAATATAATCTCCTAATTCATCCTTACTAAATACAATTCTTAATTCATCTTCTTTAGTTTTAAAATACTTACTTAAAACACTGTTAGAGATTGAATTTAAAATATAAGTAATTGGACTTAGCAGAATATAAAAAATATAGGAGGGAAATGACAAGTACTTCAATAATAAATTAGCATAAATTTGAAATAATACTTTAGGTAAAAATTCTGCTGTAATTAAAATTACAAATGTTGAAATCAAAGTTTGATAAAATATATAAATGAAATCTAAAGATTGGGAACTATCTATATGCGGAAATAATAATTCTAAAATTAGTTTACCTGAATAAAGACCATATACCACTAAAGCGATATTATTACCTAATAGCATAGTGGCTATGAATTTCGAAGGACTTTGAGTTATTTTTTTTAAAATACTTGAAAAAAAACCACTTTGTTTTTTTTCAATTTCTAAATAGATTTTATTGGAAGAAACAAATGCAATCTCCATCCCAGAAAAAAAAGCAGAAAATAAAATTGAAATTAAAATAACAGTAATTTGAGTATCCATTAAGATTGATTATTTCTTTTTTGAAATTTTTTTCTAAAATATCTTCTAAAAAAAAACATAAATAAAGACACTAAAGCAAAAATTAGTAATATGCTTTTTCTATTAGATTCATCATTTGGACTTAAAAAATAATCAAAGGAAGCAATGAAAAAAATTAATAAATAAGCTATTTCTGAAATTTTTCGCATATTAATTTAATTTTTTTTGTTTTCACTTTCTTCAATCATAACTTTTCCATCAAGTTCACCTGTATTAAAAATTGTAAATGATCTATTAGCATCTAATCTTGTAGCAATTATATCATAATCTATATTTTTAAAACTAAATTTTTCTTCAGTAAACAACCATTCTTGTTCTGGATCCCAAAAAAGTTGAGATGTTTTTAATATGGATCCATCATGAATATTAATTACTACATTTCCAATTAAATCTACAATATTTGTTTTATTGTAAGTTATAGCATAGTCAGAGGTTACTACAGTCTGATTTTTATTTTCGTCAAAAAAAGTAATTTTTATTCCATTGGGAAATTCTGAAAAGGGAAAATTTTGGTTAGTATAATCTTTATTTAGAGGGGAGGTTAAAATAGCTTTAACTTTAGCTGAATCAGTGTATATTAACTTAATTTGTTCGGCAATCCCAATTGGAAAGCTATCAAAATTATTAATTTTTTTAATTTCCTGGAAATTATCTTCACATGAAAAAAAACAAAAACAAATTAAAATGAAAAATTTAAATTCATTCATTTTTTATAAAGAAGGAACAGTGACATTTTTACCTATCCAACATTTAATAGAAATAATTTCTCCAGATTTTCCTTCTGTAAATATATCTGTCTTCGAGGGGGCCCGTCCTTCATAACTAATTGCAGTTTTATTAGCAATTTTTCTTATTGAGGCATCCACTGAAGCAGCTTTCCTAGCTTCTTTAGCAGCCAACCAATATATTGCTCTTTTTTCAAACTGTGTATTACCACAATTATTAGCACTAGCTGCATATAGATTAGAAATCAATAAATATGCATTTCCTAGCGAAGGCTGGTGTTTTAAAGCTTTATTGGCGTAACTCCTAGACTTGCTATATTGTCCTGATTTTTTAAATTTAGTAGCAATTTTATAAAGTGTTTTAGCCTTTTTTATTTTATCCGTTTCCAAATCTATAGATTCAGAATAATATTGAATAGCTACTTTAGTATCACCCTTCTTGTCATTTAAAAGACCTAAATAATAAGCAGAATTAGCAGAAGGATTTAATTGATGTAATGCTTCAACTAATTCTACAAATAGTGGATCGTCTGAGCAATCTTTACTATCCATTCTACTGGCCGCTCTATTAAGCCAAACCGGATCAGATTTAAATTTATCAAAATTCTTTCTGTATAAAGGAATTAAATTTTCACAAGTAGCCTCTTTTGCGATTATAGCATTTAAATTCTTTAAATAAGTTGAGCAAGCCAATAAATTAACCTCGTAGACTTTTTTGTTTCTAGTTTCTCTACCCGTAAGAGGATCATCATTATCTTCTTTTTTTAATAGGGAATCTAATTTAGTAGAATAAACACCCATTTCAAATTCAAATTTCTCAGTTAATTCCTCGTATTTTTCAAATACTGCTTCTAGGGTTACTGATGAACTATCTGATTTATATAAATTAAAATATATTTTAAAATAGTTGTATAAACCTTTGGGAGAAGTAAAGCTATTTGAATCTTCTTTAAATGCTCTGTCATAAACATTGTAAATCTCTTGGTAATCAGCAAGTTTATAATCTAGCATTGATTGAGCTTTTATGGCTAATATTTTACCAGTCTCATTTTTACCTCTCTTTGATATTGGAAAATAAGCTAACCATTGATCATAGAGTTCTAAAAGATCTTTTTCATATTTAATTTTATCACTTGCATCTGATTTCTTTATAAAATCTTTTAGTATTCTCTCTCCATAAACGTAAATAGCAGAATTTATGTCTGGGCAAGACTCTTTAACATTTATCCAAGGCTGATAAGCAGCATCATAATTTTTAACCTTGGCATATTCTGCAAAAATAGAAAGGTTAGAGGGACAATCTTCTTGAGATTGGCTAAAACTAGTTATACTAAAAAATAATATTGAATAATAAAGTATTCTGTTCATTATGTAAGTTTAATTATTAATAAATAGTTTATTATGAAACTATTTAATTCAAAAATGAAGCCAAATTTATTAATTATACTTGTTTTTTACAAACCAACGATCGTTTAGGGTAATCCCAAGTCTTACACTGGCAAAATTTTCTTGAACTAATCCCCCTTTTACAGTTCCTCTTTTTCCAACTTCAAAACCTAAATTAATATTTTGGAAAGCTTGAAAAGGCAGTCCAAGTCCAACGTTAATTCCATATTCGTTAATTGATTGATTTTGAATATTAAGTCCAGTTTTTTCAATTCGAATTCCAGCTCTGTAAACTATTCTACTAAAATAACTTGTAAAAGAGTTATGATTAGGAATATAGAAACCTCCAAATGCTATTTTAGAGCCTTTTTTATATTCTACGTCTTTTAAATTGAATAATTTATTTTCTAATCCTCCTCCACTAGTCAAAGTGTAGTCAAATCCCATAAACCATTTTGTTTCTTTTCCTATACCTAGTCCAAAAGAATTAGATGAAGGAATACTTATTTTAGTTTTATCTAATTTCAAAGCAGCTAAATCAATTTCTTCAGAATCTCCACCATAGCTACCTAATCCGGGTATGGTAAATAATGTTTGAGTATTATTTGAGCTAAGTTTTGAAGTTGGATTTATAATATATGTTGCGTGTAAAGTTAAATCTTTCGATATTTTTTCTTTGAAAAGCATTGAATAATTGAAGCTTACTCCACTTAGAGAAGAATTACTTTGAACTCTAGTGTATAATTCTACTCCTTCAAGAAACCTGGAATTTGAATGTTCTAAACTTCCAAAATCATAATTTGCAGAAATTCCCAGCCTGATTTTCTTGAAAATTTTAAATCCAAAAGTAAGAAATGCAGTATTTACTCCGCCATCTCCTTCATATCTATCCACTTGGTTTGGAATCGTTGAATCATCTTTTGATTCCAAAAGGTAACCTACGGATGTTTTTGGAATAAGTCCAAAACCAAAAACAAGATGTTTTGTAGGTATAGCAACTGCGAGATAATTAATACTTGCAGTGGTAACTTTTTCATTTGAGGTTTCAGTTTTAAGACTAATATCACTATAATCAATTCCTACAGAATAGTTCACAAGTTCTAATTCAGTATAGGCAGCTGGATTAGTAAGGTTTAAATGAATGCTATCACTATACACATTTAAACCTCCCATAGATCTGTTTTCCATTGTGCCTTTAAATGTGTTTTCTCCTATTCCATAAAACGAATATGGAGATAAACTACCAGACTGACTAAAAATTAGGGTCAGATTAAAAATTAAAAAAACAGGTAGTAAAAAATTTTTCATTATTTTTTATTCAATTCGATTAGATAATTAAGCCCCAAAAGGAGGAAATTTGAATTCGCAAAGATGCTGTTTTTTATCTTCTTGAACAAGAATTTAGAGTCACCGCCTGTTAAAATTATCCTAATTTCTTTAAATTCACTTTTATAATAGTCTATGGTTCCATTTATCTCAGATATTATTCCGTTAACTATACCTGAATGAATAGAATCTTCTGTGTTTTCTCCAATCCTATCATTAATTTTTTTTGGATTTAATAAAGGAAGATTAGCTGTAAAACTATTTAATGCTTTGTATCTCATGCTTAATCCAGGTGAAATAGCTCCTCCTATATACTCATTTTTAATACTAATAAAATCATATGTTATACATGAACCTAAATCGATTATTAATACATTATTATTAGGAAATTGTTGAGCAGCAGAGGAAACAAGCACTAGTCTATCTTGTCCTAAAGTACTTTTAGTTTTATACTTATTTTTAAAAGGGATTTTTAATAAAGAGTCTATTTTTATTAATTTTGTTTTGGCTGATAATAATTCCATTATCTCTTTATTTGAATCTGAAACATTAGAAACTATTGAATTTGAAATTGTATTAGATTCTAAAATATTTTTAACATTTTTACAATAATCTTTGTCAAACTCATAATAATTTATACAAATATTATTTTTGAACAGTCCTATCTTTAATAGAGAATTACCAATATCTACAGCTAAATTCAAATGCTTGTTGTTAAATAGTAAAAATACAGAAGATTTTTCACATGATTTTTTGTTGCTCTCATAAAACAAATTATATTTGCTCTGCTAAAAAACTAGCTATGGTACCTTAGCTCAGTTGGTAGAGCAAAGGACTGAAAATCCTTGTGTCCGCAGTTCGATTCTGCGAGGTACCACATTA
>MDSY01048698.1_pt1 | contig 12083 bp, 12 predicted proteins | sample 811131 | NCBI WGS metagenome assembly MDSY01 (sample SAMN05326643, study PRJNA326480) | marine metagenome | isolation source: seawater | place: Atlantic Ocean: South West | collected 2010
AAAAAAATATGATTTAATAATAGATATTCAGGGTGATGAACCATTAATTAACCCAAAGCAAATAGATAAAGTAGTAGATTTTCATTTCAAAAATAAAAATGCCGATATTATTTTACCCTCTCTTAAGTTAAAAAATATTTCAAGCTATAATATTGTTAAAGTAATCCCTGATAAAAAAGGGAATATTATATATCTTTCAAGAAGTAAAACCCCACATAATTTTAATAAAAATATAGATTTCTATTTAAAACATTTATCGATTATTTCATTCACACCTAACGCTTTAATGAAATTTAGCTTACATAAACAAACAAGGCTTGAAAAAATTGAAGGAATCGAATTGTTGAGAGCTATTGAAATTGGCCTTAAAGTAAAAACTATAATTTTAGAAGGTAATAGTTTTTCAGTAGACATTAAAGATGATTTTGTAAAAGCAAAAAAGTTTATGGAAAAAGATAAATTATTTAGATTATACTCGGATGATAAAAATGATTGATATAACAAATGATATTATTAAAAATTATCAATTTAATTTAAAAAATTATCAAAAAAATTATCAGAGCAAACACTGGTCTTATAATAATAATAAAAAAAAAATATTATTTAATAAAGAAAAACTTCAGAATTTTCGTAGGAATGGACTTTCAAACGGAATGGATGACTCATTTTATACAAAAAAACAAGGTACTAAGTTTTTTGAAATGTTAAAAAAAGAATGTGGAGATAAATTTGTATATTCAATGTTGTTAAAAAAAAATATTGGAAATCCAAAAAATTTTTTTAAGGAGAAAAACTTTTATTATACAGCACATGAATTATTCCATATCAAATTTGTTCATGAAATTCTCAAGAAAATATCATTAAATAAAAAACATATAATTTGTGAAATAGGCCCAGCATATGGTTCCATGATAAGTAAGTTGATTAAAGTGTTCAATTCAAAAGTTATCTTAATTGATTTACCAGAAGCAAATTTTATTAGTCATTATTATTTGAAGGAACAATTTCCTCATAAAAAATTTTTTTTAAGTAAGGATATTAAAAACAATAATATTACTCAAAAAAATATTAGTGATAATGATGTAATTATATTATGTCCGTGGGACAAACTTCCAAAAATTAAAATTGATCTTTTTATCAATGTACGCTCTATGATGGAAATGAAATATGAAGTAATTAAACATTATTTTAAAATTATTCAAAACCTAACTAAAATTGGTGGTTCATATCTTTGTATAAATAGATATTATAAAGACACAGTTGGTTATCCAGTAGAAATGAACAAGTACCCATATGATAATTATTGGAAAGTTCTAAAGTCAAACTCATCTTGGATGCAAGACCGTATACATTTTTTGTTCACAAAAAGGACAAAAAATGCAAATACAGAGGTCTCTAAAGAATTAAGAAGAATTAAAAAGCTATCAAAAATAATTAAGAAAAATGATCCATTTTTTTGGAGAAGAGTTCTGCCAAATTCCATTTATAAGTTATACAAGTATACAAAATTTTTTTTATTTTCTAAATAGGATTAATGAGTCAAAAAAAATTATTAATAATTCATAATAAAAAAAGTATAGAAATTAATCAAAAAGATATTTCATATATTAACTTTGGAGATGGGATAGTAAATATTCCAAATTCAAAAAAAATTACTTTAACTAAGTATCGTAGAATTTATTATGATAAGTATAAAAAATTGTTAATTAAAAATTTATCAAAAAAAGTTAAAGAATCTGAGAAAAGTGCAAAATTTATAAATGAATTAGAAATATTTAACTTAAGAAATGATAAAAATGCTAACATAGATTTAATTTTAAATATTTTGATTATAAGTGAAATAATCAAAACAGAAAACTTTAAAGATATAATGCTAATTACAGATAATGTTTTAGTAAAAGATATATTTACTGAAGCTTACCCATCTATTAAGATTAAATTTGAGGGTACCCAATTCATTAAGATAAAATTTGTATTATTAAAAATTATCATATTTTACATTAAAGCTTTTTTTTTAGTTATTTTTATGAAAATTTTTGTTCAGAATAAGAATATAAAAAAAAGGTTTAAAGAAGCATGTCTCTCTATGTATCCTTTTTTCTACAAAGGGAATAAAGAAAGTTTTTTTAATAATAAAAATAAAATTAAATTTAATTTTTTACTTTCTGATGAAACACATTTAAATTTATCTTTCTTAAAGATTGTTAAAGTACTTATTGAAATTAAAAATGATGACCTAGTTCACATTGAAAGTTTTATAACTATTAAATCACTCATAAAATCATTTTTAAAGTCAATTTTATACTACTTGATAAGTTTAAGGTTAAATTTTCAATTTAAATTGAATAATTTAGATTTATCTAGTTTCTATAAAAATTATTTTTTTTTAGGCATAATAAACCGATGTAAATTAAATATATATGAAGAGTCTTTAGTAAAGGCACTTAACAAATTTAATATTAAAAAATTTAATATGTATTTATTTGAATACAATTTTGGTTTTTTTATAAATAATTTAATAAATAAAAAAATTAATAATATTAATGTAGTAGGTTATCAGCATGGTATATTTTCAAGTCAACTATTATGGCTAGACGTACTATTAGAAAATAAAAATAAATTTAATTATTTGCCTAGTGAGATAAATAGTTTTAATAAATATTCATTTAATGATTATAAGTCAAAAATTAATTCTAATAATATTAAAATTAATTTATTAAATAAAAAGAAGTCACTTCTTTCATCTCAGTACTTACAGTCATCAAAAAAAATATATTCCAAGAACATACTTGTATTGCCAGGCACACATGACACCAACGATATTTATCATGCTATTAAAGAAGCAGATATTTCTAGTAAGAATAAAAATGTTTTTTATTTAAAATTTCACCCTAAAAATATTATAGATATGAAAAGTACAAATAACCTAAAAATAATTAAATCGATTAAAGGAAAAAAGTTTTCTAACGTATTAATTTCTCCCACATCGACACTTGTTTATGATTTTATAAATCTAAAAAAAGATTTTATGGTATATAATATCGATCATAAACAAAATTTGATTTCAACGAAATTAAAGAAAAATATTAAATTTTATTACTTTTAAAAGAATTCAAATTTATATTTAAAATGGAAAAAAAAAATTTAATAATATTTGATCTTGATGGTGTTTTGATTGATTCAATCCAAAATATGAAACTAGCACTCAAGATGACTTCATTAGCTGTAAATATCAAATTAGATTTTAAACTATATAAGAAATACTTAGGTTTACCTTTTGAAAAAATTATGAGCAAGATGGGAGTTAAAAAAGATGTTAGAAAAATAAAACAAAAATATTCATATTTTTCAAAAAAAAATATTTCCAAGATAACAATTAATCCAAAAAATTTAGCAGATCTTAGAAATTTGAATAAAGATTATGATTTTGCAGTTTTTACATCAAAAGATAAGTCTAGGACTAATATGATTCTAAAAAAATATAAATTATTTAAAAACATAGTCACCTCAGATGACATAAAAAAAGGTAAACCTCATCCAGAAGGAATAATTAAAATTTTAAGAAGAAATAAAACTAAAAAAAAAAATTGTATATATGTTGGTGATAGTATTTATGATTACAAGACAGCCAGAAATTCAAAGATTAAATACTTACATGCCAAATGGGGATATGAAAAAAATTTAAAAAAAAAATTCAATGTAATTGAAATCTCTAATTTTTTAATGATAAGAAAATACTTCTAATGGATTTAATCTCAATAATAATGCCTTATTACAAAAAAAAATTTTTTTTTATAACAGCATTAAATTCTGTTCTTAATCAAACATTTCAAAATTTTGAGATTATTATAATCTACGATGACACTAATGAATTAGATTTAAGCTATATATTAGAAAAACAAAAATTGGACCAAAGAATTAAAATAATAAAAAATGATAAAAACATAGGTGCTGGTCTTTCTCGAAATAAGGGTATCTCAGTGTCGAAGGGCAAATACATTGCTTTTTTAGATTGTGATGATTATTGGCATCAAGATAAACTTGAAACACAAATGAACTTTATGAAAGATAAGAAGGTCTCATTTTCATTTACCTCATATAATGTGATTAATTTTAATAATGAAATTATTAAATATAAAAAAGCTCTAAAGATAATAAAATTTAAAGATTTATTGTTAGACTGCAATATTGGATTATCCACTGTTATGTTAGAAAAGAATCTTATTGATAGTGACTGTCAATTTCCTAATTTAAAAACTAAAGAAGATTTTGTATTATGGTTAAAAATTGCGAAGAAAATAGACTTATATGGAATAGATGTCCCCTTTACTAAATGGAGGAAGTTAAATAACTCTCTATCATCAAGCTCTTTTCAAAAATTAATTGATGGGTTTAAGGTATATAATAGGTACATGAAATTTGGTTTAATTAAATCTATGTGTTTTTTAATTATTTTAACAATAAATTTTTTTAGGAAAAACCTCAACTGATGAATGTATTCTTATTTTCAATAATTGTTATTTTTTTATCATTATCATTGATATTTCTATGTAATAAAAATTCATTTTTAATGAGTCAAGCAGGAGATGCGCATCAAGAGTTTTCTGGTCATTCCAATACACCTTTAGTTGGTGGGGTAATAATATTTTTTTCATTGTCTATTTTGAATTTTTTTGAATTTAACTTATTTTCTATTTACTTGACTGCAATGTTTGTTTTAGGGCTCTTTTCTGATCTTAAAAGGTTAATTTCTCCAATATCTAGACTTTTAATTCAAATAATTTTAATTATTTTATGCATTTATTTATCAAATATTAATATAACAGTAACTAGAATAATTTTGTTAGATCATTTATTAACTAATTATTTATTTTCAATTTTTTTTACTACTTTTTGTATTTTAGTTATTGTTAATGGAAGTAATTTTATTGATGGTGTAAATTCATTAGCGATAGGTTATTATATTATTATATCACTAGTATTGTTATTATTGAAAAATGATGGGTTTATAGTTACATTTAATTTTCCATTACATTTAATAACTGTGTGTTTAATAATTTTATATTTTTTTAATTTATTTAATAAATTATATTTAGGTGATTCAGGAGCGTATTTACTAGGATTTATATTTAGTATCGAATTAATAAATTTTTATTTACAAAATAATAATATATCACCATTTTTTATAATTTTACTTTTATGGTATCCAGCATTTGAAAACTTATTTTCTATTTTAAGAAAAATTAATTTAAAAAAATCACCAATTTTACCAGACACCAATCATTTACATCAATTAATTTTTTCATATTTGAAACAAAAAAACTACTCACCCTTTAAAGCAAATAATGTAACTGGAATTTCTATAAATATTTATAACGGAGTTATAATGATGATAGCCTTAAGTAATCCGGTATATACACAACTTCAGATTATTTTGATTATAGTCAACCTATGTGTGTATACATTTTTTTATATGAGGTTATTTAACTATAAATAACCAACTTACTTTTTAAAAAAAAGATAAAACATATATTTTAAAATTAGAAATCCATCTTTAAAAGCATTAACTTTTTTCATCCCCGCTATTCTTTTTCTTTCATATGAATTTATAGATGAAAGAGTCATATTTTGCCTTATAGCCTTTATTGGTAGCTCAACGCAAAAAGTAAAATCTCTTTGGATTAAATTTAATTTTTTTACAGAATCTGTTTTCCCAAGCACAAATGTATAGAGAATATCTGTAATGGGTAGCTTAAAAAAAATATTACCTATTTTGGAAAAAATAAGATTTCCTATTAATGTGATAATAGTATCATCATCACTACCAGAATCTTTCTGATATCTTGATCCAAAAATAAAATCAGAATTAAGGTCTTTGATTTTATCTAACATACTTTTAAGCTCTGTTGGATCAAAAGATCCATCGGCATTAAAAATACAGAAGTATTTGGTATCAGTTAAATTGATTCCTTGAATTAGGGCGTCCCCATAGCCAAGATTTTTCTGATAAATTATTTCACAATTTTTTTTTATTATTGAGTTAATAGTTAAAAAATCATCTTTATGTAATAAAACTTTGATTTTAACATCGTGATCTTTTATCTCCTCCAATACACTAGGTAAAGACTCCGACTCGTTTTTGGCAGGTATTATTAATGTTAATTCAGACATCAGATTTATGTCTTTATAAATCAATTAAAAAAAAAAAATATAAAAAATATCATCAATATCGATCAACAATTTGAGAAAAAATATCTCTTATATGAGGTTTTTGAGATAATTAGATATTAAAAATATTGATAATATAATAGTAGGTATAATAATTTATTATGGAATTTAACATTTATAATTACCTTATATTTTATGTTTTAATTATATTTTCTGTAGTTGGATATGGACTACTCTTTTCTCACATAACAAATACAAATAATATCTTTAATAATTTTGGTTATTCGGGTTTGTTGGGATTGTTTTTTTTAACAATTTATTCATATTTTTCAAATTTATTTTTAGCACACGGCTTAATACATAACTCAATATTAGTTTTATTTGGAATTTTATCCTATTTATACTTTATAAGAATAAGTGCTTATAAAAAAAAAGAAACTTTTTTTATTATTTTAATCTTTTTGATTTTATTTTTATCAATTTTAATTTTTAAAACTCATGATGATTTTCCCTATTATCATTTTGCTTATAGTTATTATTTAACCCAAAGCTCTTCATATATTGGAATAGGCCAGTTTAACCATGGTTTTAAAACGCCTTCATCTATATTCTACCTTAATTCATTATTCTACTTACCAACCGTTAAGTATTATATGTTTCATATGCCAGCAGTATTAGTAATGGGTTTTGCAAATATAATTTTTATCAAAAAAATTATAAAAAATATAAAAAATAATTCAATTAATTTTTTAACTATTTTTTCTTTATTATCTATTTTATTTATTAATATTTTTTTTTATAGAATAGGAGAACATGGAACAGATAGATCAGCACAAATATTGATATTCGTCTTATTAATGGAAATTTTATTATTGATTAATTTTTCGGTTAATAATCAAAATAAACTTTTTAAAATTTATATTTTAATAGGTTTGATTATTTCTTTTAAAGCTTTTTATATTTTATACCTATTATTTTTTATACCAATTTTTGTTCACTATCTTAAAAAAGAAAATGAATTTAATATTTTTAATATCGTAGATAATAAATTTTTCATGTATTTAGTGTTATTAATATTTTTTGTATTAATGACCAACTTTTTTAATAGTGGGTGTTTAATGTTTCCAGTTAATATTACTTGTTTTGAAAGTTTGCCCTGGTCATTTGATTCCCAACATATTTCACATATGAACAACTGGTACGAGCAATGGTCAAAAGCAGGAGCAGGACCTAATTTCAGGACTGAAAACGCAATCGAATATATAAAATATTTTAATTGGGTTCCTAATTGGACAAGTACATATTTTTTTACAAAAGTATCTGATTTTATACTAGGGTTATTTTGTTTAATCTTAATTACTTATTTTACTCTTTATTCAAATTCAAAGAATAATTTAAATAATCAGGAAATACTTTCTGTATACACAGTTTTATTCCTATTATTTGTAGAGTGGTTTTATAATCACCCTTCCTTAAGATATGGTGGATACTGCTTAATTGCATCATTATTTTTTTTACCAAGTTCAATTTTGATAATAAGAAATTTCAATTATGATAATAAAAATTTCAAAAAAAGAATGTATATTTTAATAATAATTGGTTTTCTCATTTTTACTGGAAGGAATATTAATAGAATTAATGAAGAGAGAGATTTATACTCTTATAAACCGATTAAAATGACATTTTTTTTAATTGAAGATAGATATTTTGTAATACAAGAAAGATTTGAAAAATTAATTAGAAATTTTGATGCATGTAAAATAAAAAAACCACAATGTTCAAAAGAATTATATGAAAAAGTATTTTTTTCTTATGGTAAGTACATATTTAATAATAAATGATGATAAAATATTTCGTACTAAAAATACTAGGAATTTTTGATTTATGGCATCAATTTAAAATATTTAAATTTTTAAAAAAAGAAAAATTAGAATATTTTAAAATTTTTTTTGATATTGGAGCTCACAAAGGTGAATCTATAAATTTATTTCTTAAAAATCTAAATATAGAAAAAATTTATTCATTTGAGTCTAGCCCAATAAACTTTAAAGTATTAGAAAATAATTTACCGACCCTAAAAAAAAAATTTAAAAAAATTTTTATTAATATTGAAAATATTACTCTAGGATCGGATAAAAAGAATGCTTTTTTAAAACAAATTGATGAAAGTTCATCATCAACTTTAAACAACATAAACACTCAATCTAAATATTTTAAAAAAAAACAATCATTAGTTTATAGTAAAAATAAAGAGCTATTCTTTAAAGAAATTGAGATTAAAATTTCAACATTAGAAAGCTATATTAATAAAAATGATATTAAAGTTATTGATTTTATGAAAATTGATACCGAAGGCTATGAATATGAAATATTAAAAGGGTTAGGTACAAAATTTGATAAAGTTAAATTAATTATGTTTGAACACCATTATCATGACATGTTATCAAAGGGATATACCTTTGGTGACATTCATGGATTACTTTCTAAAAATAATTTTATTCAAATTTTTAAGGCAAAAATGCCATTTAGAAAGACATTTGAGTATATTTATATAAATAAAAAGAAATAAACGATAATTTTGGATTAAATAATTACCATCAATGAAAAATTATTGTAATAAATTGAATAGTTGCTTTGAAAAAAAACAGTAAGATGATAAATAAAAAAATCTTTAATAAAAAAAAATAATGAAAAAAAAAATTGCACTAATTTTTGGAATTACCGGACAAGACGGGTCTTATTTAGCAGAATTTTTAATTAAGAAAAATTATATAGTTCATGGTGTTAAAAGAAGATCGTCCTCGATTAACACTCATAGAATAGATCATATTTATCAAGATCCACATGAAAACAAAACAAATTTTTTTTTACATTATGGCGATATTACAGACTCAACGTCTGTATCTAAAATTATCAGTATTACTAAGCCAAATGAAATATATAATTTAGCTGCTCAATCACATGTTGCGGTTTCATTTGAAGTCCCAGAATATACTGCAAATGCAGATGCATTAGGGGCACTAAGAATATTAGAAGCTATTAAATTTCATAAATTGGAAAAAAAAACAAAATTTTATCAAGCTGGAACATCAGAGATGTATGGAAAAGTTCAATCAATTCCACAAAATGAAAAAACAAATTTTTATCCACTAAGTCCTTATGGTGTGGCAAAACTTTATGCTCATTGGATCACAAAAAATTATAGAGAGGCTTATGGTATTTTTGGAAGTAATGGAATTTTATTTAATCATGAAAGCCCACGTCGTGGAGAAACTTTTGTAACCAAAAAGATAGTTAATGCTTTATGTAAAATTAAAGCAGGATTACAAAAAAAATTGTACTTAGGAAATTTAGATTCAAAAAGAGATTGGGGTCATGCAGAAGATTATGTTGTGGCTATGTGGAAAATATTGCAACAAAAAAAACCTGATGATTTTGTTATTGCGACTGGAAAACAATATAGCGTAAAACAATTTGTAAATATTGTATCAAAAAAATTAGGATTAAAGATTGCATGGAAGGGGTCTGGAATTAATGAAAAAGGATATGATCCTTTAACAAAAAAAATTATTGTTGAATGTGACAAAAAATATTTCAGGCCTTTAGATGTAAATACTTTGTTAGGCGATGCTAGAAAAGCTAGAAAAAAACTTAAATGGAAGCCTAAAATTAATATCAATCAATTAGTTGATGATATGGTCACAGAAGAACAGATTGCACTCAAAAAATGATGAATAAAAAATCCAAGATTTTCCTTGCGGGACATAATGGCCTTGTAGGTGGAGCAATTTTAAGAAAATTGATTAATAGTGGCTATGAAAATATCATTACTGTTTCGAAAGACAAATTAGATTTAAGAAATCAAAAAAAAGTATTTGAATTTATTAAAAAAAAAAACCAAAATTCATAATCAATGCTGCAGCTAGTGTTGGAGGAATAGCCGCTAACAATATATTTAAAGCAGATTTTATCTACAATAATATATCTATACAAAATAACCTGATACATTCAGCATTTTTAAATGGTATAAAAAATTTAATTTTTCTTGGGTCTAGTTGTGTTTATCCAAGAAATTGTAAACAACCAATTAAAGAAGACTATCTTCTTAATGGTCCTTTAGAAAAAACAAATGAACCCTATGCTATCGCCAAAATATCAGGGATTAAAATGTGTGAAAGTTATAATTTTCAGCATAATACGAATTACGTATGTCTAATGCCGAGCAACACATTTGGACCAAATGATAATTATGATTTATTAACCTCACATTTTTTTCCTGCATTGATAAGAAGATTGAGTGATGCTGTAAAAAAAAAGAAAAAAACTATTACTCTATGGGGAACTGGTAAAGCAAAACGTGAATTTATTTATGTTGATGATATTGCAGATGCCTGCATTTTTTTTATGAATAAAAAATTGAAACATGCTTTATTAAATATTGGTAGTGGGGATGAGTATACTATCAAACAAATTGCAAAAATAGTTGCTAATAAGATTGATAAAAAAATCAAAATTAAATTTGATAATAATAAAAAAATTGATGGTACACCTAGAAAAATATTAGACAGTTCTTTAGCAAGATCTTATGGATGGAAAAAAAAATTCAGCATAGATAACGCCCTTAAAATAACTTTAGATGATTTTTTTAAAAGAAAGAGTAATTTTAGAAAGATTAAGTTTTAATTTTGTTGATTTAATTTTATGAAGAATATTATTGTTATTACTGGAGGAGCAGGGTTTGTTGGATCTAACTTAATAGATTTATTTTTAAGAAAAACTAAACATAAAATTATTAGTTATGACAACTATTCGACAGGTTCTAAAAAAAATCACCACTACAATAAAAGAGTTATCTACCTTAATGCAAATACAGTAAATATTTCAAAAGTATTGAATAAAAAAAAGAAAAGTATAAAAACTATTTTTCATTTTGGAGAGTTTGCCAGAATATATCAAAGCTTTCTTAAAACAAATGAATGTATTGAGTCTAATTCGATAGGAACACATGCGGTCATAAAGTTTTGTATGGAAAATAAAATTAAATTAATTTATTCAGCAACATCAGCAAGTCTTGGAAATGATGGAGAAGATAAGAATTTATCTCCATATGCGTTCACAAAATCAAAAAATTTAGAATTATTAAATAATCTAAAAAAATGGTTTAATTTTAAATTTGAAATAATTTATTTTTATAATGTATATGGACCACGCCAAATTTCCAAAGGAAGTATGGCAACGGTTATAGGAATTTTTGAAGATTGTTATAAAAATAAAAAACCATTAACGGTAGTGAGACCGGGTAATCAGTCTAGAAGATTTACGCATATTATAGATACAGTTGAAGTTTGTTATGAAGCATGGAAAAATAATAAAAATAGACATTACAGTATCTCAAACAAAAAAAGTTATTCGATATTGGATGTTGCTAGATTATTTAAATCAGAAATTAAATTATTGCCCTCACGAAAAGGAGAAAGATTTGCTTCTGCACTTACAAATATGAATTTATCCAATAAAGTTTATAAAAAATTTGGTAAAATAAAACTCAGCGATTACATAAATTCTATAATAAAGAACTAATATACTCCTAAATTCTTGATTTAATTTTTTGCGAAATTACTCATTTTTTAGAAAATTAATCTATTGAAATAGCTTTTTTCAGCACAAACATCATATAAAAGAGGCAATATAATCTAATTTGTTAGTAACAAATATCATATTTATAATTTTAAATGAAAAATTAAGTTATTTATATGAATAAAGCTTGTTTTCCTGAATATTCTTATTGATAAATTATGTTTTATATACTACTAAACCTTGCCGGTGATTATTGCGAAGGGGTTATACCCGATCCCATTCCGAACTCGGAAGTCAAGCCCTTCAGCGCCAATGGTACTTTGTCTTAAGGCACGGAA
>MDSY01120231.1_pt1 | contig 12081 bp, 16 predicted proteins | sample 811131 | NCBI WGS metagenome assembly MDSY01 (sample SAMN05326643, study PRJNA326480) | marine metagenome | isolation source: seawater | place: Atlantic Ocean: South West | collected 2010
ACCTTATATTCAACCAAATAGATCTCCAAGTCCGCCGAATTCGGCTTCCTCTTCGTCTTCCTCTTCTTCTGCGGCTTCGGTTGGCGCCTCAGAAGCGTCCTCGACTGCAGCAGGTGCTGCAGCAGCTGCGTTAGCAGCCGCTCCTAGCATTGCTGCTAGCTCGTCATCGAGTGCATCAGCAGATAGCAAACCAGCGATGCCTAATGCAGCACGGTTTGCTCTACCGATTATGTGTGGAGCAGTGGTATGGTTAACCACTGCTGCTTCGACAGCCACGGCGAGTGCTTCACCGCTGGCTTTAGCGACCAGAGTAGGCATGGTTTGACTAGTAAACCATGTTATGTTGCATGCAAGGTTGAATGCTCCTGCTGCATAACTAATCAGGTCGGAATTGAATTGGTCATAGTCGATATCTAGGGTGGCTGGCTCAAACATTGTGCCATCTTCCATAGTACCGCAAAGTTTCAAGCCAGTGACAATCGGATTGATGCCAATCTTTGACAACATCATACCCATTTCACCTTCGAATACATCACCTTCTTCCAAGACTACTGTGCGCTTTTGAATTTGTACTGAACCGCCCATAATCTTAGCCGGAATTCCAACAGAGTTCAGGTCACCAACTATTGGTCCAGGTGGCATACCGGTATCCATCTTTTCAACTACGATTTGATGTGGCGCAATATCGCCGGGTTTTGCAGCTCTACCTGCCTCAGTTTTCTTTAATTCAGTAAACAAGGAAAATGAATTCAATGAAGCAGATGATACTAGAGCAGGTTGAATTGCCGCCTCAAACAGTTTTTCCAATTGTTCAACTTTGTACCCACATTGATCCCAAGCAATCTTCATCAGTTGCTTCTTGGCAACTTGTATCTTCATTGACTTACGAAGATCTTTTCTCATGCCAATCATTGCGCCGGCTGGAACACCGTTGATGTCGATAACCGCTAAAGTGTCACCACTTTTTATCAAATCAACGAGATCGCTAACTGTATCTTTCTTCCATGGCATTACTTTTGGAATCAATTAATCACCTCGATTCTTTGAGCTGGACCCATGGAGGTCTTGATGTAAAGTGAGCGGATATTACCAATACCACGTTCTAGTTTGGAGATCACACGGTTGTAGATTGCCATAGCGTTGGCCACTAGTTCCTCTTGGCTTTGCTTGGCGGTACCAATAGCCACATGGAAAGTCATTCTGTCACCAGACTTAACGACTACTGTAGATTTGAGACCTGCGGCAATAGCAGCAGGATCTAGAGTTGGTGGGACTGGTCTTGGCATCTTGCCTCTTGGACCAAGAACTACACCAAGGTATCGTCCAATAAGACCCATGTGTGGGACTTCAGATAGGAAGAAATCGAATGAGTTAGCCATTTTCTTAGCCTTACCCTTTTGGCCCCCAAATTCCTCTATCTCTTGAGGAGTGAATACATGAATCCCTGCACCTTTAGCCTTGGTTGCTGCTTCACCAGCAGCGAACATTGCTATCTTCAGTTCTTTTCCGCGACCTGAAGGAAGTCTGATTTCTTCCTTGATACGGTTGTTAGGGTTTTTTAAGTCGACATCCCTGATAGTGAATGTTATATCGACAGATTCAACGAATTTTCTCTCTTGCGCATTTTCAAGTGCGCCTTTTATTGCTTGAGTTATTTTTTCTTCCATATTATTTCACCCCTGCGGTCTACGAGGTTTTATCCTCTTCCGCGGTCCGTGATTTGTTCAATTAAAGCGCTCGTCCCAATCTCCTTTGCTGATTATGGCTAGCGCCTCATTTGCCCAATGACCGTCGATCTTGACACGCATTGACACACATGTTCCAATAACTTCGCGTGTTTGTGCTTTCAAGTCCGCACCGGTCAGATGACCTTCGCCGTGCTTCTTCTGGGCAACTTCCATTGCCTTTTCCAAAGGTAGGTCTTCGGTCGCAGCTTCCATACTGCCGTTACACTTCTTGACTCCTAGAGCATCTCTAATTAGATGCGACGTCCAAGGTTTCGGCATTACTTCAACTCCTTGCTCACATACGTGGGCATCTTGCCGACTAAACTCCCCTATATAATCGCGCCGCGTCGAATCTGTGAAACAGAAATCACAGACTTTAGCATTTAAGTGGAATACAAGGTTATTCGTTAGACATTAAATTTTGAAAATTGCCATGCAGCAATCCACTTAATGCGAGAAGGCCCCACAGAACCAATGGTGGAATGAGTAGTGTTTCAAATCCTTCCATTAATATCCATACCACAAACATAACCCAGACCGGCCCAGCAATGGCAGTTGCCAATCTTGCTTGTATTTCCTTGGTAAAAGTGAATGCAATGAATATCATTGGGAGGATCATTGATACAATTCGCCAAACGGCGTGTTCAACTTCTGTGTCCTCCATGTTGATTCCTTTATCGCTCAACACAGGAAGAATAGTGGCCATAGTATGTCCAAAAGCAACAATAAGGAGCCAAATTTTAGGGTTCAGTATTTTCTTTAATTGTTCCATCTAAATCACCCTCTAATCCTTAGATCCAACCAGACCCTAATAATCCGGTTAATGCGACCATGCCCCAAAGTACTAGTGGTGGAGCATTTTCTTTCCATGTCATTACCATTGGTTCTTTGCCAATATCAAATTGTAAGCCCATTGAGCAACAAACTACGAACCAAACCCAAACAGGACCGGCAATTACCAAGGCAAGTCTTGCTTGTTCTTCGCCATCTAAACAAAGTCCAGCATAGAGCATTGTAATAGATGTAAGTAGAGTAAATCCTGCCATCACCTTATTGTTGTCATTCGACCAATCTGTTGGAATTATGATTCCAACTATTGCATGGACAAATGCGACAAGAATTAACCAAATCTTTGGATCCATTAACGTATCAATCATTCTACCGACTCCGTTGTTTCTTCGTCATCCTTGTGCACATAGCCTGATACTCCAAGAGTGATTACCAGTGCCATCATTATCAGAGGAATAATGGTCGCTGCGCCGCCAGCCGTTCCGTAATCGTGGCGTTGAGTCATAAAGCCCATTCCACCACCAATGACAACAACAATTCCAGCAGAAGCAGTCATTGCCATTTGTGAAAGAGCCTTGCCTTTGACCAATACTCCTGTTGCAATTGCCATTACTCCTAGCGGAATCAAGTGAAGACCCCACATTTCTTCATAAGCGGCTTCATTACCCATTATGTTGTCTTCACCCCATGCATCTTCTGCAACAGTTTCTGCGCCGGCTATATTGCCTAAAGCAGCTAAAATCACAATCACACCTAAACCAATCATCCATCCTTTAGGATTTAGAATTTCTTTCACTTCCATGAAACTGCTTCGATGCTGTTGCACATATAATACTTGCATGTCCTACTTTTATCAAAGCAGGTTTTGGCAGGTAAAGAGCGTTACTCGACTCTCTCAATAACTCTAACGTGATCTCCACGCATGTTAACAGTCATAGGGATTGGTTGGTCATATAATTCCATACTAACTTCTTCCTTTGATTCTGCAACGCTCAAGATACGAGCCTTCTCGCCCTTGAATGCACCAGTGATGATCTCCACAATACAGCCAACTTCGATTCCTGAAGTAACTGCTTTGGGTTCTAAGTACGGAAGAATATCAGCAAGCGGTGCTTCTCCTGGCAAGACTGTCTTAGCATTCTTTAGCGGTGTTTGGTTGATACCTCGACGAGAGGTTGGGTCACGGCCACCAGAGCGACCAATCAACTTCTCAACGTGATAGATTGCACTTGATTCAACAAACACATAGCCACGCATCCCTGTTGGGTGTAAAATAGACATAACATCGCCTTGTAAAGCGGTCAGAGAACCACTACCGTGCAGTCTAGCATGCATTTCATTAGCGACTCTTTGTTCAGAACCAATTGCTGTTTTGACGATGTATAGGAAAGACCCAACAGAGCCGTACATTTCTCTAAACAAAGAATGAGCATTATCCATATCAATGTTGGAAAATATGCAATTGTATTCTTGTAGTTTACCTGGGTCAATCCATTCGTGTTCGGCGTAGCGACCTGTCGGTGTTACTTCATCGGTGGATGCGATAACTAGAATGGGCATTACATCGACTAGAGATCTTCCCATATCGATACCACGCTCTGGGCCTGTACTATGATAATGGAGATTCTCTACTGGAATACTTGTTGCCTCGGCAACTCTTGCCAGAACTTCTTCTTGAGTATCTGCGATACCCCATACTCCGTCCCAAAGGGCTGGAAAATCTCCATCGGATTTATTTCTACGCAGCAATAATAATTTTTCTTCAAAACGCACAAAGGCGACAAATGCTTCAGTCATCTAAATCACTCCTTAATTTCAGTTACCAATTCCAATTACGTCATGGATCAACCAAGGGAAGAAGTTGTCCATTAGCACCAATAATCCAAACCCAATTGCGCCTAGAACAAATAAGCCAATTCCACAAACTATGCTAGTTTGTTTGAATTCTTGCGGCGAAGGCTTCCTAGCCATACGGATAATACGGGCCCAAGAGCCACGTGAAATTCGTCTAAATTGGGATTCAATCCAATCTTGACGGTCCTGAACTTTGTCCTCGAAGGAACGCTTATTTTCTGTTTCGACAGGCATGGTACAACCTCTGACTTGTCACCCCAACTGCCCTTCAAATATAACCGCGTCGGCTGTAGTCTGTTTCTGAAAATCCACTAAAGTCAGTAAGTAAAGTTCTGCAAGAATTGATGAGGAAGGGCCCCTGTAGCCGGTATAATGGCGGAGCCGGACCCATACCAAGTGCTTGGTGTTAGCAAGAATGCTGCTGATGCTGAAATCAAACGTGCGTTTCGCAAGAAGGCTCGACAATTTCACCCCGATAGAAATCCAGATAATGCCAGCGCTGAAGCTAAATTCAAACAGGTTCAAGCCGCCTATGACAAGATTGGAACCGCTCAAGGTCGTCGAGAATATGATCAGCAACAGCAAATGGCGAACATGTTTGGTGGCAGCCAGGGCGGCATGGGTGGTGCTGGTTTTGAAGACATGCTAGGTCAGATGTTTGGTGGGGGTGGTCGCCGAGGTGGACAGTTTTCAGGCATGGGTGGCAGTCCATTTGGCTCACAAAGCCGAGGGCGACAACAACCACAACAACCACAACAATCCCAACGCCAAAAAGGTCGCGACATCAATGTTAGTATCGATATCACTACCGAAGAAGCCGCTGATGGAGGCGCCTTCTCATTCACTTTCAAACGGCTAAAGCCTAACCCTGCAGGCACAATGGAAGCAAAATCTGTCACATTGCAAACACAGTTGAAGGCTGGTGTGAATCATGGCACTATCAAACGCCTGAAAGGCCAAGGTAATGATCACCCACAAGGCGATTCTGGTGACGTCATACTGACGGTGCGAATCGATGCTGGTGAAGGTCGCTTCTGGGATGGTGACGTACTGGTTCAAGAAGTTAAAACACCATACAGCACTCTTGCACTTGGCGGTAAAGTCAAGGTAACTTTGCCATCGGGCAAAGAAGGATTACTGAAAGTCCCCCAAAATACCCAGGTTGGCGACCGTCGAAGAATGAGTAATGCCGGGCTTGGTGGTGGAGATTTAGATCTTGAATTCGTGTTGATTGAACACGAAAAACTATCCAAAGAGCAGACCAAAGCGCTCGAGACCCTCAGGGAAAGTGGATTGTGAGAATTCTATGGCCAAACAGCACAATCGCCGCAGTGGCCGTAATAAAGGCCCGCAATTAAGCGAAGGTGAACGACTATGGAAACGAATGTCGAATCTTATCGGCGATGATGGCACGCTATTTTCAAAACATTGGAACGCCCAATCTATTGCTGAGTTATTGATTGACGGCGAAAACATGGTTGGAAGATTTGCTGCGGACCTAAAAGCTGAACGTGCTTTTCGTTCAAAATTAGACCAATCATTGGCAGAAATTCGGAAATCACAACAATATTTTACCAACTCTGCAGCCCGGACGATGAAATTAAGAACTAATAGCGAGGTTGAGGATATCAAAAATGCAGTTGATACTTGGCGGTCTTTTTTTGACCGCCATAGCAGTGCTAAACAATTATTTCAAGGCCCAATATCCAGCGATTCTAGTGAAGATACATCGTGCTATGAGATAATTGAAAATGCTTGGCTAGCAAAACTAACTGGCAGTAAAATGCCTGGTGAATTATCCCTTAATAATGACGGAATGCAGCATTGGGGTAAGTTTGATTTGATTAAAGAAATCAGTAAATTCGCCGATGCGAGGTGCGGTTTTAGATTCCAAGATGCTACTCCAAGCATGGCATTATTACTCTTACAAAGCGGGAAAATTTCTGTTAATGACGTTCTAGATATGCGGCTTGATGCTCGAAAACGCGATGGTAAGAATCCCTTCCCGAGGCAGTATGATGACGGGTTAGTACAGCATAGCAAAAAACAAGGAGAAGTCGAGGGAGAACTTGAAATCGCCAATGGGAGAACCGATCTAAGGCATTTACCATTCGTCACCATTGACCCCTATGATGCTAAGGATTTTGATGATGCAGTCTGCCTAGTTCAGCATGATGGTAAGACTACTCTTTGGGTTGCTATTGCTGATGTTGCACATTATGTTAGGCTTGGCACTAGGCTAGACGCGGCGGCTAGAGCCAGGGCTACTTCGGTATATTTACCACACACTGTGTTACCTATGCTACCACCTAGGCTGGCTGATGATTTGTGTTCTCTTAGGGCAGAAGTAGACAGACTTGCCATGGTAATTGCTATGGAATTAGATACTGACTCAAAAGTTACTAAATCAACGGCCTATGAAGCAGTAATCAAGGTAAAACAAAATCTGTCGTATGAGGATTCTATCGGTGATGAACGCTTTGATTCGATGTTTGAATTAGCCAAAAAATGGCAAGCCAGAGAAGTGAAACTTAACATTGCTAATGCCGAAATGCGGCCACGAGTTTTGGCAGATGAACAAATTAAAGTGATGGTTAAATGGCCTACTGATGCAACAAGAATGATTGAATCGTTTATGGTTGCTACCAATGCTGCTGTCGGCCATATGCTTGGTAAATTAGCTGCTCCACTGCCATGGCGTTGTCACGCACCGCCCGACTCTAATGAGGTAAAGGAATTGAATGCTAAATTATCTGCACTTGGCGTTAACATCGAATTACCTATGCCATCATTCAAAACTCATGGCCAAAGTGATAGTGATGAATTGTCCAATTTACTGGGCGCTTGGGCAAATACCACTGTTGAGCCAATGGCGCCTCCACAGGCTGCTCAGCCAGACACCGAAGATGTGCCATCATACCTCAGTGAAGTACTGGACCCAGAAGCCAGGCAGGAAATTTTAGATTCGCTTGCTGAAGCCCAACAAGCTGCTTCTAAACTGGACAATAAAACCCGGAGAGTTGTTGACCAAGGGTTGTTCCAACTAATGCAAAGGGCCAATTATTCTGCGAATAATTTAGGCCATTTTGGCTTAAACCTCGACGCCTATGTTCATTTTACGAGCCCGATTAGAAGATATCCTGACCTAATGGTTCACCGCCAATTAAAGAGCCATCTCAACGGAGCTGAATGGGTCCATGACTTAGCCGATACCGCTGATATTGCCGAGCATTGTAGCAATCAATCTGTGATTGCCAAGTACATTGAGTGGGAGTTGGTGGCTAATGCTTACCATATTCATTTACTGCGCGGGGGGGAAATTGATTCCATTTCCGAAAATAATACCCACGAAGTGGTTGAAAAGTCATGGCCGGCTAGGATTGTTGGACTTAGAACTCCTTGGGTATTTCTAGATCTCAATGATGATGGGGCAATTCAAGGCAGAATGCATCTAAGACAAATGGGCAGTAAACAGCGATTGAATATCGATGAAAACGGTTTGGAGGTCAGTACTGCTGAACCAGGTAGAAATGGTGAATTTAGAGTAATTGCCAAACTTGGCGAACACTATCCTTGCCGACTGCGGGGCATCGATATTTGGAGTGGTTCGCTTGACTTGGCTCCTAAGTAGATTTTTTTGTGGATAAGATAGTTTATAGTGGCTAGAATAATCCAAGACCATAGCGAATGAAATTGAATTGAATGCGGTAATTGCTACTGAAGTGAAATAATGAGTCAAGATTTAATCCGCTTGGATATCCAAGGAATGACGTGTGCTGCATGTGTCTCTTCTGTTGAGATGATCGTCAACACACACGAATCGGTCAAGGCGGTAAGTGTAAATTTGCCCCTCAATAGCGCAGCAATTCAATTACAGGATGCTGTAACTGAAGCAATCACTGAAGAAATAATTCAAAAAATCAAACAAGGTGGTTTTGGAGCATCAAGGCCAAACCAGACCAAGGACAAAAGGAAAATTCTTGAAAAACACGTCTCGTTAGAAGGGCGTAAAGCCGCATTAGCGTTGATTCTAGCATTACCAACGATATATCTCACCATGTTTGCCGATGATTTGGGGAACTTCTCGGGATTCGATTTACGATTGTTACTCGCTGCAGTCATGACAATTCCGGTTTATTTTTGGTCGGGTTTCAGTTTCCATACTAGCGCTTGGAAATCAATTCGTCGGGGTGGCGCTAACATGGATGTTTTGATTCACCTTGGGACCAGTGTGGCTTTTATTTGGTCTTGCGGAGTTGTCTTAGCGGGAAAATATGACGGTTTGCCGAACGTTTTGGTAAATGCAGAGCACGTGTTTTTTGATGGCGTTGTATTCATTATCGGATTTGTCTTACTAGGTAATTATCTTGAATCTGCTGCCAAATTAAAAGCCACTGATGCCATTCATTCGCTGATGCAATTACAACCATATCAGGCAAGAGTTGTTGCTGATGATGACTTTACTGAAATGATTGATGTGGCTTTGGTGAAGGTTGGCACACTAGTGAAAATAAAGACTGGAGAAACTATTCCAATCGATGGCATACTCGAAGATTGTAAAGCAAGTATTGACCAGTCCACTATGACTGGTGAGTCTTACCCGGTACGCAAGAGTTCTGGCGATGAAGTCTATGGTGGAACTATTGTACTGGATGGAACTGTGTTGTTGAGAACCAATAAAGTCGCTGAAGATACCTTACTAGCTAACATAATTTCTATGGTTGAGGATGCACAATCTGGCAAAGCCCCAATCCAAAGATTGGTTGACAAAATCTCCGCAATCTTTGTTCCTATTGTCATCATCCTAGCCCTGCTATCTGGTTTATTTTGGGCGACAATTGGCCATGACATGATTGATAATCCAATGAACTCAGGCTACGAATTAGCTTTGATGGTAATAATTTCCACACTAGTAATTGCTTGCCCTTGCGCACTTGGTTTAGCCACCCCAATTGCTCTAGTCATTGGTACTAGTGTTGGGGCGCAAAATGGATTACTGATCAAAGGCATCAATGCTTTAGAATCGGTAAATCAATGTCAGGTAATGGTTGTTGACAAAACTGGAACTGTAACAATTGGCAGGCCAAGAGTGAGTCATATCGAAATTATTGATTGTGAAGTCAAAGAAATACTTTCTATTGCTGCAGCATTAGAGCAAGAATCTGTTCACCCTCTAGCCTCAGCCATCATTACCTCGTGGTCCAATGTTACCAGTGATAGACCAGAAATTAACGACATTCGAGTCATGCCTGGAATGGGTATGGTTGGTGAATATTCGGGTCAAGTTGTTGCTGCTGGCAACCTAGAATTGATGCTCGAAGTCGGAGTTGAACTTGACTCTGATGTGAATCTGCGAATTACGAAATCAACCAAGAAAGGCATCTCGATCGTATTTGTCTGTCAAGGTCCTAAACTGTTAGGCTGGATGGAATTATCTGACCGAATCAGAGATAGTTCCAAAATTGCCGTCAAGCGGGCTAAGCAACTGGGTCTTGAGGTGGTTATGTTAACCGGCGACAATCAACAATCGGCTGAGTCAATTGCTACAAAGGTAGGCATTGATAACGTGATTTTTGGGGTAAAGCCCAATGAAAAGGCTGAACAAATAAAATCATTACAATCTGGGGGCAGTAAAGTCATCATGATTGGTGATGGCATCAATGATGCTGCAGCATTGAGTACTGCTGATGTTGGTATTGCGATGGGTGCTGGATCAGATATTGCTCTTGATGCGGCTGATTTCGTATTAATCCGTAACGATTTAATCGATGCAGTCTCTTCAATTGAATTGGGCAATGCTACTATGCGTAGAATACGCAGTAACCTTGGCTGGGCGTTTTCTTACAATGTGATTGGCATACCGTTAGCAATGGGATTATTACTACCATTCACTGGGTTTTTACTGCCTCCTGCCTATGCTGCAGCGGCAATGTCACTATCATCGGTAAGCGTAGTAGGCAACTCACTAATTCTACGTTGGTGGCGCCCGATTGCTGAGTAATGATAAGCAAAGCCTTGTTAATCACCACACCTAGGAATACCCATGGGTGAAGTAGTTCACAACCTAGCAATTTACGGAATGACTTGTGGCTGCTGTACCGGCAGAGTCATGCGAGTTTTACAATCAAATCCTGAAGTATTAGACGCTAAATTGTCGTTTGAAAAAGATTCAGGAATTATCAAGACTACTGAAAAATTGAGTACTGATAAGGTGATTATTATGGTCAACGAGGCTGGATTCATAGCTTCTGCATAAGCGCTTAATTGAAATGTTAGAGATGACGCCCAAAGTTTGCGCGGGGGTCGCCCAGCTTGGTCAACGGCGGTGGGTTTAGGTCCCATTCCTTATCGGTTCGCAGGTTCGAATCCTGCCCCCCGCACTCTACTCAAAAACGCTGTACACAAAGCATGGTATGTTTGAGTAAAAAATAGAAATATTGGCGATAATTGGGGAAATGCTGTTAGAAATCATTTACCGATATCCGGCGCGTGTTGAGCATTTATTTACTAATTGGACTTAGGGGCATCCATGAAGAAGCGAAATTTCCAACTCCTTATCGGAGTTATTTGGTTGATTATTTTAATGAAGATAATAGGCGGCATTTTGTCCCAATATTATTATGTAAAAGATGTATTTGTCAATAGTGATTCTATGATGGAAACCATTGGATGGCAATATCTAGATATTACTGCATGGTCATTGTTTTGGGGAGTTTTTGCTACCGCAATATTGTACCAAATCGTACCAATTGATGTTATACCTAACTTAGATGATAGTAAATAATCAAAGAATTGATATTATGGATTGGACTTTTATTCTCGGATGTTGCGTCAGTTTCGCTGCTGGTTTTCTAACCAAAGATTTGTTTGAACTTATCTTCGACCAAAAGCAAATGAGTGATGAGGAATGGGAAGAAGAGCAGAAAAAGCGTGGCAATATCAAAGAATAAAGGTGATATTATGCAAGAAGAAAATAAAAAAAACTATGTCATGGTTCATGATGAGAATTCCTTGACTTCCGATGAAATAATGGAACGGGATAAATTCTATTGGTTAAACTCAGAACTTTGGGGGATATACCAGTTTGTTTACATCAGCTTTTTTCTCTATCTCGTTGGTTCAGGCATGTCGAATATCTTTGGTTTTCCATTTTTACCTTGGATATTCTAGGTTGTATCAAAGATGATTGCCAAATAAGTAGTTAATCCTAAAGCACTGTCTGTTTAGATTCGAAAACATGAGCCTATGTACTATTGTGTTAAGCTTACAGTCATGATAACCGCCCACCTTACGGCGCTGAGAGCGTCAATTAGGACATTGCTCTTGATTGGAGGGTTAGCCACAGTAGGAGCGGGCGTTATGACTCTGGGTGTGGGTATGGATACGCCTTGGGCGCCTTGGGAAAGTCAATCTGATACTAGATTTCCTCCCGTATTATTCACGCTGGCAAGTTTCGTGGCTACCGTTGCCTTTTGTGCAACTACGATTGTCTTCCATACCTTGCTGAAGATGGTGACAAACAACCCCGACATGTTGTGGAGGGGCAGCGGCGTCCTGTTTTTGCTCACTTATGGGACGTTTTCCTTTAGTTCACAGACCTTTGAAGCGGCTGTTATGCTCAATATTCTGCACTTAACCGTGGGCCTTCCAGCTCTCACCCTTCTGCCAAGTGCTTGTCGTAACTAGCGACATTTTACCTATTTTTAACAAT
>MDSY01058821.1_pt1 | contig 12078 bp, 8 predicted proteins | sample 811131 | NCBI WGS metagenome assembly MDSY01 (sample SAMN05326643, study PRJNA326480) | marine metagenome | isolation source: seawater | place: Atlantic Ocean: South West | collected 2010
CTGTACCAAACGTTCTTAGACCTAAATCTCAGTTAAGTACGACCTACGAATGAGTGTGTTTGTTATCTCTCACAAAGGTGGAGATACAGAGACATCGATGAGTAGAGAGAGAGTTCAGAAGACTTCTGTACCAATTCTCAGATTCGTTTATCTGAACAAAGATTCACATTGATGAGGAACACAATGGAACCTCTTCAGATAGAACAATTTAAAGAAGGTCTTTAGGGATTACGAAGAGGGTTCTCAAACCAGACCACGTTTTTGCTTTGCTGCCCAGCGATCAAGGTATCAAGGTCACCATCAGTGTCCATATCCACGAGACGAATGTCGTATGCAGCTTGATCATCGTGAATGATGTGTGTGATGAACTTGCCCTTGCCGTCATTCTCAAACCAAGCAACTTTTCGGCTGACGTAGGCACAGGTTACAGCGTCAATATCGCCATCGTCATCAATGTCGCCTATCTGAAGGCAATGTGATGAGAGGAGTTCAGTGTTGATGTCACGAATTTTCCAATCAGGATTCTCGTACCAAATAAGGCCGGTTCCATGGCCGCGGCTGGCAACGATGTCCAGTTTGCCATCTCCGTTCACGTCCGCCGGAAGAATATTGGTAGCACCAGGATGCTTACCCGGCAGGTGATGTTTTTTGAACGGTTTAGTCGGGTCTTCTCCCGCCTCCCACCATGCAAACCATTCGCCCTTACCTGATTTGTCCGAAGGGCCACCCTTCGCGGCAAGGGTAATGTCAAGTCGACCGTCTTCGTTGAGGTCGCCAACCCCGAGATAGTGGCTTAAGCCGGGGGCATCGTTCTTCGCGAACACATGGCGTATCCAGCGGTCAGCTTCATGGGGATTTCTTGGGATCTCCAACCATATGGCAGAATTGGGAAATCTCCCCTTCGGTTGTGCACTGTTAGCAAGAAGGTCGAGTTTGCCATCTCCGTTTACATCTGCCTTTAGCACCCCGTGGATACCAATGATTTCATCCTCGGCAATTCGAGCCTTCCATAAACCACCGCCCGCATTCTTGTTCGGTTGCGCGAACCAAACTATGAGACCCGGTTGGTAGCGTGCGCCAATGAAATCTGCATCTCCGTCACCGTCTACGTCAAACGTTTCACCGTGGATGAAGGTATGATCCTTATGATCACCGATAATGACCTCCTTCCAGTTTGGTGCAACAAACAGCCTAGTTTTGCCACCCGCATTGGTAATGACATCAACCCTATCATCACCGGTAAACTCTGCTGCTACCGCCACGTTGTTGTGCAGCCCCTCCCAGATAATATGGCGTTTCCAATTTCCCTTCACAGCAGCTTGCATGCTGGAAAGGATGAGAGCTTGAACTAATAGGATTATCAGAATGTGCATGATGCTATTGATTCTCTTTCCTGGCTTGGCCTCATGGAAATTGCAAACCATTGGAACATGTTGAGCAACTAGCGTAACGATCCATTTCAACTTCTTAAATGTTTTTTGTTTAAAAAAGAGCGAAAGTCAAAAGGACTGCCGCGTCTAAAACCACTTTGACGTAAGCAGCAGCATGTGGATTGGGTTTTGCATTCGCCTTGCCAGAATAATCAGCGTAATTAAATGGGCGGCAACATGAACAATCTTCTCTGCACTTTCTTTGTCCGATCATTTGTGAGAAATCTCAAAATCTCATCAATTTTCTTTGGGCTGTTTTCCTATCTACTTTTCCATCCAGATCTCCCTGCGCAAAATGTAACCAAGCCTTTTGTAACCTATCCGAATCTAATTGGGGATTACCTCAAGCGCATTCAACAGGGTAAGCAAACACACTCCTTTGATCCCTCTTTGGACTTTGACGAGTGGCAGAAAAAAGCCCGCAGTGCTCTCATAAAGCTCACCGGTCTCAAGAACATGGAAATTGAATTGGCCCAATTCAAACCAAAAGTGCAACTTGGCGAATCGAAAAAAACTGAAGATTCTTTTACGCGGTCGCTATGCTCCATTGAAACAGAGCCCGGTGTATTTCTTCCATTTTATTTGCTATTGCCCAAGGACACGGAACCCACAAACCCGCAACCCCTTTTGCTTTGCCCTCACGGACACGACAAGCTTGGGCTACATTCCTATGCTGGTGTATTCAAGGATGAAAAACACAAACATAAGATTCTCGAAAAACAAGGAGACATCGGGGCACAAGCAGCACGCCGCGGTTTTGCAGTGATTGCCCCAGCCACACGCGGACTAGCTGAAGAGGTGCAGATCCCAGATCCCAAAGGCCGCCATGGCAACCGCCCCTGCCGAGCTCAACTAATTCACTGCCTGCTCGCGGGGCGAACACCCATTGCAGAAAGAGTTTGGGACATGCAGCGATTGCTCGACTGGGCGGAAAAAAACCCCCTAATAGATCATACCCGTATCGCGATGACAGGCAACTCTGGGGGTGGCGTTCTTACCGCCTACACCGCGGCGATCGATACTCGAATCAAGGTCGCGATTCCAAGCTGTTCATTCACCTCAGTCATGAGTACCGAAGGATTTATTTTTCATTGTGATTGCTGCCTAGTTCCCAAACTTCGGGACTGGGGTGATTGGAAAGAACTGGGAGGGCTTGTGGCCCCACGTCGCCTTTTGATCGTACACGGTGTGGATGACAACTTACACCATCCTCCAACTGTGAAAACGTTGTTTGCAAGTATCAGAAAAATTTTTCAGACTGTCGGCACACCTGATAATCTCGCCCTAAAATGGGGTAATAGTGGACACCGCTTCTACCCTCAAAAGATGTGGCCATTTTTGAATAAAGGACTGAAATAAACAGCAAATAGATTAGCGGTTTTTCTATTTACCATCGCCTTCCATCTGTTGAGCGAGATAATTTTCGGTACCGACCATCTTCATCAGATCGAGCTGCGCCTCAGCCCAGTCGATGCTCTGCTCAGACTCGACCACCATGCGCTCCATCAACTCGCGGCTGGCATTGTCTTTGACATCGGTGCACAGCTTGATCCCCTCATTGTATGTAGCCGCACCCTTGATCTCCAACGCCATGGCATTCTCAATCTGCTGCTTTGGACTGTCTCCAACGTTGATCACATCGTAGCGTGAAATGGCAGGTATCCCATCAAGAAACAAAATTCGATCGATAATTTCCTCAGCATGCTTCATTTCCTCAATTGACTCAGCGTAGTAGTGATCGGCTAGTTTATTTAGCCCCCAATTGCGGCACATCTTGGAATGGATGAAATAAGTGTTTATAGCCGTCAGTTCGATGGTCAATCCGGCATTCAATGCTTCAATAACTTGTTCGTTTCCTTTCATGTTTTTTTATTTGTTAGATTGAAATCCTTCTTTTATTCGACAGATTGAAATCAATTTTCACACGCCACAAATATACACCATAACTTAATAAAAAATGAAAGATTTTTTTGTGACAATGAGACTTAATCGCGTGATACTCAGACCAACGAAGGAACTATTCTAGGCAGCATGACAATCACAACGTGCCCTTACACTGCCACACCCAGGACAAAGCGCACATGGGCCACACTCAGCCGGTAGCCCGGCCAACAGTCGCTGAATATGACATTGGCAACTACCACAGCCGGCACCGGCCGAGGTGAGTCGCGTCACATCCTCGACTCGCTCTGCATCGCACTGATCAATCACCCTGCGAACAGACGACGCCGTCACATGAAAGCAATGACAAATCAGTGTGTCGGTCTGCGGCACTTGACCGCGCGGCATGTCCAAAATAGTTGACATAGCAATCGAGCACCGCCGGTCATCGGAGATAACAAAGTCAATTGCAAGCATTTTTTGAGACTGAGTCTTGATTTCGAGCTTTTTCGCACTGCCAAGCTATCGGAATTTAGTCGCTTACGTTTAGATAAGCTCTGATTGTTTTATTATACGACCGAACGCTTGGTTTATTTAAATCCTTAATCTGCGGTGATCCACAAACTTCTGCAACGCCTACATTCGCGGATCATAGGCCTCCCAAAGCTCCGCAACATTTTGAGGTGTCTATCTTGATTGGAGGCAAAGAATCTACCGCCTGAAAAGCAATGCAGGTTGCCAGTAGAAATAAAATTAATTTCATCAGAGACGCTTAGGATTAAATGGCGTACTCGGCACTTTGCCGCTCGCCTTTTTCTCGAGGAGTTTGCGCAGGTACTGCATCACGAACTTAGCGTCAGCATTAGGCTTTAAAGCAAGGTTGTTGAATTCCAACGGGTCCGAAGCGTGGTCGTACAATTCCACCCCGGCTTGACCCTCAGCCCAGTCACTGTAGCGCCAGCGGGCGGTGCGGATGCTACGGCCCATCACCGGCTTAACCAAACGCTTGTCGGCAGGGCGAAGCACCTGCGTGATAGCGGTACCGTTCCATTCGGCAAGAGGATTCTGCAAAAGCGGTTTGAGGCTGCGGCCCTCGAGTCCGCTTGGACTCTTCAAGTCAGCGAGATCGGTGAGCGTGGGGTAAATATCTACAAACTCTACGATGCGCGTGCAGGCAGTACCATTGCCATTCGCTCCGGGTACACGAATAATTAGCGGTGAGCGCGCAGACTGCTCAAAAAGCGTGCGCTTTTGCCAGATACCATTGTGCTCGCCAAGGTGATAGCCGTGGTCGCTCCAAAGAACAACAATGGTATTGTCGGCCAGTTTCAGTTGATCAAGAGCGGCCATCAACCTGCCAATCTGGGCATCGACAAATGAGACGGTCGCATAGTATGCCTGCAGCGCTTTTCGTAGCGTCAAATCGTCGAGACCATAATTTGGAACGGGACAGTTATGAGCAAAAGCGGCAATAGGAATATCGTCACGGTCGCCTTTTGGAGCGTACGGCAGACGCATCTCATTGAGCGGATACATGGCGAAATATTTTTTAGGCGCCACAAACGGTGTGTGCGGCCGAAAGAAACCAACGCCAAGGAAAAAAGGCTTATCGCGCTTAACCTCCATAAGTTTGATGGCCTCTGTTGTGATCATCCCGTCGGTCTGTTCTAAATCATCACCATCGGCTGCTAGCCAACTTAAGGCCGCACTTATCTTTCGGTGCGGCTCAGCATTGAAAACAAGCGACTCTTCGGCCTTATCGCGACCCTTCGGATTCACCGTTTTCTGCCATGAAGGAAGATCGTCAAAGCCGTTTGTTCCAATCGATGCCGGCACATTATAATGATAAATCTTCCCCACACGCCCGGCCCACCATCCGTTTTGCATGAATGTTTGTGAAAGCGTCACTGCATTGGGAACCTCGTCGCGAAAATGACGATCGAGGTCGTAGACCTTGATTGTATCCGGCCGAAGCCCGGTCATTACGCTAGCCCGAGTCGGATTACAAAGCGGCAATTGATTGTAGGCACGATCAAACCGCACCCCACTTGTCGCCAAACGGTCAATATGAGGTGTCTTTGCAATTAGATTACCGTAACAGCGCAATGCCGGTGCCAAATCGTCAACGGCAATAAAAAGGACATTGTGCTTGCGCGCATAACCCTCTGCATAAAGTAAACCAACTAACAGACAAAAGATCATTCGCATGGCGACACTCTAGCCATAGAGATACAAAGAGCATAGCGGATTGATGAATTATTGCTGGTTTATTGAAAGCAGCAACTGCTACCTAAAGTTGATCTTGTGCGATTGGCCAAGCAGACTAAACTTACTCGCGTGCGTATCCTCATTTCAATACTCCTATTCAGTGCAACGGTGTTAGCAGAGAATTGGCCGGGTTGGCGTGGGCCAAGTGGAGATGGCATCAGTCTCGAAAAAAACATACCCACAAAATGGAGTGCAACGGCAAATATCGCATGGAAAAAAGCCATTCATGGTGAAGGACACTCATCACCCATCATTTGGAACAACCGAGTTTTCTTGACCACCAGCCTAACCGATCAGAATGAACGTCATCTATTGTGTCTTGATCGAATCACCGGCAAAACCGTCTGGGACAAGGTCGTGGTAAAGCCTCCTCCTGAGACAATTCATCGCCTGAACAGCCGCGCATCAGGAACCCCGACCACGGATGGCAAACAGGTTTATGTCACATTCATGCGGGCCGAAGGTGAAAAAGTCATCGCACCCAACGTTAGCTCTGAGCGCTTTATTACACCGGGCAAAATAATTGTTGCAGCATTCGATCTTGACGGGAACCAAAAATGGAAAACCGATGTCGGTAACTTTGTTAGCGCACATGGATTCAACACCTGCCCAGTTTTGTTTGAAGATCTCGTGATTATCAACGGCGACCATGATGGGGAGGCCTACATTGTCGCGCTCGACCGTGAATCCGGCAAGGAACGTTGGCGGACAATGCGTGAGAATAGAACGCGCAGCTATGTCACCCCCATCATCCGCGAGATCGGTGGCAGGACGCAGATGATCCTCTCAGGAAGCGTATCAGTAGCTAGCTACGACCCTCGTAACGGCAAACGTCACTGGAGCATGGACGGACCAACAGAGCAGTTCGTCGCATCGATGGTTTACAACGGTGAATACGTTTTCGTTACTGGCGGTTATCCTGAACGTCACATTCTCGCGATCAGGCCTGATGGTTTCGGTACGGTCACCGACTCCCACATCGCGTGGCGTACCACCCGAGGGGCAGCATACGTACCTTCACCGATCATCTCTGGCCCCTATTTATTGATTGTTGCGGACAGCGGAATTTCGAGTTGTTTCGATACTAAAAGCGGCGAACGACACTGGCAGGAGCGGTTGCCGGGCGGGCACAGCTCATCGCCCGTTTCTGCAAACGGGTTGGTATATTTCACATCAGACCAAGGAGTAACCTCAGTCTTACAGCCCGGAAAAACCTTCAAAGTGGCAGCCCAGAACGAACTTGGCGAACCCGTCTCTTCCAGTCCAGCCATCAGCCAAGGGCAACTCTTCATCCGTACACACAAACACATTTATTGCATTGGGAAGAGTTGAGAGTTTATATATTTGCGAAAGAAGCAAAAAAAATCGTTATTTTATAATTCTCGTCCTGAAAAAATCTTCAAACAGTCGTTCACCGACCGGTCACGATAATCCTTTAGTCCCAAGTCAGCCCCATTTTCCTTGAGTAGTTTCAGTATATCAAAATAAAGATCTGAAAGCTTCTTTTTGTTAATACCTGCCTTGATCGAAGCCACGTGCGCCGGAGTGTGCCCATATTTATCGGCGATATCCAATCGTGCCCCGGCCTCCAATAGCTTTTTGACGTCTCCCATATTACCATTGCGAACTGCCGCAAATAACGGTGTACGTCCGTTTAGATTACGAACATTCAGATCCGATGTCTTTGAAATTAGGATCGGTACCGGATCATATCGCCGCCATTTTTCATTCATTTTGACGGCTGCATGGAGTGGAGTGTTCCCCATAATGTCATAAACATAGTCGAACGATTCGGTTTCATCGAGCAACGCTTGATTACGGGTAACGTAAGACTCCACAATCAAATGTCCCTTCTGCGTAAGGCTGTATTGGTGCAGCATCGACCCTACAATAAACACACCTAGCCCGATGAAGAGGGCTGGTTTGAGGGTCAGTTTCACAAGGTTTGACGTGCTAAATTGCTCTTCCCCTTCGTCTGTACGGTTTTTCTTCCTCCCCATGAAATAATTACCAAGGAAAGAATAGCGAACGAATGCATTATAAGACCAGTAAACCAAAAAAACGGAGACGATAAACGCGACGTAGGACTTGGTCAGCGAGTTTACCACGTCAAACTGCTGCAAATAGCTTGAGATCACAAAGGTCGGCAGGAGGTGAATCCAAAATGCCCAATAGGAAGAATCTGCCAGATATCGAACATATGGGCTGGGTTTATTTAGATAACGATGTGCGAGACCGATAAATGAAAAACAAAGCGCAAAGCAGCTCAAGTCCCTCATGTAACAAACCACAACTTTGAACCAGCCGGTATGGAATATCCCCTCACTCCATAGAGAGATACCGGAGATGTGCCAACTTGTTATATCCCATACTACGCTGGGGGAACTTTCAACCCGCCAGGTTGGCTCCACCACATAAACCAGCACCGGCACAGCAACAATCGTATAAAACCAACAATGTTTTGCGAGCGCCTTAAGACATTCACGATTACGGTATAGCAATACGCCAAATAGATAGTGGCTGCCGTAAAGAACAAAGGAATTAACCTCAAAATCGACCTGATTCAGACCGATTCCCGGCTGCTTGAGCAAGTATCTAAGAGGGAAGAAAACCAACGGCAGCAGAAACAATCCCGCTTTCCGGGTTACGAAAAACTGAAAGACATTGTCTACATTACAATGAACTGCTCTAAACGCATTCAGTCGAGCATAGCGAAAAAGAAAGTGGACTGCATAATAGAACAGTAAAAAATAAATGAACCACAAGTGACCAAGCGGAAACTGGGAAGGCATGTTTATGTCAGAGAATACACCCCAAAAAATAATGTGTTTAAATCTTTCCAATACACCCATACCTATAAAAGTGCCCTCATAGGTAGTATTCACACACCAAAAAACCTCGAGAACAGGCTTTAGAAAAACGACTCCTAAAACGAATGGTATCCCAATTCGTTTAACCCTGTCCGTTGTGATGAACCCTAACCCTTTTCGGTCGATCACCAACAACGCAAAAAAACCTGCAAGTATATAGAACAAAGGCATCCGAAATTGAAAAATAAAAAACGCAATAAATTGGTTTATAGGATCGCCGTGATATTCACCAGCACTCCAGAACATTCTATCCTCAGAGAAGTAGAAAATATTTACATGAACAGCCAATCCCAACATCATGGCGATTGACCTGACAAAGTCTAACCCGTGATATCGTTCCTTCTTATCCACGCTAATTTAACTCCCGGTTTCCAAAAAACTTCAGACATTCAAGAACCGTTCGACCCCGGTAATCCTTTGCATTCAAATCTGCCCCATTTTCCTTAAGTGATTTTAGAATGGTAAAGAATTGATCAGATGCATTGGGGTCATAAGCACCAGTTTTTATCGCTGCAACATGTGCAGGTGTATGACCATATTCATCGGCCAATGCCATGTCCGCACCGTTCTCAATAAGAAATTCTGCATCTTTCGTATTGCCAGTGCGCACTGCATAAAACAACGGTGTCCGACCTACAAAATCCCGCTCGTTAATATTGACCGATTGTCTTAAAAGTATCGGTATTGGATTGTATCTTCTATATGACTCTGGCAGCAATGAAGCAATATGTAGGGGGTTCCTACCATATAGATCGTTAACGCCAACTAGTGAATCGTAGGACTCCAAAAAAGCTTGATCCCTCGCTGCAAATGCTTCCGCTATTGCCTCCCTTTTCGATCCTTTATTTATTGAATCATCAAGATACCCGCATAGGAAAGCGATACAAATGGACATCAGGACAATAGGAATACTCTTCTTAAATAAGGTAGATATTTTAAAATGGACTTCATCTGGATGGCTCGGATTCTTCCGTCTACCCATAAAATAATCACCCAAAAATGTATAACGAACACACTTGTTGTATAAGAGATACATAAAGAAGAGGCTCAGATAAAAAATAACAACTGATTTCAGGACGGCATTTCCGAACGTGATTTCTTGCGCGTACCTAGAGAAAAAGCAGGTGAAAAGAATGTGCACCCAGAATACCCAATAAGCTGAATCTGCCAAGTACCTCACATATCTTCCGGGTTGATTAAGGTATCTATGGGCTAAGCCAATAAACCCAAGACATAATGCCCAGGAAACGGCACAACGTAAAAAAACGATGATCGATTTAAACGCACTATTTGAAAAAATCCCCTCCTCCCAAACTTGAATATTAGCGACTTTCCAGGAAGTAATATCAACGACGACATTTCTCATTAAATCATATTTATCCGTTGGCCCACTCAAAAGAAATACAAACGGAATTGATATGAAAACATAGAACCAACCATTTTGAGCCAGTGATTTAAGTAGTGTAATGTTTTTATACAAATAGACGCCAAAAACATAGAACCCAAAGTAATAGATCATCTCGTTAATTTGGAAGTTAAAGTGAGATGGCCAAAACATGGGACTTTGTAACGTAAAATGAATCGGGAACGCCAGAAGAGTAAGAATGAGAAATCCCCATTTGTATGTGAGAGATATGCGAATCAGAGAATTGAAAAAACTGTTGTCTTTAAACAGAAAGTCCTTATTGCCAAGCTGATGCATCAACCAGTGTGCGAAATAAAAGAACATCAGAAAGTAAATAAACCAAAAGTGCCAAAAGTTATATTCGTTAAAGACTTCTCTTTCAGCAAACGTGCCCCAAAGTATATAACATTTGATACGTTCAAGCATGGATGCTCCATCGAAAATATTTGTGTATGCCCCCGGCCAAGTATCGTTTGTTACTAGCATGAAAAAAGGCATAAACAGGAAAACACCGATCAAAAAAGGCCATAGTATCCTTTTAATACGATCTCTCATCAACGCATTCATTCCTTTTCGTTCTAAAACAAGCTGTGCAAAAAACCCTGCAAGCAGCATGAACAACTGCATCCGAAAGAAATGTATGCCCATTACCGCGAATGTATTTATGGAATCCCTTTTATGTTCGCCTGCGAGCCAGTGGAATGAATTAACATCAGAAAAAAACATAGAAATATGCAGAACGACGCCCAGCATCATGGCAACTGCCCTGACGAAATCCAGGCCGTGGTATCGTTCTTGTGTATCCACGCTAATTCAGATCCCTATTGGCGAATCGTTTAAGGCAGTCAAGCACTGTTCGACCTCTATAATCCCTCGCATTCATGTCCGCACCCTTTTCCCTAAGTGATTTCAGTATATCAAAATACAAATCGGACGACTTGGCATCATAAGACCCAGTTTTGATCGCAGCTACATGAGCCGGTGTGTGACCGTATTTGTCAGCTATGGTCATGTCCGCACCCTTCTCTATAAGCAATTTCGCATCTTTCAAATTACCGGTACGTACCGCGTAAAACAAAGGGGTCCGCCCCACAAGGTCTTGTTCATTTATATCCACCGATTTCTTAAGCAGAATTGGGATGGGATTGTATCTCCGAAGTGACTCGGGAAACAATGATGCCGTATGAAGGGGATTTCTACCGTATCGGTCTACAACACCAGATAGAAGCATATACTTCTCCAGACAATTCTGATTCCTCGCTACAAATGATTCGACCAAAACCTCTCTTTTGTTTCCTTTATGAATGGAATTGTTCAAGTGCCCCCATATAAAGGCGATGCAAAGAGAAACCAGACAAATCGGTGCTACCTTTTTTAGCAGAATAATTAAGCTTAAATGAGATTCATCAGGATGAGATGGATCTTTCCTTTTCCCCATAAAATAATCTCCGAGGAAAGAATAACGAATGCACTTATTATAAAGATAATACATGCAGAACATACACAGGTTCAAGACCATCACAGTTTTGAACATAGAATTATCGCCAGAAAGCTGTTGGGCATATTTTGAAAAAATATTCGTGAATAAAACATGTATCCAGAATACCCAATAAGCAGAGTCTGCAAGATACCTTACATAACGACTTGAGTTGTTCAAATATCTATGAGCCAGCCCAATGAATCCAAGGCACAAAGTCCATGAAACGGCACACCTTAGAATGACAATGATTGATTTGGGCAATGCATAAGAAAAGATTCCCTCTTCCCACAATTGTACGTTTGCTATTTTCCAACTCGTTATGTCGACGACTACGTTTCGCATTAAATCATATCTTGTCGTAGGTTCGTTCAATATGAATACAAACGGCAGTGAAATGATCAGGTAAAACCAGGAATTTTTAGCCAATTGATTCAACAGTTGGATGTTTTTACACAAATAAGCCCCAAAGACGTAAAAGCCAAAGTAGTAAAATATTTCATTGACCTGAAAATTAAAATGAGACGGCCAAAACATTGGGCTTTGCAGTGAATAGTGGAGAGGGAAGGCAAGGCAACTTAACACAATAAATCCCCATTTGTAGGTCAAGGCAAACCGGGTCAACCGGTTCAAAAACACATTGTCATTGAAGAGAAAATCCCTGCTACCAAGTTGGTGAAACAACCAGTGAAAGACATAATAAAACAACAAAAAATATATGAACCAAAAGTGCCAGAAGGAGATCTC
>MDSY01059613.1_pt1 | contig 12075 bp, 11 predicted proteins | sample 811131 | NCBI WGS metagenome assembly MDSY01 (sample SAMN05326643, study PRJNA326480) | marine metagenome | isolation source: seawater | place: Atlantic Ocean: South West | collected 2010
TGGTGTAGTCGATAATTGGGACCTATCTGTTAAAAGGGCTACAGCAGTAGTTCGTATTTTGGAAAATGATTTTGATGTCTCTCCTGCTCGTATGACTGCAGCTGGAAGAAGTTACTACATTCCAATAGCCGATAATGACACTTCAGCAAATAGAGCTAAAAACAGAAGAACTAGAATTGTAGTACTACCAAAACTTGATCAATTCTATGATCTAATTGAAAAAGGCATGGAAGCAGCACAATAACAGAAGACAGTTTAAAGATTAATATTAAGAGCCACCATTTGGTGGCTTTTTTTGCTTTTATGATTATTTATCTGATTTAATATAATTTATTGCTTATATATACTTATAGCCATGGAGAACATACAGAATAATTTATCAATTTTAAAAGAAAATATTCCTGAAAAAATTACATTGGTCGCGGTTTCAAAAACAAAATCAGAAAATGAATTGTTGCAAGCTTATGAAACTGGACAACGTATTTTTGGTGAAAATAAAATTCAAGAAATGGCATCAAAATTTGAAGCCCTCCCAAAAGACATAGAATGGCACATGATTGGCCAAGTACAGACAAATAAGGTTAAGTACATGGCACCTTTTGTTCATATGATTCATGCTGTAGATAGGCTCAAGCTATTAAAAGAAATTCAAAAACAGGCTCTTAAAAATAATCGTATTATTGAATGCTTAATACAAGTTAGAATAGCAGAAGAAGAAACAAAATCTGGAATACCATCAAGGGAATTAGAGTCACTGTTAGAGTATGCTAATTCCTTTTCAAATGTTAAAATTAAAGGCTTAATGGGAATGGCAAGCTTCACTACAAATAAAAAACAAATACGAAATGAATTTAAATTATTGGCAAACCTATTCAAATGTCATCCTGAGTTGCAAGTTTTGTCTATGGGAATGAGTGGAGACTATCTTATGGCAATTGAAGAAGGGTCAAACATGATACGTATTGGAAGTAAAATTTTTGGAGAACGTAATTATTAAAGATGTACGCCATAATTGATATCGAAACAACGGGAGGTAAATATGACGAAGAAGGTATAACTGAAATAGCAATTTATCGTTTTGATGGTGAAAATATTGTTGACCAATTCAGCAGTTTAATTAACCCCAATATTGAAATCCAACCCTTTGTAATAAAACTTACAGGAATAAATAATAAAATGCTTCGTAATGCACCAAAATTTTTCGAAGTAGCTAAACGGATTATTGAAATAACAGATAATACTATCCTAGTTGCTCACAACGCAGAATTTGATTATCGTATTTTACAGACTGAATATAGAAGATTGGGTTTCTCTTTCGAACGACAAACACTTTGTACTGTAAATTTATCAAGAATATTACTTCCTGAACAGCCTTCTTTTAGTCTTGGAAATTTAGTAAGAAATCTTGGGATTCCTTTTATAAATCAACATCGAGCACATGGAGACGCCAAAGTAACACTTAAACTCTTTCAGTTACTCTTAGAAAAAGATACACAAAAAAATATCTTAAAAAGCAATATTCAAAATTTAAATCCAAATAAATCACCTAGTAAATATTTAGATATTATAGATAAAATTCCATCTGAAATGGGAGTTTATTATATCTATAATCAGAAAAATAAAATCATTTATATTGGAAAAAGCAATAATATTAAGAAAAGAGTTTTAAGTCACTTAACTGCGAATAAAAAGAAAGATAAAGAAATTCAAAGGGATATTTTTTATGTAAAATTTGCTCTTACTGGCGGAGAGCTTATTTCTCTTTTAAAAGAACAAAATGAGATTAAAGTCAATAAGCCTATTTTTAACAAGAAAATAAATTTTCGTCTTTTTCCAATGGGAATTAGAATTGATTCATCAACAAAATATCCAAATATTATTATTGAACAAATAAAAAAAGATAAAGAATACTTAAGTGTATATAAAAATAAGCAAGCAGCTAAAGCTGCTGTTATTAGATTTAAAGCTGAATTTGGTATTTGCACACAACAAACTAATTTAATAAATCTAGAAAAAGACTGCTTTAATTATTATTTAGAAAAGTGTGATGGTCCTTGTGCAGAAATTGATAGTGTTGATAGCTATAAAAATAAAATAAAATTTCTTTCCAAATCATTTTTATACCCCTACAAAGATTTTCTTTTAATTGACAAGGGGAGACAAAATGGAGAATTTTCATTTGTATATATAAATAATGATATATTTTCTGGTTATGGTTATTTTGATTTAAATCATCAAATTAAAACTAAAAATCAGATTAAGTCTAGGTTAATTTCCATGGAAAACAACACAGATACTCAAAAAATAATTCAAATTTTCCTTTTGAAGAAGAAATATATTAAGTTAAAAAATTTACAAAATATTAATTAAATTATATAAATTCATTATCTAGTATTTGGTATGAAAAAATGGCAACAACGATTACACAGTATTATCTACGAAGCTGATACTCCCTCAGGAAAGTTATTTGATATTTTATTATTAATCGCAATACTACTAAGTGTATTATTTGTAGCATTAGAGAGTGTCACTTCTATCGACTTAGTTTATCATAGCGTACTAAATACTGCAGGTTGGATTGTGACTGTTCTATTCACTATAGAATATATATTAAGAATCATCTGCATTAAACGTCCCTGGAGTTATATTTTTAGCTTTTACGGTGTTATTGATTTGATATCAACACTTCCTAAATATTTATCTTTATTTTTTGTAGGAACTCATAGTTTAGTTGCTTTAAAAGCCCTTCGCTTACTTCGTGTTTTTAGAATTCTGAAGTTAACTCCCTATATTGGAGAATCAAATATTTTATTGCAGGCATTGAAAGCCAGTAGGGCTAAAATTTCAGTATTTATTTTTGGAGTATTTGTTTTATGTATTATTTTTGGAACATTAATGTATTTAATTGAAGATGAAGATAGTGGATTCACTAGTATACCTAGAAGTATTTATTGGTGTATAGTAACATTAACTACAGTTGGGTATGGTGATATTGCTCCACAAAGCCCAGTAGGGCAATTTTTAGCTTCATTAATTATGATTTTAGGATATGGTATAATCGCAGTTCCAACTGGAATCGTAACTGCTGAGATTTCAAGAAAAACTATAATTGATACTAATACTCAAGTTTGTCCATATTGTATGGCAAATGAACATAAGGAGAATGCTATTTATTGTCATCAATGTGGAAAATCTTTAAATGATATCTAACAAAACACTTTTATATATTGCAGGACCAACTGGAATAGGAAAAACTAGGTTGAGTATAAGTTTGGCTAAAAGCTTCGATACTGAAATTATATCCTGTGATTCAAGACAATTTTACAAGGAAATGGAAATTGGTACCGCAGTAGCGCATAAGAACGAACTTGCAGAAATAAAACACAATTTTATACAACACAAATCAATTCATGACACATATACTGTTGGAGATTTCGAAAAAGATGCTTTAGGAAAATTAAAAGAGCTTTTTAAATTAAAGAATACCATAATTATGGTTGGTGGATCGGGTATGTACGCAGATGCTGTTATGTTTGGTCTTGATAAATTTCCAGAAATCCCAATCAAAGTAAGGAGTCAAATTAACATATTTTACCAAACCCATGGTTTAAAATCGTTACAAAATTTACTTTTAGAAAAAGATCCTAAATACTATAGTCGAGTAGATATTAATAATCCAATGCGTCTAATTAGAGCTTTAGAGGTATGCATAGCAACTGACAAACCCTATTCTTCATTTTTAGGAAAGAGATTAATAAAACGAAATTTTATTTCTAAAATGATTATTTTGAAATGCTCTCGTACTTTTTTATATAATAGAATTAATAATCGTGTCGATTCCATGGTAGAATCTGGTTTAGAATTTGAAGCTAAAAAACTATTAAAATATAAAGACTTATCCTCTTTAAAAACAGTAGGTTACAAAGAATTATTTCCTTATTTTGAAGGAAAAATGACTTTAGAAAAAGCCATTTTTGAAATAAAAAAGAACACAAGAAGATATGCTAAACGACAAATCACTTGGCTTAAACGATATGAGAATGCAATTTCAATTGAATCGACAACAAAACCTGAAGAAATATGCAAACTTTTAAAATTAAATAGTCTTTAAAAAAGACAGAATATTGTCTTGAATCCGCTCTGATATATTATCAACAGGTGCTTTTATAAATTCTTCTCCCGTAATATTCTCATATAGTTCAATGTAGCGCTCTGAAATAGATGTGATAATTTTGTCATCCATTTCTGGAAGTTTCTGGCCGCTTAATCCCTGAAAACCCTCACTAATTAACCATTGTCTTACAAACTCTTTGGAAAGTTGCTTTTGAGCTTTACCATCTTTTTGTCTTTGATAATAACCAGATTCATAAAAATAGCGAGAAGAATCAGGTGTATGAATTTCATCAATTAATACTATTTCACCTTTAACAGTTTTACCAAACTCATATTTAGTATCTACAAGAATTAAACCTTGCTTTTTGGCAATTTCTGTCCCGCGTTCATAGAGCTGATAAGTGTATTGCTCTAACAAACTATAATCCTTTTCACTCACTATTCCTTGATTAATAATTTCCTCTCTTGAAATATCTTCATCATGACCCTCTTCAGCTTTTGTAGTCGGCGTAATAATTGGAGTTGGAAGCCTATCATTCTCTTTAATTCCTTCAGATAGCAATTCGCCACAAAGCACCCTTGAGCCACTTTTATAAATACGAGCTGCATGTCCAGCTAAATATCCACGAATTACCATCTCAATTTTAAAAGGTTTACATAATTTTCCAACTGATAAATTTGGATCTGGACTCGAAAGAAGCCAATTTGGAACAATATCCTCTGTTTCGCGAAGCATTTTAGTTGCTATTTGATTTAGGATTTGACCTTTGTATGGTATTCCTTTGGGTAAAACTACATCAAAAGCTGATAGACGATCAGTAGCAACCATTATTAATACGTCTTCTTCAATATGATATACATCACGAACTTTACCCACGTATTTAGACTTCATGTTTATTAGCTGAAGATCAGTATGCATTAACGTTTTTATCATATTTAGTTGTTATGTTCTATTTTTTTATAAGCATCAATTACCTTTTTAACTAAATGATGTCGAATGACATCTTTATCATCTAAATAAACTATCCCAATTCCATTTGTATTTTTTAAAATTAAAAGAGCCTCTTTTAGACCTGAAATCATTCTTCTTGGAAGATCTATCTGACCTGGATCTCCTGTAATCATAAATTTTGCATTCTTTCCCATACGAGTTAAAAACATCTTCATTTGAGAACGGGTAGAATTTTGAGCTTCATCTAAAATCACAAATGCATTATCTAATGTTCTCCCACGCATGAAGGCAAGAGGTGCGATTTGAATTGTTCCTTTTTCAATATAATTTTGTAAAGTCTCCCTCGGTATCATGTCCCTCAGTGCATCATAAAGAGGTTGCATATATGGGTCAAGTTTCTCGTTGAGATCCCCAGGAAGAAAACCCAAATTTTCACCTGCTTCAACGGCTGGACGTGTTAAAATGATTTTTCTAACTTGTTTTTCTTTTAGTGCCTTTACGGCTAAAGCCACACCAGTATAAGTTTTTCCAGTACCTGCAGGTCCAATTGCAAATACCATATCTTTTACATTCATGAACTCTACTAAGAGCTTTTGATTAAGTGTTTTTGCTTTAATTATTCTACCCCCAACTCCATGCAAAATCATAGTTTCAGTACCACCTTTCAAAACCTCTGTATCATTATCTCTAGCTAAAATAATTCGTTCAATTATTTCTTCATTAAGTATATTATATTTTCCAAAATGAGCAATAAGCATGCCTGTACGTTTAGAAAATTCTTCAAGAATATTTTCTTCCCCATAAGCTTTTAAGGTACTTCCTCTGGCTATGATTTTTATTTTAGGAAAATAGGTGCGAAGCTTTGCAATATTTGAGTTTTGATTTCCGAAAAATTCCTGAGAACTTACTTCATTTAAATCAATTTTTATTTCATTCAAAGGTTACAAGTTTAAAATGGTTTATTTTTGTTTAGTATTATTAATTATGTATATAAAAATAAAGAATTTAACTTAAATAATTATTTTAAAAAAACTTTATGACCATTGTAACATTAACTACTGATTTTGGCCATAAAGACTATTCTGTATCCGTCATTAAGGCAGCCCTCTTACAGCAGATTTCAAATCTCTCAATTATTGATATTTCACATCAAATAAGTCCTTATAACCCTTCCGAGACTGCTTATGTTTTAAAAAATGCTTTTCGTGCTTTCCCAGAAGGAAGCATACACATCATTGGAGTTCAATCCGAGTGGACTCCAGAAAATATTCATCTTGCAATTGAGTTTGAAGGGCACTTTTTCATTGGTGCGGATAATGGTATATTATCAATGATTATAAATGATTTAAAGGCTTCAAAAATTGTAGAAATTAACATTCATAAAGCTGTAATTAGTTCTTTTCCTGTATTAGACGTTTTTATAAACGTTGCTGCACACATTGCTCGAAATGGTAATCTTGAAGTCATCGGTAAACCTATCAAACAAATTAAGGAACTTACTAATATTAATCCTGTAATAAACTCCGAGGGAAACCAAATTTTAGGGAGTGTTATTTATATTGACAATTATGGGAATTTGATAACTAATATTAAAAAAATAGTTTTTAATGAGGTTGGAAAAACTAGGAATTTTACAATATCTGCTCGAACAGTAAAATTTAACAAAATTTATAATGGATACAGTGAAGCCATAGACTTTAGTTTACCCAAAAATAAACGAGACGAGGATGGAAAAAAACTAGCATTATTTAACTCTGCGAATCACTTAGAATTAGCCGTCTATAAAAGTAACCCACAAACTGTTGGTGGTGCTAGTTCACTATTTGGATTAGACTATCGTGATCCTGTAACTGTAAAATTTGATTAAAATGTGGAGTATAGCTAAAAGAGAATTATTTTTTTACTTTAGTAACATTACTGGTTATTTAGTAATTGGGAGCTATCTCACCTTAAACACACTCCTACTTTGGTTTTTTGATACACCTTATCAATTACTTAATTCTGGTTTTGGAGATTTAAGTCCATTTTTTGAGATAAGTCCTTGGATTTTTCTTTTTCTAATTCCAGCATTAAGTATGAGGAGTTTTTCTGAAGAACGTGCAAACGGTACTTTAGAAATTTTAATTACAAAACCTTTGAAACCTTTGGATATTTTTGGAGGTAAGTTTTTAGGAATTGCATTAATTATATTTATAATCCTACTATCAACTTCAATAAATATAATTGCTCTTCAGGCTCTTATAGAGCCTCAATCAAAAATGGATTTAGGAAGCTTAGTATCATCCTATTTAGGATTGATTCTTTTATGTTTTCTTTTTTTAAGTATTAGCGTATCTTGTTCAATCCTTTTTCAAAATCAAGTATCATCTTTTTTAGTAGCGGTTTTAACTTGTTATACCCAATTTTTTGTTTGGGATTTTATAGCAGATTCGTTTTCGATTCCTTGGTTATATAAATTCATTTCTGATATTGGTATTCAAACTCATTATCTCAGTTTAATTCGGGGAATTCTTCGATTAGAAGACATGATTTATTTTTTGGGTTTAATAATTGTCTTTTTTACTTTAGGCATTGAACTCATAAAAAAAGAACAGTATTAATGAGACATTTTAAAAAACCCTTTTTTCTACTACTTATTGTTATCCTAATGGTGGGATTAAGCCATAACTTTTTTTTACAAATAGATCTAACTTACGATAAACGCAATAGTTTGTCTAAAAATACTTTAGTGCAAATAAATGATCTTAAAGAACCATTACGAATTGATGTGTTTCTTTCAGGTGATTTACCTAGTACTTATTTGCGTTTTAGAAATAAAGTAGATGCATTACTATCTCAATTAAAATATTACAACGATAATGTTTTAATACATTATAATGATCCCTTTGAACTTGAAAAACCTGACGATGTTGTAAAGGAAATGCAAGAATATGGAATGCAGCCCGAAATTGTATTTGAAAATAAAAATGGAAGCCGTAAAGAAACTTTGATTTTTCCGTGGCTGATAATAAATTATGGTGAACGATCCGTACTTGTTCAACTTTTGCAAAAACAATTAGGAGATTCAGAAAATGACATGATAATTCGCTCCCTTCAGCAATTAGAGTATAAAATAATGGATGGTCTTTATAAGATTATGCTTAACGAGAAAAAAAATATTGCAGTACTAAGTTCTCACAAAACATCTGAAAGTATCAGGGTTTCTGATTTACTCCAAAACTTAAAGCCTTATTATAATTTAGCTGCATTTGACCTTAAGAATTCTGAAATAAGCTTAAAGGAAAGTTTAAAAAATTTAAATCGTTTTGATCTATTAATAATTTCTAATCCAAAACAAGCTTTTACACAAAGTGAAAAGTATATATTAGATCAATATGGACTTAGGGGTGGTAATCTTTTATGGATGATAAACGGTGTGGTGGTTAATCGTGATAGCCTTTTTAATCGATCAGGAATGACTTATGGTTTTCCTCAAGAGCTTAATTTAAATGACTATTTTTTTCATAATGGAATTAGAATAAAAAAAACTCTAGTTCAGGATCTTTATTGTGCTCCTATAGTTCTAGCTAATAATATTGAGAATAAAACTAAGTATGTACCTTATCCATGGATGTATTATCCAATTTCAGAGCCTGAGTTAACAATCATTGGAAAAAATATTGGCCCTGTATTGAGTCAATTTGCTAGCCCAATAGATACCATATCAAATCCACTATCTAAAACTTTATTACTAAAAAGTTCTGACTTCACAAAAACCCCAAATGTCCCTACATTAATAAAATTAGATCAAGCCACTGAAAAAATAAAACCCAATAGTTTTAATGAAGCTTCTAAAGCATTAGGATATCATATTCAAGGGGAACAAAATTCACTTTTTTACAATCGGATAAAACCTTTTGAAATTGAAGAATATTTAGAAGTTGGAGAAACTAATATTATTCTATTTTCAGATGGTAATTTAGCTGAAAATCAAGTTGAAAAAGGAAATCCTTTAACCCTAGGATATGATAAATGGACAAATAATTTTTATGCCAATCGTGGATTGTTAATGAATAGTATTCACTTCTTAACAGAAAATAAAGAACGGCTGAGTATAAGAGAAAAATTATGGAAGTTTGCTTTATTCGATACAGCTAAATTAGAAAAAGATGTGAAATTTTGGAAATGGTTTATACTCCTCTTCTCTATAGCTATTAGTGTGGGCTTAAGCTTTATTAATAAAGCTTTAAGAAGTAAACATTTACTTAGCTAACTGTTGATAAGTTTCTTTTAAGTTTCAATACTTTTCAAATATATTTAAGGTGTATTTAAATTAATAAAAAAACTAATCAAAGTTTATTAATTAACAATTTTTAAAAATTACAGATGAAATTTATTGTTTCCAGTGCTTCACTTCTAAAAGAACTCCAAAAGTTAGGAGGTGTTATCAATAATGCGAATACTTTACCTATACTTGATAATTTCTTATTTGAAGTCAATGGGAATAATTTAACAATTACTTCCTCTGACTTAGAGACTACTTTTTCCTCTCGCATCAAAGTAGAATCAGACAGCAATAGTATGATAGCTTTACCAGCACGATTACTTCTAGATACTTTGAAAACTTTTCCTGAACAGCCATTGACTTTTTTAAAAACTGAAAAAAATACTGTTGAAATTAGCGCCAATAATGGTAAATATGCTGTTGCCTATGTTAATGGAAATGAATTTCCAAAAGCAGCTCAAGTTATTGATGCTAAAAAAACTCAACTCACAAGTAATACCTTGTATACAGCTATTAATAGTACACTTTTTGCTAGTGGCAATGACGACTTAAGACCTGTTATGAGTGGTGTATTTTTTCAGTTTTCCTCTCAGTCTCTGACTTTTGTAGCTACAGATGCTCACAAATTAGTTAAATATACACGATCTGATATTACAGCTTCAGAAACTGCTGAATTCATAATGCCAAAAAAACCTTTACAGCTTTTAAAAAGTATTTTACAGGCTTTAGATGAAGAAATCACTATAGAATATAATGAAACTAATGCACAATTTACCTTTGGTGAGTCTACATTAACATGTAGATTGATTGATGGAAAATATCCAAATTATGAAGCGGTTATTCCGAAGGAAAATCCAAATCAAATGCAAATAAACAGGGTGAATTTTTTAAACTCAGTTAAAAGAGTTAGTATTTTCTCTAATAAAACCACATACCAGATAAGATTAAACATAGCTGGCACAGCTCTCCAAATCTCAGCTGAAGACTTTGACTACAGTAACAGTGCAGAAGAGCGCATTGATTGTGAATACCAAGGTGAAGATATCAAAATTGGATTTAACTCACGTTTTTTGATTGAAATGCTCAATGGTTTGGAATGTGATGAAGTTAAACTTTCAATGTCTTTACCAAACAGAGCAGGCCTTTTGACTCCTCTAGACAATAAAGACGACGGAGAAGAGATAACTATGCTTGTTATGCCAGTAATGCTTAACGCCTAACAAAAGAGAAATAATTAAAAAAGTTTTACTGATTCCCTTTGTGTTTCTTTTTTAAGAGGAGGCCATTACACCTTCTGATAGCCTTTTATAAGTTCCGTTTTCAAGTTTTTCCCGAATTACAGAAAAGGCTTGTAAGGTGATATCAACATCTTCTAAAGTATGTGTTGCAGTAGGAATTAATCGTAATAATATCAAACCTTTAGGTATTACAGGATAAACTACTATAGAGCAGAAAATACCATAATTCTCCCTTAAATCTTGAACTAGAGCCATAGCTTCAGGAATACTTCCTTTTAGATAAACAGGGGTAACACAACTTTGAGTATTTCCTATGTCAAAGCCACTTTTCTTTAAACCATTTTGAAGAGCATTGACATTTTCCCAAAGTTTTGATTTAAGATTAGGATTCGTTCTTAATAAGTCTAAACGCTTTAAAGCTCCTTTTACTAATTGCATTTGTAATGACTTAGCAAACATTTGAGAACGCATATTATATTTTAAGTAATCAATAATTTCCTTATCAGCTGCAACAAAGGCTCCGGTTGATGCCATCGATTTTGCAAAAGTTGCAAAATAGACATCAATTTGATCTTGAACCCCTTGTTCATTACCAGCTCCTTTACCATTTTCCCCTAGGGTTCCAAATCCATGAGCATCGTCAACAAGAAAACGAAATTTATATTTTGATTTTAATGCAACTATTTCCTTTAATTTTCCTTGCTCACCTCTCATTCCAAAAACACCTTCAGAAATAACTAGGATGCCACCTCCGGTCTGTTGAGCAACTTTAGTTGCTCTTTGAAGATTTTTTTCTAAACTTTCTACATCATTATGTTTATAGGTAAATCGTTTTCCAATATGCAAACGAACTCCATCAACAACGCATGCATGAGCATCAACGTCATAAACAATAACATCGTCTTTAGCAACTAATGTATCAACCGTAGACAAGATTCCTTGATAACCAAAATTAAGTAAGTAGGCAGCTTCTTTATCAACAAATTCAGCTAATTCATTCTCGAGTTGCTCATGAAGTTCAGTGTGACCAGACATCATACGAGCTCCCATCGGATAAGCTGATCCAAATTCAGCTGCTGCATCAGCATCTACTTTACGAATTTCAGGTAAATTTGCCAATCCTAAATAATCGTTAACACTCCAAGTAATGACTTCCTTTCCCTTAAATTTCATTCGATTTGAAATAGGTCCTTCCAATTTAGGAAAAACAAAATATCCTTCTGCTTGTGAAGCCCATTTACCTAATGGCCCTTTATTTTCATGAATTCTATCAAATAAATCTCTCATTTCTTTGCCGTTTCATTAATGTATTCAATATGCTGTTGTAATTCGTGATTTGAATCAAAGAAACCTTGTTCTTCCATCCATTCTTCGCTATAAATCTTACTCATGTAACGAGACCCATGATCTGGAAACATGACAACAACTTTACTATTTTTATTAAAATAATCTTCTTCTACTAATTGATTTATAGCCTGCATTGCAGCTCCAGAGGTATATCCTACGAA
>MDSY01132876.1_pt1 | contig 12072 bp, 9 predicted proteins | sample 811131 | NCBI WGS metagenome assembly MDSY01 (sample SAMN05326643, study PRJNA326480) | marine metagenome | isolation source: seawater | place: Atlantic Ocean: South West | collected 2010
AATCAGGTTCTGGGCTAATCACCACTTGCTTAACGTCGTGGAAAGGCCTTTGTGGCGAGTAGTGAAAGGCAGGAGTAAGGCTTACGTCGACGCTGTTGTTAAGGCTTTACCGGAAGGAACAGTGAAGGTTAATTCGCTGGTAGTGTCAGTGAAGACTGACTCCTCTAAGGCTGCTCAGTCAGTCACTGTTACGTACACGGATACAACTACTGGTAAAGACGCAGGTCTGACCTTCGACGACGTGATCATGGCGTGTCACAGTGACCAGAGCTTGGAGTTATTAGGCGACTCGGTGGGTGATAAAACCCAAAATGCGTTAAGAAGTGTTAGGTACCAACCCAACGACGTTTACCTACACACCGATAAGAGCTTAATGCCTAAAAACAGAGCTACTTGGGCTTCCTGGAACTGCCTTAAAGGCACACGGGGCACTAGTGATAACTCAAAATCGGTTTGTGTTACTTATTGGGTCAATCTATTACAGAACTTACCCAAAGACGCGCCTGATGTTTTCGTAACTCTTAACCCGCCTAAACCTCCGCGCTCGGATTCAATCCAACACAAAGTAACCCTAGCGCACCCTCTTTTTAACCAAGAAGCTATCGACGCCCAGAAGGTTATCCAAGATGTTCAAGGGAATAAGCACGTGTACCACGCAGGCGCCTGGTGCGGGTACGGCTTCCACGAGGATGGGATTAAATCCGCTGTTGATGCGCTGGAAGCGATGGCCAGACGAAGTGGAAGTGATGATACTTTGAGTGACACAAAAACTCCGTTATCTGTCACTCCGTGGCACCCGCGGTCGTGCGACCCGCACTTAACCCTCGGCTCGAAGCTATTCATTCCCCTGTTCACCCGAGTCGCGGGCTCCTGGGTCCCCCCAAACAGGACGTTCAAAATGCTGCTTCCCAACGGAGACGAGCTCGTGATGAAAGGACCGGAGAAGTTAAACGTTGACGGTAAAGAAGAACTGGGCATGGACGGCCTTCCGATCGCAAAAGAAATCACGGTCCGCGTGTACGAACAGAGGTTATTCAAAAACGCAGTCACCAGAGCCGATATCGGCCTGGGGGAATCGTACATGAACGGCGACTTTTCGTTCGAGAGTGGGGACTTGTATGATTTACTCGATCTTTTCTGCGCCGGGCACCCTGCTAACGTTGGAAGTAAGAAAGGCGCGGACAGCGGCGTTCCGAGTTTGGGAAAAGACATGATTGGATTATTTTCAAACCTTTTGCGAAAAATTGGCGGCGCCATGGAGTTCGCCGCGCACGCCGCTCTAAGCAACACAAAAGAAGGTAGCAAGCGGAACATCGAGTATCATTATGATGCCGGCAATGCATTCTATGAGTTGTTTTTAGATAACACCATGCTGTATTCATCAGGCATACACGGGCCTTATTTGAACGGCGAGCGGTGTACGGTCGGAACAGCGTTGGGAAACATTGATAAAAATGATTTCAAAGCCAGGGAAGACCACCTTGAACAAGCGCAGTTTGCGAAAATTGACGCCATTATCGATAGACTGGAATTGGTGTCGGACAAAGAATACAGCGTTTTGGAAATAGGGTGTGGCTGGGGCGCGCTTGCGATTCGCTTGTGCCAAAGATTTCCAAAGGTCAAAGTCACCGGTCTCACTCTGAGTAACGAACAGCATTTAGAAGCGACGAAGCGCGTTGCCGAAGCCAATTTAAGCTCTCAAATTGAAATCGTCATCCGGGACTACCGCGACGTCACAGACGTGTACGACGCGATCGTATCCATCGAGATGCTGGAAGCCGTAGGACACGAGAACTTGCCCACGTACTTCCAGACAGTGTCGAGGGCGCTGAAACAGGGAGGCAAAGCATCTATTCAAGTCATCACGATGCCCGATGAGCGATACACAAGTTACTGCGCGTCCGAGTCCGATTTCATCCGCGCGTACATCTTCCCCGGGGGGCATTTACCCAGCATAGGCGCGATGTCAGGAGCTGCGAAGGGATTAGGATTGATCCTGGACAGTTACACCGACATCGGCATGCACTACGCCGTGACGTTAAGACTGTGGAGGGAACGCATGATGGCCAACGCACACAAAATCACGGGAGAATTAAAATACAGCGAAAAGTTCTTAAGAATGTTTGAGTTTTACTTTGCGTACTGTGAGGCTGGATTTGCCAGAGGGTTGATTAACGATTTGCAGATGACCTGGGTCAAAACGGGATATACCGGTATTCAGTCAGGTATCCACTTGCAAGATTCATCAAAGTCGTCACAAACCTCCATCGCTTCTGCGAAGGACGCGAAGGCGTACGCTATTTGCACGCTGATGACTTACGGATTATTTATTTTGATGGAAGACATGGACAGAAACGGAGACCCGCACGTTTTGGGAATCGTCAAAGGAACGGTGTACGTCGTTGGGGTGTACTTGGCGTGTGCGTGTGCGGTTGCAGCTGCGTTCGCAGCCATGGGAAGTGTAAAGGGTATCGAGTCAGGAAAAAACACATCCTTGTCATCTCGACTCACGAGCGTGTCGTCGCCGGCGGCATCGGCGATCGTGTCGACGTGCGTCGCGATTGGTTCGTGTTTGAGCGTGTTTGAAACTCTGAACCCGATCAAATCCCTTGCAATTGAAACCGTAACTGATCAAATTCTTACGGTGAACACTCCGGTTGATAAGCACGTCATGGTGTCGCTTGTTGCCACCGCCAGCGCGTCGGTTGCGGTCACCAAACTATTGGCGGCGTCCTACGGGCTCACCTCGGCGCCGTCCCCAGGCGTGACGCGAAGCAACCGAGACGCCAAGTTATTATTCCAAAACAGAATAGTCGACTCCGTTGTTTTGACTGTATGCGTGTACTGCTTGAAGCACGGCGTGTGTCTCAAGGCTGCTGCGTTTGCGAGTTTGTCGTTCATTTCAACTGCTGCTAGTTCTTTGTCCGACTTTGTCAGACAAGCCAGCGGGTACCCAGGGAAAGACGGAGCGAAAAACACGCGAAAACTTTTCGACTTCGTCAACGGGGTAACTTTTCTAGTCACCAGAGTTCTTCCGCACTTAGCGGCGTTCATCGGTACAGCTGTAGAGGGATACACAGCTATGTTTGACGTGACGAAGGCGGTTTGCGAAACGTTTCTGTATGCATCTCAGTCTGGAACTCTTGGTAGTTTGGACGTTTTGAAGGTAGCGGCGGCGAACGCGACGACGGCGCGAGGGGCTGTTTTCGCGGTGGCAGCGCTTTTCTCGACAAGTTCTTTGTTTCTCGATTTCGGGAGCTGGGCGAGAAGTGCGCGTGCGAAAACCGCGGAAAACGCCGTGCGCCAGCGGATCATCGCGCTGTCTACATCCGCGGACGTGTGAGGGATCAATAGGGAGGAATATAGGAGGGACTGTTTGTGAATATTTTTGAGTTTTTGCTCTCCACTCTTGATTTCTCCTTAACACCTTCGGCCCCGATTTGGATTGTGTTTCGATTGTGTCGTCCCCCTGGATGTCCCCCAGCTCTTCACAGTCACAGGCGCGCTCGATCGGTGTTCCGCACGACTCGTTTGGACATCGTGCACACGATTGGTGTGTCTCTCGGTGGTGTGTTACCATGACCGTGCAAGAGCGCCGTCCTCCAAGAGCGCCTTCGGGTCATCAGATGAATGGAGATACCCCCGAGGATTTCTCTTCACTCACTCGCTGGACAACAACGAACTCTGATTTGCAGTACAACCCATCGAATCATAAACACCCGGACTGGCGCCCCGATCACTTGGGCGACCCTATTGCGGAGAGGGCGCGACGCCGGTCGCAAATCGCGGAACCAGCCGGTGCGGGGGAGTTTGGCGTCGGGGGTTGGGCTGGGATCCCGAAAATGCGATTGGGGGGAAGCGACCCCTTGGGCGGGCCGGATCGCGGACGCGCTGGTGTTGAGTGGGGCACGGAGCATTTTGAACGCACGTTGGGTGCGTCATTGGTAGTCGACCCACACGCCACCAACGCTGCTGTCTCCCACACAGATGGGGGCACGGTGGAGGATGAGATGGCGCGGGTGGCGAAAGATGCGTGGGGGAGTAATGATGCGAGTAATGACAATAATGAGACTAGAAAACTGCACCCATGGGAGACCAGGGGGGTGCACCCCAACCGCGTGCGCCAGTCCCCCGGGGGCGCGGACGTGATTAGCGGTCTATGGGCCACGTCCAGCACTTCGTACGGAGGCTTCGAGAAGGATAAAGGGTACGCGCAGGATAAGGCGTTGCGAAGTAAAAAGCACGCGGCGCAATATTCGGCGCAAAACACAGCGCCGGTTCGGCCAAATTACGTTCTATCAAACGCCGCGTATTCGGGGTTCCTGACGGACGAGAGCCAGAGCAAAGAGGTTTTGGAGATTATTAAACGACAACGGGAGGAAACAGAGAGACGAGCGGCTGAAGGTGGTGGTGATTTAGGCCCTCGGGAGATGGCCTTGCTGCGGCGCGAATCGAAGAAACTCAACTTGGAATAGAAGCTTGTTTTATTGACGTCTGTTCACTGGTACTTGGTACTTTTTATTGATGTACTGAATCACTGTATCAATCATGCGACTCGCTCACCTCAACACTTCTTCTCATATCAACCTGGCTTTCGTTCACCCCTAAACCCTTTCAATTGCTCAAAACTCCACGGTCACCGTGATCGGCAGGTGATCGCTGGGGTGCGTTAAGTCGGGTAACCCCTGGAACGTCGTGGCCGGGCCGGAAATTGGCTCCGCTGAGGTTACGGAAACGTCATCAGTAACGAAAACGTAATCGATGCACTCGGTGAATCCAGGCGTGCAATTAGAGTGTGCGGGTTCGTTGTGCTTCGAGTCACCAGCGGTGATTGTGTCTTTTTGTCCGGGTTTTTGCTGAGTTATAAACCCTGGAGGTTTTTTTAACGCCTCCGCGTACGCGCTTTTCAACCCTCCGAACTCCGCGCTGAAGCCTTTCAACATTCGCAAGTGAACCTCGCTCCCCGGAACTGAGTTAAAATCGCCGGCTATTATTATGGGAAGATTCCCGTGTACTTTCGAATACTTTTTCGCGAATTCTTGCGTTTCCTCCAACAAGCGTTCCGTTTGTTTCAATTTCACCTCAGGGAAGTTCGGGTCCCAGAACAAGTGCGTCGAAGCTACTAACACGGGCTTCTTTTGGTTTTTGGGGATGTCCCCATCCCCAACATTTTCCCGGTTCTTCTCCCGGAGCACGGCTAACACACCTACGCAGTCCCGTACGTGTACCTTGTCCGTGTCAGGTAACAAAGCGATCGCCTCGGCGCTGTCATTTTCAGGAGTCGAAGTGAGCAAGGTTTCCAATTGAGACGACGAGTTATTTTGAGAAGCAGATTCGTCAGGTTGCGAGTCGCCATTATTTTCTCCACCTTCCTCAGCAACTTCCCTGCCAAACGCGATATCGTTATACTCCACGCCTTTCCTGGCTAAAAGCTCATACCGGTCCCGCTTGTAAAACACCCCGCACCCATCCTTTTTACTCGCCGTTCCTTGAGTTCTTTTCTTCCAAACCCCTGAGTACCCGTTCGCCAAAAAAAACCCCTTCCAAAATTCCTCAAACTGGTCCATCTCCTGCACAGTGAAGATGTCGGAATCTAAATTCAATAGTTCACTTGTTAGGGTTTTGGAACGGCTCTTCCACCTGCGTATGAGAGGAGTATATGGAGGGCAGGGTTAGGGTTAGGATTTATGAGGGTTAGAGGGTTAGGGTATATTGCGAGCAGTGGTGCCTAATCGAATCTCATTAATCATTGCGAAAGCGGTCGGCACCCTCGTCCAAACAAAAACCTCATCCCCACTTACTTCAGCGCCGGTCCCGGACTGTGCGTGAAGATCGCGCTCCGGACGTAGCACTGCGCTAGTAGGTTGTACGTAGTGATCCTCATCACGGACTTTGCCGTGGAGCGGGCCATGGCCTTGGTTACTTACAGGTTCGACCGCGCCGACGATTGTGGCAGTGGTGGCTTTTCGTTTGTGGATTTTCGGGAAGAAAATAAAAGCCAAAAAAACGAAAGAGCACCTCACATCATCGCGCTCGATGTTCGCGGCGTCCCGAGCGGTTTCCTCGCGCGTGTCCGTGACCGGCCGGACGAGGCATATGACGAACCCTAGGCGTTTGACGACAAATGTGAAAACAGCTACATCAGGACCTCAGGACCACCCTGTTGATTACATGCTGAGCCTCCGGACGCCTCTCGAATTACCCCCTGACGAACCGCTGTGGGTTTTCGGGTACGGTTCAATCGTGTGGAAAGTGGGTTTCGAGGTCGAGGAGCGTGTGATTTGTTGTCTCCCCGGGTACCGACGCAGGTTCCACCAGGGAAGCACGGACCACAGGGGGACGGTTGAGGTTCCTGGACGGACGGTGACGTTAGAGGAGTGCGATCCAATCAACGAACCGCCTTGCTGGGGAGCCGCGTATAAGGTGGCACCGAAAAACGTCCCCGAAGTGTTGGAGCTTTTAGAAATCAGAGAAAAGCAGTACGACAGGAGGATGCAAATAGACCTGTTCGATGGAAAGAGTATTAATGATGAGAGTAGTGTGGATAGTGTACCTACTACAACTAGTAAACACGGAAAGTTAATAATCCGCAACGCTTTGACGTACATAGCAACCTCCAACCCGGTTAATTTAAACTGGCTCGGCGAACCGGTCGGCGGAGTAACCGAAAGCGCGAAACAAATAGCGAACGCGGTCGGACCGTCCGGACCCAACTGCGAGTATTTGTTTAATTTATGTGATGCGATGAGAAGCATAGAGGTCGATGATGTGTATCTGTTCGACTTGGAACGGGAAGTCCGGAAAATCGTAGAAGGGTAGTAGCATCGTTATCGTTTAGGATAGTATTTATGTAGAGTGAAATTGAAACTAGTCTTTTTACCGGCCGTCGTCGAAGCCGAAATAGCTTTGGACGGTGAACGGCTCGGGCGCTTGTTTGATTTCCGGTTCTTGCTTGATCTCGAGCTCTTGCTTGATCTCGGGCGGACTTTCCTTCTCGCGCTTGATGCGCTTCGAAGTTGGTGGATCCGCACGTGCTGCTTTACAAACTGTGCACCTGTCTTTCTGCTTGCCGTGCAGGCATGGGTTACAGTCTGCGCAGTGATGTTTCAGCTTCTCGTGCGGACAGGGCTCGCACTTCACGCAGCTGCCTTTCACCCTCCAGTGGGGGCAGGGGGTGCACTTTGTGCACTTGTTTTTCAGCTTGCCGTGAGGGCAGGGCTTGCACTCAGCGCAGTTGTTTTTCACGTTGCCGTGAGGACACGGCTTGCACTCCGCGCACCAGTATTTCACGTTGCCGTGCGGGCACGGTTTACGCTCCTTGCAGTTGCATTTCTCCCTTCCGTGCGGACATCGTTTCTATCCCATCGTTCGCGCGCCACGACATCTCACGCGCACGCGCTTATGCGCCCCCGGAACGTCGTGGTCGTTGTCGTAGCTTTATTTCGTACTTTCCAAGAGATATCAGCTTTTCGTTTTTTCGTCGACACGTGGCCGCCACACAAAAGCTCTCCACCCCGGGCCATCGCGTCACTGTCCGACGCGCTCATTAACGCGTCACCCCTTGGAGTACGATGTCCTCCCCCCAAAAAACCCGCGTTGGCGTCCTCGCGATCCAGGGCTCGTTCGCGGAGCACTGCGCGCACGTCACGCGCGCGGGCGGCGAGGCCGTGGAGGTTCGGAAAGCGGAACAGCTCGCTGGGTGCAGCGGTTTAATCATCCCAGGCGGCGAATCCACCACCATGGCCAACATCGCGCGCCGGTGGAACCTGTTCGAGCCGTTACGGGATTTCCAAGCCAGGGGAGGTGCGGTGTGGGGCACGTGCGCCGGGTTGATCTTCTTGGCTGACAGGATCGGACACGGGGCGAAGCAGGGGGGCCAGGAACTTCTTGGAGGATTGGACGTCACCGTCGATCGCAACTTTTTCGGATCGCAAATTGACTCCTTTGAGACTAGTTTGCCGTGCGACGTCCCGGGTGACGACTCGGACGATAAAAACTTTAGAGCACTGTTCATCAGGGCGCCCGTGATTCTTTCCGCCGGGCCTGACGTAGAAATCATGGCATCCTACACCTTACCCGAAGACAAAAAGTCCGAACACGGATTGGAAAAGATTATCGTCGCGGTGAAACAGAAACAGGTACGATTTCCCGAAAAATCCTGCTCGCCTTGTACTGCGTGCGTCGTGTACCACTTTTGAGGTTTTTAGTATGATCCTGTGAGGATTCCTCATCATTCCGATAAACCCGTGTGGACACTATACACTACTCTAGACTAGAGCCTAGATCCTCTCTCAATTGCCCATACAAAAACTGACTTCTTTCCAAAACAAAAACAGTTGATGGCGACGTCGTTTCACCCCGAGATCACCGCGGACAACAGGTGGCACACGTTGTTCGTTAAAATGGCGAGTGCATGTTCACCGTATACGGGAGTGGACGAGGCGGCGAAAGCGTCTGCGCAGGCATCAGAGATTGGGCTCATTAATCCGGGGGGGTTGCCGGTGTTTACGGACACGGTGATGGCGGGACCGGCGTACGCCGCGCAGTGATTCATTTATATCTATCCCATCTTAACACTATACGACTCTTCACCTTTCTACGAGACTACCACCATACTGAGTACACCTCCTCACCTGGTTGCTTCGCCTTTGGGTGTATCCATGGAATCTGAGCCGTCACTAGTACTCTCATCCACCACCCACGCGCCGTCCACGAAGCGTCCGTCTTTGACTTCAAATTCCATTTTTTCGTTTTTTGTCTTCTGAGCTACGTCGCCGAATTCGTCGTCCCGGTCATCCCCATCACCTTCAAACCTCACAGGCACTAAATCGGACTGGTACACGCCGTAGAACCTACCCGTGAAGAACTCTCGCCACCGGTTCTTTTGGCCGTTTCCACGGCCGTTTTCTTTTCGTGCCCTTGAATACCCACGCGCGTTTTCGTCGCCATCGCCAAAAACGTCACCCGCGAAATTCATCGCGCCGTTAAGCGCCGAGCGCGACGCGTTCGCCCACCGATCGTACCCTTCCTGCGCGTCACCCGATCGGTAGTCGTTGTTGAAACCTTCATCGAAAGAATCTCGGGTTTTGAAGCCATCGAATCGATCAAAATGCAGGTCGTTGAAAGGCCCTCGAGTGTCAAAGGGAGGGCGGTCCTCGCGCCGATCACAACTCGCGTAGCCGGGAAAAGAAGGTTGGTCGTCGTCGCTTTTTCTCGCACTACTTTTTCGCCCGACCCAGTCATCGAACGATCGCGGCGCATCCGCAGGCTCCGCGGCGATAGAGTCCCTACTTGTAGAATCATCGATACAATCGCCAGACTGTTCGCCTGTGTCAAACGCAAACCCGGCGTCCGCAGCGCCCGCGGCGCCATCAAAAGGAACCGAGGTTTTTTGACTTTTAGAATTTTTGTTCTCTTCGCCGTCAACGTCGTATGTGTTTCCAGTGGCGAAGTTCTGAGCGAAGCGCATCGTAGCTGCGGCAGTCGAGGCAGCAGCAGTCGCCGCCTCCGTTGCGGCCGCGGACCAATCATTGTTCTGGACGAACCCTTGGGAAAAGCCGCTTTCGTTATTTTCGTCCCTCCAATCGGCCTCGAAATCGTCCGGCTCGAAATCAAACCCGCTATTATAGGGTCCGTACATGCCGTCGCCACTGACTTCATCCACGGGATATCCCCGATCCCCAGTACCTCTCCGATCCCCGGTACCCCCCCCATCCCGGGAAAGGTCCTCGGTCCAGAACTCACGCATCTTCTGGGTTTGTTTACTCGCGCTTGAAAAAAACTGTTCGCGTCGCTTTTTTCCAATCGCATCGTTGAACGCATCGAAGGATTCCTTCCGAGTTCCGAACGAACCATTTGATGGTTGGTTCGTCCTCCGTGTATCGAAATTCCGCTTCGATGTCGATTCTCCACGAGTCGCTTCGCCACTGGCCACGGCTATGGCCAATAAGGCTAAGCCCCCGACTAACGTAAACGCCGACAATAACTTCTGAAACACGCCGAAAAATAATAAAGCCCAGAGGAAATAGGAAATTGTTCTTAAAGTTGCTCGCGGTATACTTCTCGGGAAGATTCCCTGTAGCCCGGATGCGGTGGCGTCTGATACTAATGCGACGGCTTTCAGGAGCCACGAAACCGCAGTGCCCGTCGCGCTCGGAAGGGACTCCGCGAACCAAGAGGCTCTGCTCGACGCCTTTTCGTTGAACTCGCGGAAATCTGAATCACCGTAATCATATCGTCTGTCCCGTGTGTCTTCGCCGTTGTCGTCAAGCTCGGTGGGTGATTGACTCGTGCTGCCCCTTTGGTCTCTCCGCGTACCCCAGTCATCTTCCCACGACTCGTCCCACACGCTGAACGACGGCGACGCAAAGTCGTCGGGCTCATCAACCCACGTCTCCGCGGGTGGCCTTTTTGGCGGAGTTGCGCTTTTTCGCAATGGGCCGCGGTCGGAGCGGGAGGGGGGGAAAGAAGCGCAGGACACGCGATTTGCTTGTGCGCGGCGAGGAAGGGTGACTGTCTCGCGTGGGCGAAGCGCGTGGAGCCCCCGAGCGGGGACATCCGTCGTGGCGACACCCAACGCTCCGCGCATCGCACTCTGAGGGCCAATGCAAAATTGGGGCGGTCTTGCCGACTTTCTCGGGACGATTGGAAAAGCCAAAACTGCGCAAAAGCAACTTCTCGGACTGAACAGCAAAGCTACGACTCTTATCTTCGCCCGTCGTGGCTCGCGGAGCGCAGACGTGAGTGCGCGCGGAGGTGAATAATGACGGGACGTAAGCGGTGCCCGCAAGGAAAGGTGAAATACCGGTGCGTGGAGTGCACCCCACGCCCTCGCGGCAAGCTTAAAGGCATCTGCGCGGTGTGCAGCCCCTGCCCTCACGGAAAGCGGAAAGTTCACCGCGCGGGGTGCAGAGGGTGCCCTCACGGCAAGGTGAAAAGGCACTGCGCGGACTGCAACCCCTGCCCCAACGGCAAGCTGAAACACCAGTGCATGGTGTGCACCCCCTGCCTCAACGGCAAGATGAAATACTTCTGCAAGGTGTGTAACCCCTGCCCACACGGTAAGCTGAAACAGGGCTGCGCGGCGTGCAACCCCTGCCCTCACGGCAAGGTGAAAAAACATTGCTTGGCGTGCACTGGTTGCTCCCACGGTAAGCGAAAAGAAAGGTGCGCAGCGTGCAAAGGGGCACGCGCGGATCCTCCGAGTTCCAAGCGGGTCAAGCGCGAGCCTGAGAGTTCACCGGAAAACATGTTCAAGCCGGAAATCAAGGTCGAGCCCGAGATCAAGCAAGAGCCTGGGCCCTTCACCATCTGCGGCTACTTCGGCTTCGACGACGGCCAGTAAACTACGTTTGCAAATAACTTCGATGACATAAAAATTCTCAAAGCTCGCCCTCGCGACTCCTCTCTAATCCTCTCTCATCCCCCCCCTTTTCTATAAACTTCCCAATCCACCCCTCCCCCGAGAACGTGACCGACGGCGACAACACTTGCCCCACGAACCCCACCGTGTCCACCCACACCCCTGAGTTTCCATTAACATTCCGCCACCGGTCGCAAAAGGAAAAGTCTTCACTCAAGTACATTTTTTTCGAGGACGAACCTTTTATATTTTTATTTTCACTCTCTCGGCCGCTCTCATTGACATCCACGAACAGCGGGTGAAACAACCCGTAATGCACATCACCCTACCCCGGGTCTTCGTACGCAAGCTCGGGGTAGGTTTCCACCATGTCAACTAACGCCTGTCTGGTGACCATTAAAAAACCAGTGGGCGCGCGTTTGATCTCCGCGAACCCATTCGGATCAATTTGTAACGTCCCGGTTTCGCCGCCCCTCGTCGGATTCTCTTCGTGAAGAAACTCAAACGGAAAGTCGTGCGAGTGCGAACAGAGAAGGGTTTCCAGCGGGTTGTTAGGGTTGTTAGGGTTGTTAGGGTTTAGGTAATCGATTTTTATGGTTTCAGCTTCAGGGTCTTCCCTCATGAGGGTTTCTATGTCCCCAGTCATTCCATTCCAGTTGATGTGTTTCTTCGGATACATCCCGGCGACTAAATCGTGTCCCGAAAAAACA
>MDSY01144657.1_pt1 | contig 12064 bp, 8 predicted proteins | sample 811131 | NCBI WGS metagenome assembly MDSY01 (sample SAMN05326643, study PRJNA326480) | marine metagenome | isolation source: seawater | place: Atlantic Ocean: South West | collected 2010
CATTATTTCCTTGAATGGTGATTAATTTTATGGCCATATTATGGCCATACTCGCGTAGCTTTTCTTTTCGTTACTTTTTTCTAAAACCTGAATTTCTTGCGTTTGAAAAAAAATGGATAAAAACTCTCGCTTTGTTGCTTTCTTCAAGTTCTTCCTTCTTTTTTTTGAAAGTTTTGATAAGCAGATAAGCAAAGAGAAAAGATTTTTTTCGAAAAGGCCGAGTTTTTTTTTGGCATGCAATGAAAAAATGAAAAAATGAAAAAATCTTTGCCTAATCATTATAAGATTTGATTTTACCCCGACGCAGCTTTGCCAGCGCCATAAGTAAATCCTCAGAACTATAAAGACATGTATTCGTTCAGTACTTTTTCCTCTTTTACGGGAAAATCCCTCACTGGTCCGTCAAACGGAACATGCTCAAAGGTTCATGTTCTCGTTAAATTATTCCTCATTTACTTATATGTATTCTCCAGCATACTGCTCGCGCGTCGTGGATGCCAGGGTCGAAGCTTCCATCTTACTTAGATGGATCAAAACCGGGGTACGATATATCCTATCCTTCTATTTTTTTCATTTCGTTCTGCATGTGCTCTTATACTAAATGTACTGTCTTTGTTATTCCTTAAATAGTGACTATGGATTTGATCCATTGGGACTTGGGGAAGTGCCAGCGAACTTGGAACGTTTTCGAGAGGCCGAACTTCTGAATGCTCGCTGGGCGATGCTTGGTGTTGCTGGTTGCTGGGGTGTTGAAGCAGGAGGTTTTGGTACCTGGCAAGAGGCTCCGCTGGCAGCCCAACAATCTTGGGGAGGGATTGATCTACCGATTTCTAACATGTCTACATTGGTTGGATTCGAAATTTTGCTGATGGCTTTTGCAGAACAACAGAGAATTTCAGAGACAGATGTATCTAAACGAATGTATCCGGGAGGTTCCTTCGATCCAGCTGGGTTATCAAAGGGCGATGGCTTCGAATCTTTAAAACGCAAAGAGATCGCAAATGGAAGACTTGCTATGGTAGCTTTTCTTGGGATCTTGGCTCAGAATCAAGCATACCCAGATGGTCTTGGACCAGTACAAGCGCTCTTGAACCATGTGGCAGATCCTTGGCATGTGAATGCAGCTTCGAACTCCCTCGCTGTTCCGTGGATTTAGTCCAGCTTAAATTCTTCTCATTGCAATGTTAAAATGGCTTATTCAAACGATATTGAGCATTCAATTATCCTCATAAGTAGAGAATTTTGTTCTGTGAAAATACCGCGTACGTGTGCATCTTCAACAAAAACTATTAGTGCTTTACTAACCCGTTACGAGTACTCATCTCTAAAATATTTTCTGATAATTCTGTTACGTTCAATTCTGCTGCCTTTTCTTTTCTTGGGTCATGTATTCCTGTAAGCAAGATAAATCTTACAACGATCTAAATTTAGTGCTATTTTCCGAATACCTCATCACTCCTGCACGCACCTTCCTACTCAACACACTAGTTTAGTGAGCTTCAAAAGACCCGAGTAGAAATTCTGGATTGTTCATGCATGGAAAATTTTTCAAGTTCAAGAGGACAAAATACGAATTCTTTCTTTAATTAGAAAACACTAGCTCAAGTTTTTGTGAATTACCTCCGACTGTTTCACGAAAGTATTCAGCTTATTTGACATGCAAAGTCCTCTTATACGTGAAAGTGTGAAGCATCTCCCGCAATGAAAAAGGATACATCAGTGAAATAACTTCAGAAGTATCATCAATAAGACTAAAATAAAACTTTGTAACTAATCTCTAAAGAAGTTGGATGAAATGGAAATTCTTTGTTTGTCGCTATCAGGACACTTCTTTTTCATACTCTTAGAAAAACTCTCTTGTTCGAAATCAATCAATTTCAAATCACGTGCATGTGATGTATCTAAACCATGTCTCCTTACAGTACTTGCTTTGATATTTTCAGTGTTTCTTGTTTCAGTACTAAGTGAGGTATGTATCTCGCTATGATTCGCAGTATAACTCGTTTTCTTTTCTTCATCAGAATGGTCAAATTTACGGGAGATCCCACAAAAAACTTCTATTTGAGTATTTCTCGAACGTCCAGCAATATTTAAAGGGATAAGCATAAAGTTTTTAACCTCGGCACTCTTTCTAAGATTTGAAAAGCGTGGCATACATTGATTATTCTCGTATATTTCAGCGAGTCGTCGATCCCTAAAGCTAGGGTGCGCAAGTTCGAGTTGAATTCGTCGCGATTTCCACTTACAACCATTGTACATAAAAAGACAGCGGATCTGTGCTTCTTGGCTCGAAAAATTGATTTCGAAGTGTGCAAAACCTCTACAAAAGCTTTGATAGTTCAGTTCTTTGCAACGTGCTATCTGGACATTTTTAATTTGACCAAAAGGTTTGAATAGCTCCTTCAAATCCTGTTCACTCACTGTTTGATGCAGGCCAGAAATGTACAGTCGAACCCCCTTCATACGTACTTGGTATTTCGCATTTTTTTTGCTACTCTTGTTTCAAAATAAGTCGTGCATTCCTTCATACTGTTGTACTTGTTAGACATTATGTCATTCAAATTAAAGCTACGATACGTATGGAAAGCAAAGAATGGATATTTACTTGCGAGGAACTACTAACTTTATAAAGTGAGAGATAAGGTATTTTTCTACAAAGATATATCATATGATATCATGATATCTGTTCACATTTTTTTATACTTATCATTTTTTGTTTTTTGTTTTTATTTTGATTTTTGATCCAATAAGCAAACTCTCAAGCGTGTCACGTCTCACGCTCTCATCGTACCTACGCATTTCGTTTTCCTAAATACACACTTTAATGAAGCCTCTCAGTATCACATTTCGATTCGATATAAAACCTTAAGCATCATCGTGTGAACCTAAACATAGAAAGGACAGACGACAGAGCAACAACCACAAAGAGACTCGTACAACTTGCACAACTATAGTTTTTTAGAATCTTCACCCTTTATGTATTCATCTCATGAGTTGAACGAATTTTCTCCTTCTCGTTTAGACGGGATAGACATAAACGCAGAGAAATGGTATCGTTGGTCCTACTGCGAATTCTTGAAGGATGCTGGAATGAGGATTAATGTGTAAGTCTTTTTTCTTTTTTCACTCAAAGTTTGCGCTAAAGTTTTTCAAATTCAGCCCTCAGTTAACGATTGCAACAGCAGTAGTGTTCTGCCATAAGTTCTTTGCAAACCACTCTCATAAACAACCGGAAAATGAGCGCTTTGTAATGCATTCCTAATTAGTCTTCTGCTTTTTATTCTACTTTACCTGCAGGTAATTGCGACAGCTTGTTTGTTTCTAGCCGGGAAAGTTGAAGAGACTCCCAAAGCACTTCGAGATGTAGTTAAAACTGCTTTGTTCATTAAATATCAAGATGACCCAAAGCGCTACAATAAATTAATCAATGACCGAGTATGTTCATAACCTTTTATTATTGCCATGCCTTGAAATATTCCCTAGATATTCATGGAACAACAAAGAGATGTGATTCTTTGTGCTGAGCGATCATTATTGCACACACTTGGGTTTCATTTTCACGCTGAACATCCATACAAGCACTTACTACGTATTGTGAAACAAATGAGTGAAGAAAAAGTCATTCCAGAAAAAAATGCAAGAGATCTAGCTCAAGTTGCCTGGAACTTTGCAAATGATAGGTATGGATTGATGTTTGATAATTACTGGGCTCGACTGATGAAATTATGAAGTTTGCGTACTCTACTTTGCCTTCAATATACCTCCCTTGAAGTTGCGCACTCCGTACTTTTTCTAGGTAATACAACAATTTTCCTTACTACTTCACAATTTACCCTGCATTTTTCTCTTTTAAGCTTCGAAATTTTTAAGTGCAAAAATTTCTGTAGAGAAGGAATGGTGGGAAACATGTACTGTACGCCAAAGTGTTCGTGAAGATATAAGTAACCAAATTTTAGATCTTTACGAACAAACAGGTGGTTCGACTATTTCAACTATAGCTAGTAGATTTTGAAGGCTTTTAGATTTCATATTGATGAAAAATGAAGTGCGCAGTGATTCAATACTCGGAGTTAGTAGAACTAATTAGTGTTGAATTTTTTCCAATACTTTGTGTCATATTTGAACGTGCCTCGAATTTTGTAGCAATAACTAAAATTCAAACGTTATGTTCTTATTAAAAGAAATGTTGCTGGTATGGTTCCCATCGAAAGATGTTATGGAACGGTCATATTATAAATTGTGATCGTAGCTAGAGTTTATCGCAAATATCCATGATCGTCTTCCGGTACGTGATCATTATTATAACTCTTCATGAGAGAAAGGGAAAAAGGAGGTATTCCAAGTAGAACAGCTTTAGTTGTGTTGCGTCAAGTGTCAAAAACAATTTTCGTTAAAAAAATAGAGTCACCTTCCAAATGAGCATATAAAATTTATGCAACGAAGCAGAAGAGCTTAAGTCAACTTTGGCAGCGTTGAGTAGAATCACAGATCCTCCAATAGCATGACCAAAAATCTATACAAACTTTAAACTTATTGACAACAAATACTCCTGAGGTATTTGTACCGTAATATAAAAGTTCACATCTGTTGTGCAGAACTTTGAGAACATAGCACCGCTACATTATGCTTAAATTATATACTTTTGGAAACTAACGCCGATTTACCATGAATACGCAAGTGTTAACAGCAAAAGACATATCTGAAATGTTGATGAGATCTGATTTTTTTACTTTAGTTTTTTTTTTAACCAAGAGTCAACTTCACACCCCAAATTGAACGCTAAGCGTTTGAATTCCCTCTTGTGCATCACCCATTATATCTGGTATGTCCTGTTACCACTGAAATCAAAATTCTGATTTAGTAAATCAAACAAAAATTATACTTTGAATAGTGCGATGACTATAGAATAAATGCACATAAAAAATATCGAGAAAATGAGATTCCTTCTTAGCTCAATTCCAAGGAAGCCACTATAGTGAAAATGTCAAAAGAAAAAATAAAGATAAGTAAGATTCTGGAGTAATAGTAGCAAAGAATACCTTCCAAGCGCATGGCAGTAAAAACCTATTTGCACAATCAATGCCCTCACAATTAGTATGCAACTGGTGGCAAGAAATGGATTCTCCTTTTTGTATTATTTTTTATAAAACTGTTTGGAATATTATTTAGTTCGTTCAGTACCTTCCAACGAAGCATTCTGATATCAACAGAATACATCACGCCGAAAGCGAGGCTATTTTGTGAAACACAATTACGTTTCTTTTGAATCCTTTGGAAAGTCAATTACCTTGAAACTAGAGTACAAATAAGAGGTGTGGAATCACTGTAGACCCCTTCATCAATCCAAGGTAAATAAATTCTTTAAAAAGAAAAAAATTTACCAAGCAACATAGAAATCAAAACAGAAAAAGCAATAATAAAGAGTGCAGTGCTTGCATTGAACTCTCCACTAGCAAGAGGTAGATAAGGCTTGTTGACCTGTTACAGTAAATGAAGATATTCTTTTTTTCAACATTTACGATACCATATCAATCTTTCTATCATAAACTTGATTTAAGCCAACAATGGCTATGTTCATGCAAAGAGCAGAGCATACAGCCTTTAAAACTTTTTGTTTTATTTTCTTCCTAGTTCTCTTGTAAAAACAATACCTTCCCAAACATATCAAAAAAGATCACATTCGGAGCTGATACTGCCATTAATGATACAGAAGCAACACTAACCTATCACAATAAGCAGTTGGAATGTCCATTTTACCTCTTTGTTGCAGCTTACCATAGTTCCGAAAACAGTGTGCGGACGCGAAAATCTCACAAGAGCTGGAGCAGAAGGCTCATGAGAAATACTGTCAAGATCTATCGTAAGTGGAGATAAGAGATCATGTTTAATCAATACCCCGCACTTGTATTCTTAATATTGTGCCTCACCAACATTTTTTTGCCGCGATTCCGATTATCACTTTCTCCGAATCTCTTCCACGTTGACCGGTCTTCATGCGTTGAATCCAAAACAGTTACGAATCTCATTTGTAAACTTTGACTCATAGTTAGCATTTTTGTGACCGCGCAGCGTCTGAGAGTACAAAGTTCATATGTAGATATTATGATATGATATATATGCAACGCGCACTACCTTTATTCGCTCTTTCACGTAAAAAATCTTTTTATTCAAGTAATAAATAAGGAGTCAACTTTGGTTCTTTATTGTTTTCATTGCCACTGAAAAAATTTACCTGTTTTATTCCTTTGAACTCTCGTACACACTGCAGCAACAAAACAACAGCTTATATATCCTCATATTATATATGTCTCTGCTACGTGTCTCTGTAAACTATTTCTCTCTTCCTAGCTTATAAGTCACTGCGACTGTCAAGCGAAGAGAAGGAAAAGTACAGATATTCTATTAGGCTGCTTAGAGATAAGGCAAGTTTGAACAAGGCTCAGCTGCCCTATCTGAAGCTCATATCTGTTGCAAGTACACATCGTTCACTTGTTGAATTGGACTTTAGTGGAATTAGTACAAAAAGACGGATAAAACTTACCACTCTTTTTGCAAAACACGAAAAGATGTTTGAAAATGAAGAGAACATTAGTGTATTTTTAGGCTACCTCAGTTCAATGCTATGCTTAGTCCTTTCATGTAAGTTCCGAATCTCTGAAGATAAGAAAGATACGCATAATTTATATTTTTTGTAGGTACTGGCGCAGCCTATGGTTCCGCTCAAGCAGGTTTGGGATTGTGCCGTGCGGGAAGTAAAAATCCAAACATGATCATTAAAGGTATCATTCCGGTGGCTATGGCGGGTGTTCGGGGTATCTATGGTTTGGTCCTTTCCATAATTATATTAAGTGGAATTCATCCTGAAAAAGGCTACAAAGAATATAACGGGATGATGCATTTAGGAGGCGGACTATGCTGTGGACTATCTCAATTTGCAAGTGGTATTGCTGTTGGAGTCGTTGGAGAAAGTGCTACTCAAGCTGTAGTTCGTCAATCAAAGTTATTCGCTCCCATGGTATTAATTCTTATCTTTACTGAGGCACTTGCTCTGTATGGTTTAATTGTTGGCATGATAATGGCCCAGCAAGGGCAAAGGACTGTCGAGACAAGCATGTAGCATTCAGAAAATTGCTTTTCTATTTTGTAAGAACTCTTTTAATTCTCTTGCACCATATTAGCTATCATTTTATCTACCTCATAAGTTCATTTTCCACATCTACCTTCAACCAGCGCATCAAAGCTCCAAAGTGCAGTATTCGTCGTGATAATTTGAACAAAATAGGAGTCGCTATGAGACTTAATGCTGTCGAACCAAGTAGCAATAAATATAATTTTCTGTGAACTAACCCGACTGCAGAAGCTCTGCTCAGCAGCACAAATGAAAACTCACCCACTTGTGCAAGAGACATCCCAACCGTAAAGCTCGTTCTGAAGTCATAACCAAAAGCACGTACAACCAGTGCAATTAAAGAACATTTGAAAACTATTACTATTAGTAAAGTTGCAAAAAGAACATCTAAATGGACCCAAAGAAAATAAGGATTCATGATCATCCCTATTGAGGTCAGAAACAGAGCAGCAAAAAGGTTTCTTATCGGCTCAATTTTTGTGAGAGCTTGTTCTGAGAAAGTGGTTGATGAAACCATGACACCTGCAATAAATGCCCCCAACTCTATACTCAACCCAATATGATCACTTAACCAAGCTATTAACAGGCAAAATGCAATCAAAACGAGCTGAAAAAGCTCACTGCTGAACGTGAATACAACCCTCAAGAAACGAAAAATTACATAGCGACTGATAAAAATACACAATACCAAAAAGAAAACCATAGTAATGACTGTCTGGATCAAGGAAATTACTCCTTCCACAACTCCGTGACTCCCTCCTAAGACAGGGAGTAGAGCAAACAATAATCCTATTGTACAATCCTGTAGAATTAATGTGCCCAAGATTATTTGCCCGTGTAGAGCGGACATTTCATCTCTTTCCATCAGACACTTGACAACAACTGTTGTTGATGACATGGAAAGAAACCCACCAATAAATATACCTTCCTTGGTAGGTGCTCCTGAAAAGTCACTCAATACTCCACATAAAAGCATTGCTAATATAACTTCTATGCTTCCTCCAAGTATAGAAACATTTTGAACATGTTTTAGTTTAGAAATAGAAAATTCTACTCCGAGGGAAAAGAGGAGAAAAACCACACCAAACTGCGCAAGAGTCTCCACCTGAACCAGTTCGACAACAAGGCCGAAGCCTCCAGGTCCGATTAATGAACCTGAGAGTAAGAATCCTGTGATGAGCTGCTGTCCAAGAGCACCAAAAATAGCAGCTCCAGTGGTGGCAGCACAAATTATTATTACGATATCAGTGATAAGCCTGTGATCTTGCTGTAACTCCATCGTGCCATTCTTAGGATTTGAGATGACAAACTCATTGTCTGCCGAATCAATAAGTCGTTCCACAAAGAAGTCATGCTCAGGAGTTTTGTTAAAAACAGAGTAAGCCAAGACTTTATTCAGAATTTTGGCCGTAGCAACTCGGAAATTTCCGAAGATGCTATTTTCTTCAGTCTTTCCGGAAGTGTCATCTATGCCATTTTTTTTTGCCGAATCTAAAGGAGACGGAGAGGACTTTGATCGACTAACTCGCACGACAGTTTCAAGAGTAGCTCCCTGCAGAGCAATTGTTCGATTAAAACTTCTACCAGCACCTTCCGAAGCCACCCCTTTTGACTCTGTGCCATCCTTTTCGTTGAACTCCTTAGCTAGAGCCTTTTCAAATTGTGCAGCCAAAGTTTTCTCAAAGCCCTTTCCGGAACTGCTAGTTTTAGCATTCAATTCTTTCTCCTGAATTAGATCGGTCGAAATATCGTAGAAAATATCTGTTTCAAAGCAGTTCGCCCTAAGAAGCGATAAAGAGAGAAAAGTTACTGTAAAAATCACGAGTGAACGAAAGACACCTTTCATCTTTCTCCAAGACTGTCGTCGTTGCCTTTCTCTCTTGCTCTAAAAACTTTCGCCCTGAGGTAAAGACATTCTTCAAATCTCTTCAGCTCCAAAAGATTTGAAAAAATTGACGGTTTCTCAAAATAGGTTCCCGATGTGTATTATGAGACTTTTCTTCTATGTAAGGGTACAAGGTTGAATTGCATTTCACTTAACCGAATTTTGCAGCACTTTTAAAAATAAAAAAAAGCGAAACCTCCCATACATATGATATCATGATGATGGCTACCCTTTGCTAATAATAAACATTACAGACTTTTGGTTAAAAACTGATGGGGGACCAAATAAAATAAAATCCTTTAAATATTAAAACAAACTCAAAAAATAAAAGACAGCTCAAAATGTCAAAATTTTTACAGGTAATCCATATCATGATTTTTACGCAATAATTCTTTTACATAACATACGAGAAAATTCAAATTCTTGATTCTGATGTTTTCGAGAGGGTGCGCTGACAGAAACATTACACAAAGATTTATTTTAAATTACCCAATCCGCTCTTTTTTTAAAAAGATAAATATTTCTAATCCCCAAACAGTGGTAAAATTAATTTTATTTTCTATTTTTCAAATAATAAGACATTATTGAAATGCTTGATATCGGGAAAATAAAAATAAAAAGACTTGGTTTCTAGCTTTTTTATAAAAAAAAACTTATGTAATTATTGTATGAGTAAATTTGGTTTAAATTTACAGAAAGATAATTATAATTTATTTTAGAATTATTGCGGGTATAATAAGGGAAGATTCTTCTAATTGATAAGAAAATGCTGAACTTTTTTATATAGGCGCTTATGTTTCTTTGTCGAAATAAAAAAATGCGGCAACTATGTATCTTATACCACCATTAATCGGGAATCCACTATGTTCTAAATCTCCCCGGAAAAGAAGAATTTCTCCAATTTTAGGGCAGATCGTTATTCCCAAATTTGGGAACATAGTTCCTCCACCTCCACTGAAGTCAGAGTTTGAGTTGAGTGCGATAGTAACACTGATTTCACTCTGGTCCCTATGAATCGGGAGATGATCACATCCCTTGGATGCATCATACTTTACAATGAATGCGTCATGCACACAAAGACGTTTTCTAAACATGCTAGTGGTGAGTAATTGTTTAGCCAGCGGAATTAAATCAGAGAATACGAATAAATTCCACTCATCCACAAGCTCAGGAATAAGATGAACAGGTAAATCAGTTGTTGGGACTGAAATATGTCTGTTTGTACACCATCCTCCTTGTAAAGAAGCAAACTTTTCCGCTAGGACAATCCAATGCTCGCAAGTTCTCTTAGAAATATTGTGAGTTGGCAACAGCCAAATGGCTCCAGCAGCCAATGTTATCCAGGTCTTTGAAAATGAAGGCTCGAACTTGTGCCAAAGATTTGAGGGACTCCTCGAAAGCCGTGTTAAGTAAGCTTCGTCTTTCCGCTTCTGCTTCTTTAAGGATTGAGAAAATCCACTGGCAAAGTGCTCTACACGCCAAATGTCGTGAGCTTTCGACCATTTTCCCAAGGCCAACTGGATCATACCCATGATATGGAAGAGCTCCTCATCTCTTCCCCATCTTTTAATGCCAAATTTCACTAGATTTAGAGAGTCTCTGAACCTGTATTCGTCAAAAGCAAAATGTGACATTGAAACTATATCTTCACGCGAGAACTCGAAGCCACCATTTTCCCACAAGCATTTGCAACATTTGCACGTAATTCCGTAGTGATAAATTAACTGATTCTTCCGTGAACAAATATCAAGCTGTGTGGGTATGTATGAAACCGTAAGTATATCATCTGGAAAAATGTTTTGTATAGCTACATATTTCACCCGCAAACCAAGCTTACTTCGATGGGTAGTCTCAAGCTGAATATTAGGACAGCAACTATGATTTAGTAAGGAAACAAGTGCACCGCAATAAAGAGAAGAATTCAGTCGTTCAATACTTTTTTCTATACAGCACAAATCTGTAGCTTTTTTCATTATTCCACGTTTGCTGTAGCTGTCCTTCAAAGTTAGTCTGACGCGCGCATTCATAGATATTCTGGAATTCGAGTCCGGTATGCCAGCTGTATTATCAGATGGGTCGACTTCGATAGCACGGACACAAACTTGAATTCCAGTAACTAACTTTAAGAAAAACTCCTGTTCCAAGAATTTTTGGATAGCACTACTGAATTCTCCAAGTTTGGAAAGCCAGCTCTCTTCTAAAAGAGGCCGGAACTCAAAGGCACGAGTGCGAAGCTGTCGGATACTGTTCTGATATAACATAAGATGATTAATTCCGTTTTCTTTTTCAAATTTATCACTCATCGGAATTTCTAGCTTGTCTGTTGAATATCGAGAAGATAAAATAGCTATTTCTCTGTCAATTTCGGTTGGGGAAGCAGACACTTTGGATATTGATTTTGCTAAAATTATAGTAGCGAGTTGGCATGCATCTTGTTCCAAGAAATATTGCTCAGTTCTAAGACTACCAAGAACTTCAACGCACGTGAAATTATGCCAACCAACGTCAGAATCGGAACCTTCTGATCCCTTTAACGCAAAATTGAAGCAAACGTTCGAGCAAAAAAGCGCATTACACCTCGGAGTGAGGTTGCATTTGCGAAAACTTTGCAAATCTTTCACATTGAAAACTTTGTAACAATTCGAACAGGAAACAGGATCTAATTCTGTGCGTGCGTTGTCCTTCAGTAGTAAGGCAGTTGGAACTTCTGTACATACTACCTCACCTTTCTTGAACTTTCTTCTAGAGTACAGACCTCGGATATTTTCCTTCCTATATTCGCAACGGAGGAAAGAAGATTCCGGTTGCATGTGTTCGTTGTTTTTATCGATATCTCTTCTTTTAAATCAACGTTTCAGTGTTGGTTTGAAAACAATTGCTTTTTGGTCTTTCCTTTCGTGCAATAATTCGAACATATTAAGATATCGGGGCACTTTAAAGTGAGATAGAAGGTTTGGAGTGACAGGCGAAGTGTAATTTAAAGGTAGACAGATATGAATTTTCAGGAAAAAAGGAGGTTACTCGTACTGCCTGGGAATCTTTTTCAAATA
>MDSY01156563.1_pt1 | contig 12063 bp, 10 predicted proteins | sample 811131 | NCBI WGS metagenome assembly MDSY01 (sample SAMN05326643, study PRJNA326480) | marine metagenome | isolation source: seawater | place: Atlantic Ocean: South West | collected 2010
AAACCAACCCGCATTGCGTTTGGCGGCGCTGATCTCAAAACTCTATTTTTCACCTCGATCCGTGTGGAAGATGAACCTGCCCAACCACAGTCCGGCGGTGTTTTTGCCACTCATATTTCTGGGGTTCAAGGCGTTGCCCACCCACGTGTAAGTCAACTGCCCTAGGTTAGACCACGCTCTAAATCGCTTTTCCAAGGGTTCGCTGGGTAGCTGCGTTGCCAGCCACGACGGTGTCCGGGATGGTGGGGGGTCATAGTCATATAGGGGTAAGCCTTGTCACTATGACCTGCCATCACCGAGGTGATGATCCAATCCTGCAATTGGCTGTCAAGCGCATCTCGTCGTGCCTGCTGGGTTAGGTCTACCCAGCGGTTTACCTGCTCTTCCGGATCTGCAACCACATCATAGAGGGTCGATACACCGTTGCGGTAACGAGATAACTTCCATTGCCCATCAGTGATCATATAACCCTTGTCGGTTGCCCCCATAACATTGGCGCGGGGGCTGACATCAAAGCCGATGCCCGGTAAAATATGGCTGTCTTGACAGGGTGGTCTCAGTCCAGCGGTCGCAGTGAACGTGGCGAAGACATCCGTTAGCGACGTTACCGCCTTTGAGCGTCCAACTGGAGTTCCAGCGCCAGCTACGATCATCGGCACGCGCATTGCACTTTCAAAAAACAATACTTTTCCAAGAAAATCGAAATCACCAAGAAAATCACCATGGTCAGAGGCAAAAACAATTAAAGTCTCGCGCCCGTTTTGGCGTTCCTCAAGAGCTGACAAAATAGTACCAACCTGCTGGTCAATTAGACCAACCAAGGCGCTGTAATGCCGTCGGATACGCGCCTTCACATCGTCTGGAAAATTGGAGATATCCACCCCAGCGGAGCCCTTGGAAGTCGTTTCGATCATACTAGGCCTAAACCGCTTGGTCTCAACCGTGCCGGCGAAGGCCGCTGGCATAGTTAGCCCAGAATCCGCTAGTAGCGCAGGCGGAGGATTGTATGGATCATGTGGCCCAGGAAACGCCGCCCAGAGGAAGAATGGCTGGTCCTGCGTGTGCCCAGATATAAATTCCACGCAGCGATCACCTACCCATTTGTCAACCTGATGTTCCAACGGCACCAAACTAGTCGAGGCCATGCGCCCCTCAATATAGCCGGGCTCATCTGCTCCAGGAGATTTAACAAAGCCATGGCTCCGTAGATAGGCCTGATAATCGTCGCGAATGTGAATATGACGTTTATCTTCGGCTATCAACCGGTGGGCAAAGCCCTCTGAGAGGTCCCATGGGATAAAATGCATCTTTCCGATAGCCTCGGTATGATAACCAGCGGCCCCCAGCAATGTCGCAAAGCTCGGCACGCCACATGCTTCATGGTCTGGTCGCAGCCAGTAGTTATTATTCAGCACTCCCGTCGCGAGAGAGTTCTGTCCAGTTAGTATGGAAGCGCGCGCAGGTATGCACACTGGCGAGGGCGAATAACACCGCTCAAATACTGTACCCATTGCTGCCAACCGATCAATATTAGGCGTATTTGCAAAGGCGCTGCCATAAGCGCCAACAAAGTCCCATCGGAGCTGATCTGGCATCAGAAACAAAATATTGGGTGCCAGTGCTTTCATGCCAATGCGCGCCTTATTTCGGTATCAGGGTGGGTTAGTAAAAACTCTGACAACTCGGTACCCAGCCCCGCCGCATCTGGTGCCGAGGCCTGCCCGTCAACGATTTGTGGCAGGACAGTAACCAAATCAAGGTAAAGCCCTTTGTAATAGGCACGAACGCTTTCAAGCCAAAGCGTATTTACCTGCGATAATGCGAGGTGCAGGTTAGCCATCCAGACAACCGGTCCTGTACAATCATGTGGTGCAATCAAACGATCATGCGCCGATGCATACTGCGCTACCCGCAGCGCTTCGCTTAACCCACCGACCCAGCCGATATCAAAATGCAAGTAATCCACGGCGCCCGCTGCAATTGCATCGCGTACCCAGGTTACCGTGCCATGGCTTTCGCTACCGGCAATCGGTGTATTACTGAGATCACGCAGTTCTGCTAATTCCAGAAGGTTTTCCATTGGGATTGGATCCTCATGCCAGAAAGGCGCATAGGCATCTACTTCCCGCAGGATGCTGCGTGCTGGGGCTTGGTGCCATAGACTATGATATTCCATCAAGATGTCCATCCGGTTGCCCACAGCATCGCGAATTTCCGCAATCCGCGATAACGCGTGATCCATTTCATTTCCCGAGATACTATGGCCACCACTTGCTTCGGCTGCACCATCAAAAGGCCAGATTTTCATCGCTGTGATACCCTCTTCCAGCAATGAGAGCGCCAATCCGCCGGGATCGGTCTCCTGCCAGACCAAGTCATCGTCAAGTGAAACAGTGCCGGTTCCAGTTGCCATACGGGCGCGATGCGATCCCGCCGTCCAGTTGTAACCTGGACCCGCGCAAGTATTGTAAATTCGAATCTTGTCGCGTACGGGCCCTCCAAGATAGCGGTAAAGTGACTGGTTCGCCGATTTTGCCTTAAGGTCCCACAGTGCAATATCCACCGCCGAATTTGCCCGCGTCTCTACCGACCGTGTTGGATAGCCGAGGAAACGCAGCCCGCCGTGCCGTCTCAGATCATGGGCGTGCCGCGCTACTGCACTGGCATCGCACCCCAGCAGATAGGGTGCAATTACGTCATGGATATAGGTGATGATCGGGGTTGGATGGCGAAAGGTCTCTCCCAATCCAGTCAGCCCGTCCTCAGTCTGGATCCGGACCCAGCAGAAATTTGACCAGTTTTTATTATAAACAGTTTCGATCGCAATAATTTTCATCACGACATCCTATTCTGAAAAAGTCTCTTCTAATTCCAAAAGGGGCTCTACAGCGGCTTTTATCCTGGATTCAATTTCGGCATTCAAAGGACCAAAATGCGGTCGCATCGGTCCCATATCCACTATGCCCGAAACTGTTATTGCTGCGTGCAAAACTGGAATTGCGCCATGCGCAATGCGCAGATCCTCTAGCGCTTGGATAGGGTGACACAGCATTTCTGCCGCTTTCCAATCGCCTAATGCAAGGGCTTTATGAACCGCTACCGATCGTTTGGGAGCAATACAAACTGCGCCTGCAGTAAATCCGGACAAAGCGAAGGTTTTGAGGTGGGGAATCGCAGCTATTTCTCCAATGCCAGATACGATCAGCTCTACTGGTACCTGTTTTAAGATCGCGTCAAGATAGGGGTCAGCACATAAATCCCCTGTTTCCACTGCGTATTTCAAAGCTAAGACCGTGCCTTCCGCAATCAAGGCCGCAATCCTTTCTGGCGGCAGATATGATACCTGTCGAAGGTAAAGGATAGCAGGAATTCCTGAGGCATTTACAAAGTCGCGAATTGCCGCCTCTGTGCCAGCTGCATTACTTGGCCCCGTGTAGGGCAGAAGCATTGCCGCCGGGTAAGTGGTGCCGCGTAAAATCGCAGCATGCTCCATCAACTTACCATAATCTGGCCCAACAGATGGAATTGCCCAAGTACCTGACGCAACCCAGTCTGGAATTGCCTCAACCATAGCCGCGAATGTGGTAGAAGTCATTCCGTAGATATTTGCATTTCCACCCCAAAGGATTGTACCAACACCCCCAGCCTCCATGTGTTTGACCAACTTAACGTTCGGTTCGGTAAGGGGGCCACTGTCCTTGCCTAGAGCGATCGACGGCACAGCCCAAACCGATCGAGCAATGTCCTCTTGAATGACTGAAGTCGTTTTCAATTACTCACTCCTCATCATAATTATGAACTGCTCCTTCGAAAACTCGGTTTCGAGCATTTTGAATATGAACTTTCATTTTTCCACTCGCATCATCGCTATCTCTCAACTCAATGGCGCGCATGATTTCCCGGTGTTCTTCCTGTACAAGCTGCAACCGCGAATGGGGACGCATTAAAGATAGGTTTCGCGCCAAATTCATGCCTACCAAGGTATGCTGCGTCATGGAGCTAATAGTATCATAAAAATAGTTGTTGTTCGCAGCCAAACAGATCGCCAGATGAAACCGCTCATCTTCGTTGGCACCGAGCGAAGCGTCTTCGATACATTTGTCTAGGGCGCCGAGGGCTCCATACATATTCCCTAGGGTGGTATCATTCCACCGCTGGGCAGCAAATCCTGCAGCCGCAGATTCGATAATCATGCGAAACTCAAAAGTCCGCTGAATATCCGCAATTGATCCCACCGGCGAAAACTGCAGAACTGCCCGGTCAGGACACTTTTTGACGTAGGAACCCGACCCCTGCAATGAGTGGATTACGCCGTCAATACGCAATTGCTTCAATGCTTTACGCAGCACCGGTCGTGATACGCCCATAGATACACTGAGAGTGGTTTCAGTGGGCAATTTGCTGGTCACCGGATACAGCCCATCAATTATCCTTGTCAAAATTTGTTCATATACTTGGTCAGCCAATGATCCTTTTGCGCCTGAACCGAGTGGGCTGATATCTTTGAGTTTAGCGGCCATTGCGTTTACGCCATTCTGTAAACTTCTCAAGTGTTGTCGGGTCGGTTGGGGGATAAAGACCAAAGGTTGAAGCCCCGGCATTTACCAATTCCTGCACAAAATCCTCAAAAACAGTCATTTCAAACGCTTCCGTAGCCACTCTGTTGACCAGACCTGCCGGCACACAGACAACTCCTTCGCTATCGCCGACCATGATGTCACCCGGATATATTCCAACACCGCCGCAAGCGATTGGCTCATTGACGCCTACAGCATGGTGCCTTGTCAGGTTGGTTGGAGGACTGGGACGAATATGATAAGATGGAATCGATAAAGCGGCAATATCTGGGCTGTCACGATAGCCGCCGTCTGAAACGATGCCCGCACAGCCCAACACCTGCAAACGGGACGCCAAAATACCACCAAGCGAAGCCGCGCGCGGATCACCATAACTATCGACCACAAACACCGCCCCCTCAGGGCACGCCTCGACAGCCCGACGCTGCGGATTTAAAGGATCGAGAAACACATCAAGCGTATCAACATCCTCACGAGATGGAATGTATCGTAAAGTGTAGGCTGGGCCTACCATATTTTCACCATCCGACAATCGCTGGGGGCCTTGTAAAAACGTGTTACGAAAGCCGCGCTTGAACAGCGCAGTTGTCAAAGTCGCTGTACTCACTGCCTTCAATTGAGTAAGCGTCAACTCAGAAAGCACGCACATTTTTGTATCTCCAACTACTGTAGTGTAAAATGCTATCCACTTGCGGTATGAGACTGTGAGATGCAATATCTTTTAATCTTTTTTACAAAATTTATGCATATTTGTCAATTAGAATACAAATTGTAAAACTATTTTTTACAAATATTTAAGAATACGATTTACTATTTAAAATGCCGAACATAAGATTAATTTTTATTGTGTGGAACCTCATCAATGACCCGATTAGGAGCTCGCGTGCCACAAGCTAAACTTAAAAAGCCCGAAGACCTGCGTAGTGCTCGCTGGTTTGCCCATGACGACCTGCGTGGCTTTGGCCATCGGTCCCGCGCCATGCAGATGGGCTATGGACCGGAAGACTGGCGTGATCGCCCAGTAATCGCAATGATCAATACATGGTCTGACATAAATCCTTGTCATGCTCATCTTCGTGAACGGGCTGAGTGGGTCCGGCGGGGCATTCTGCAAGAGGGAGGTTGGCCGATTGAGTTGCCGGCAATGAGCCTAGCGGAAAGCTTTGTAAAGCCGACAACTATGCTATATCGCAACTTTCTAGCTATGGAGACTGAGGAGCTGATCCGCTCGCACCCGGTCGACGGCGCAGTTCTACTCGGCGGCTGCGATAAAACGACTCCAGGCCTAGTAATGGGGGCGATTAGTGCCGGAGTGCCGTTTCTTTACCTACCGGCGGGACCCATGCTGCGAGGCAATTGGAAAGGCAAGATATTAGGATCCGGAAGCGATACATGGAAATTCTGGGACGAGCGCCGCGCGGGTAATATTAATGACCGCGAATGGTCTGAGATTGAAGGCGGAATAGCGCGAAGCTATGGTCACTGCATGACCATGGGTACCGCTAGCACCATGACCGCAATTGCAGATACACTTGGGCTGTGCCTGCCGGGGGCTTCGTCGATCCCAGCCCCGGACAGTGCTCATCAGCGTATGAGCACTAGCGTTGGTCGTCGCGCTGTACATATGGTCTGGGAAGATCTAACCCCAGATAAAATTCTCTCGCGCGCAGCCTTCGACAATGCGATTTTAGTGGCAATGGCAATGGGATGCTCTACTAATGCCGTCATCCATCTAATCGCCATGGGTCGTAGAGCCGGACATGACGTGTCATTGGATGATTTTGACCATACCAGCCGGACAACCCCTGTTCTCGCCAATATCCGTCCCTCTGGCGATGAGTATTTGATGGAGGATTTCTTTTATGCAGGTGGCCTGCCAGGACTTTGGTCGCGGCTTCAGGAGCAATTGGACACGAGCTGTCTGATGGCTAGCGGCGAGACACTTAAAGAAGTGTTAGCCCACGCTGAAGTCTATGACGACGATGTTATCCGCACCCATGAGACGGCTATATACCCCAGCGGAGCGTTGGCGGTCCTTAAGGGAAACCTAGCACCTGATGGCTGCATTATTAAACCCTCGGCATGTGCCTTGCACCTTCAAATTCATACTGGCCCAGCGTTGGTATTTGATAGCTATCCTGACTTGAAGGCGGCAACTGATGATCCTGATCTGGATGTTACAGCCGATCATATTCTAGTGCTGCGCAATGCGGGACCTATAGGCGGCCCAGGCATGCCAGAGTGGGGCATGTTGCCTATCCCCTTGCGTTTGGTACGAGAAGGTGTTCGCGATATGCTGCGCCTTTCAGATGCGCGGATGTCTGGCACCAGTTATGGTGCTTGTATCCTGCATGTCGCGCCAGAGGCACATATTGGTGGACCCTTGGCTTTGCTGAAAACTGGAGATTTAATCTCAGTGAATATACCCGAGAGGCAGATCAACATGCAGGTATCACACTCCGAGCTAGTCCGGCGTCGCGCCGTGCTGGCAAAACCCAAACCACGGTTCACGCGTGGATATGGCTGGATGTCTATGCAGCATATAAAACAGGCAAACGAAGGCTGCGATTTTGATTATCTCGAAACCGCATTTGGCACTCCTATTGGCGAGCCAGATATTTATTGAGAGGGTATTATGACACAGACCATTTTGCTCACTGGAGCGGCTGGCAATCTTGGAAATCAGTTGCGGCCCTATCTTTGCGCGCGCTATGAAAAAGTAATATTAAGTGACTGCCTCGAAATTACTGTTTTAGCAGAAAATGAACAGTTTCGCGGCGGTTTTCTAGACAATGCTGTTGCTATGAAGGCAGCCTGCACCGGCGTGGACGCCATCGTGCACATGGGCGGCAAACGCGATGAGGGCCAATGGGATACTGTCAACACCTCAAACATCCAGGGATTCATAACTCTGATGGAAGCCGCCCACAGCGCCGGTGTGAAGCGGATGGTTTTTGCGTCTTCCAATCACTCCATCGGCATGTATGGTCGGCAGCGTCGGATCGGCACCGGCGACAAAGTGCGCCCAGACAGTCGCTATGGACTATCGAAAGCTTTTGGTGAGGCGCTGTGCGCGCTCTACGCAGACAAGCACGGAATGCGCTGCTTGTCGATCAGGATCGGTAATGTAAACAGCGCGCCATTGGATCGGCGGGGACTGTCAGTATGGCTACATTTCGAAGACTTGTGCCAACTGGTCTCGATTGGTCTTGAGCACCCCGACCTACACAACGAGATTGTTTTTGGATGCTCAGATAACAGTCTCGGATTCTGGGACAATGAAGCTGCATTTCAACTGGGGTACCGACCACAGCATAAAAGCGACGACCATCGTGAGGGAGCACTTGCACAGCAGGCCGACCTTGCCGACGACCTGATTGGGAATCAGCTTCAAGGTGGTGGCTTTGGCAGTGCAGAGTTCAACGGAGATATTGATCGCACTCTCAGGTCATAGGAAAGCACCTGATTGCCTAGCCATAAGTTTGGATAGATCAAATTATAGCTAATTTTGGTTTGAAAAGTAGGGTATGTGACTTGCTATTTTTTGAAAATTATGACGACGCAACTAAACCTCTTCACCTTGTTTTTTTAACAGAAAGTGTGCATTCGATGAAGATAACCCATGTACGGACAATTGTGATCGATGCCCATCGCACTAATTGGGTCTTGGTCAAAATCGAGACTGATGCCGGCATTTCGGGAATTGGCGAAGCCACAGTCGAGCGCCGCGAGCAGGCCGTGGTCCAGACCGTCGAAGCAATTGCGAATTATCTGGTTGGCAAAGATCCGTTTCCAGTCGAGCATCATGCTCGCACAATTACCCGTGACAGCTATTGGCGCACTGGGGTAATAAACCGCTCGGCATTGTCCGGGATTGAAGCGGCACTATGGGACATTAAAGGCAAGGCTCTTGGGGTACCAGTCTATGAATTATTGGGAGGGAAAAGCCGTGACAGGGTAGCTGTCTATGGCAACAACTGGTCACCAGCGCAGGGTATTCAGGGGGCGTCCTGCTTTATTGAGGCGTTGCAAAAGCCGCTTGATTTGGGCTTTAAGGCCCTGAAGTGGGGTCCGTTTGGCAAAACCTGGCTTCAGATGGCCAAAGTAGAAAAAAATGCCGCGATCGACGAAATCGCGGCTGCTCGTCGTCATGCTGGTTGTGATATTGATCTGATGATTGAAGGGCACGGCCGTTTGGATTTACCGACGGCGATTGAGGTGGGCAACCGGATGGCCGAGTTTGACCCACTGTTCTTTGAAGAGCCTACTCCGCCTGACAATCTCAACGTTCTGGCCGAGGTAAAAGCCCGGTCCTCAGTACCAATCGCTGGTGGTGAGCGCTACATGGACCGTTTTCGTTTTGCAGAGGTCGCCCGACTTGATGCGCTGGATTGGTGGCAACCTGATGTGTGCCATGTTGGAGGGCTGGCCGAAATGAAAGCAGTTGCTGTGCTGGCAGAGACCCAGTTTCGACCCATTGCACCCCACAATCCGATGGGTCCTGTTGGTAACGCCATGAATCTGCAACTGGCTGCGGTGATACCGAACTTTGCGCTGCTTGAAACGATGGTGAACGATGTTCCGTGGCGCGGCGAAGTGGTGCAAGAAAACGTTACTATCGAGAACGGTCACATGTTAATCTCGGATGCGCCTGGTCTTGGGATTGAAGTCGACTTTGAGGCTGCTGCGCGGTATCCTTATGTTTTCAAAACTCCTGCGCATTTTCGAGAAAGAGAGCCTTGGCCCGAAGGCACTGGTCCGTGGTTCAAGATAAGACATGCCGGATCAGAATGAGCTATCCAGTTATAATATCTGCGGACGCATATCAACTTTCCGTGCTCCCAGAATGGGGCGGCCGCATCTCTTCTTTACATCATGGAACTGCCGGTGATTTGCTAGTGCCAATATCGCTAGAGCAGCCATTTCAGCCCGACACTTGGCCAAAAGCAGGCGCCTATCCATTGATCCCCTACCATGGCCGGATAAGAGGGGCACAGTTCTACTGGCAGGCAGAGCCGGTCCATTTGCTGCCCCATCCCGATGGCAGCGGTCATTCGCTACATGGACCAGCTCATAAAAGGCCGTGGCAGATTGTAGAGCATACGGCAGACAGTCTGCAATTACACTGCAGCTACGCTGCGGACGTGGATTGGCCTTGGGATTTTGAGGCAACTCAGTGCATCAGCCTGAGTTCGCAGGGGCTCAGAGTCACCTTAATTCTGCGCAATACATCTTTAAAGCCGATGCCTGCGGGACTGGGATGGCATCCTTATCTGATCAAAGCCAATCGTATTGAACATGATGCGCGTCGCCACTGGCCCTATCACAAGCAAGACCTTCTGCCTACAGGAATGGTTGAACCGGAAACTCCGCCGGTGTCTGGATGTACAACATTCTTATCAGATTGGCAGAAGGTTCAAATCCAGTTGACCACTGGTAGTACAGTGCACCTGAGCGCAGACTCACTGCTCGACCACCTAGTGATCCATGATGATCCAGCTACTTATACTTGCATCGAACCAGTATCCCATGTTGCGGGCGCTTTGAGCTTGGCCCCAAACTCCATGTTTGGTTTGCGCCAGCTTGGTGCAAACCAAACTTTGTCTGGTAGCTTGCAGATTGGAGTTGATCCGTAAAGTGGATAACGCGCTGGTCTGCTCGAAGTTCAGATAGCCGCTTCCTGAGCTGCTCAACCTCTTTGACGTTAGACTAGCGCTGGAGGGCAGTGTAGGAGGCTTGCATTTTTTCCGCCTTGGATTACCGTGAACCATCATGGATTTTCTCAAAGGTGACGTGATGATCTATAGTAATGTTGAGTTGTATAACGTGCATGAAACGGTCGAAGATGTCGCGCGTCCGGGTGAAAAAATACTCTGTCGAATTCCGGAAACACTTCGAAAGTCCCTGAACGCAAAGGCTATGATATCGGCGTTGGCGTCCCCTGGCGCAGAGATCCGCTTCAATCTTCTGGGTGACAAAGCCGCAATTACTCTGCGCGATACCGCTGAGAACGAGGTCCCAGCTTTGGTCGAGGTGTATCAGGGCGGCTTCTTTCTGCAGGCTTATACAATAGGCACGGAGCCTACGACCTTTACGGTGTGCCGTCACGAGATGACGGATATGTTAAGTGCTATCAGTCTGGACCAAGGAATGTCTTTCGATATCGAGTTGTTTCGGGTGATACTTCCTTGGCGTCCTCCATGCCGCCTTATTCGCATTGAAGGATACACAGCGCCGCCCAGACCGGAACAGACCCCGCATGCGAAGTATCTAGCATACGGTTCCTCGATCACCCATGGGCAGACGGCGGTGCGACCCACAGGCACCTATACCATGCGCGTGGCGCAGCTGCTCGAAGCAGACCTTGTAAACATTTGTTTTGGGGGAGGCGCGCATCTTGAGCCTGGGATGGCGGATTATATCGCCGCACGACAGGATTGGCAGTTTGCCTCTTTGGAAATGGGTATCAACCTCATAGCTTCTGTTAGTCCTGACGAGTTTGAGCACTGTGTTACCTATTTCATCTCAACTATTGCTCGGGCACATCCTGATAAGTGGGTTTTCTGCATCGATCTGTTTCCCTCCTACTGGGATTATCAAGCGGGTTCGAAGGCTGACCACTTTCGGGCTGTCGTCCGAGCAGCCGTTGGCAAACTAAACCGACCAAAAGTGGTCTATCTGGCAGGCAGGGACATGCTGACTTTGACGACAGGACTGACCGCAGATTTATTGCATCCCTCTCCGTCAGGTATGGAGCAGATAGCTCGAAATATGGCTTTTAGGATGTCAGAGGCGATGGATGGAAAAAAATAGCATATTAGACAACGATTGTGGGAAATGTTTTCACACTTCAATTTGGGGTTCTATTTTTCAATAAACACTCCGTGTTCGACCAAAGTGCAATCCTGCTCCCGCAACCAACGATATCGCAAAGGCCGTCTCTTCTGAGGCGGCTTTTTGCGTATGCGGCATTGTTAGCTGAAGCATAGCGGCAAGATTTCCCACAATATCAATGGATAAGCCATCTTCACTCGGCACTAAATCGATTCGATCTATGAGCTTTCGGAGAGCCGTCACCGCCTCTTGTTTACAGTCGGGCTTATTCAGAAGAGCCCGCAATTCATACACCAGTCTCTCATAGTGCTTAGCCAAGTTTGGGTGGAAGTATAAAGGCGCTGGTTCCTGCGGCTTGAGAGCTTTTTCGAGGACTTCTAAGTCTTCTTCAAATACTGTCAGTTTTGTTAATAATGCCGCAGAAGCGTGTCCCGATGCCACAACGTCGACGATATTATTAATCGCTACCTTCAGTTTTTCCTTTTTTTGTAATTGTTCTGTCTTGGAGCGGACTGCCTCTTGACGAAGACCAGATAGAACACTGCTATATTCTGCGATAAATACTTTTGTGAGTTCCGGCGTCATCATCTGCGATTGTACAGCACCAAGAACGGCATTTTCTAATCGATCTATTGTGATGCGCTCACTATTG
>MDSY01093441.1_pt1 | contig 12061 bp, 8 predicted proteins | sample 811131 | NCBI WGS metagenome assembly MDSY01 (sample SAMN05326643, study PRJNA326480) | marine metagenome | isolation source: seawater | place: Atlantic Ocean: South West | collected 2010
AAACCATCCTTTAAAGAAAAAAACGGAATCAAAATTTGTTCGCAGAAATTCATCCTTACTAACGGATAGCATAGAAAAACTATCACTAATTTTTTCTACTGATATTTCAGAGTCATCTTTTTCTGATTTCTTCAAAATATTGTAAACCCTTTCAATTAATTCTACCGAACCAAATGCTATAAGATAATTTGACATAATCTACACCATTACATCAGAGTCTGCCATTATACAGATCTAATATCTGCCTTCTAGTATTGCAACATAGGAATAGTATAATCTTACATATCGCCAATAGTTCAGTGTTCCAATAATATTGTAACGATAAAATATTCATTCGTTTCATATAGGTAAGGTGAGTATATGTTTCATCTTTCAAGTGACATAATCTCAATTCCATAATGTTGTTTATATTTATCTTGATAAGAGGTTTTCCCCGTCCTTATTAGAAAAGGGACTCCTTTCTAGATACTATATTTACTGAAATCAAAATCTAAAATAGATAAAATCTATCGTTTCTGCTGGCCGGAATAAGAAAATAGCAGTCATTAGAGTACCACAACATATTCCCCAAAGTAAGGAGTTCTGCCTTCCCATCCAATTTTTGAATCCCCCAATTTTTCTACTTAGCCCATGCATTAATACAAATATTACAACCAAACTGAAGGTCATTAGTTGGATCTCAGGTAAAGATTCTTGGAATTCTAATTTATCCCAATGTGAGTCGTAACCGACAAAGGTTTTCAGTGATCTAAATAGCATTGATGTATCTTCTACTCTAAATACTAGCCAAGTCATGAAAATAAAGTATTGCGTGATTACCCAACTGATTAAAATCATAGTTCTTGGAGCGATTTGAAAAATCTTAGTTAAAATATCAAAGGTAGTAATAAATCGATGAGCCAATAATAGTATACCATGCATAGCCCCCCATAAAACGAAATTCCATGATGCCCCATGCCAAAGCCCTCCAAGTAACATAGTACCCATCAGTGCGAATACAAGAACTCGAGTTCCACCCCTACTTCCTCCCAGAGGGATATAGAGATAATCTCTCAGCCATGTAGAGAGTGATATATGCCAGCGTCGCCAAAACTCTTGAGGAGACCTAGAGGAATATGGTGATTCAAAATTTTCTGGTAAGTCTATTCCTATTAGATGCGCAGAACCTAACGCAATATCGGTATAAGCTGAAAAGTCACAGTAAATCTGAATTCCAAAACATAATGCTCCCCACCATACTAATCCAATATTATCTAATGGCGCTCCATCAATAAAAATAGAATTAACATGTAAAGCGACATTATCTGCTATTACTAATTTTTTAACTAATCCATATATGATTAATGTTAAACCCATTCGAAATCTATACGAATTAGACTTTACTGGAGACTGAATTTGTTCGAGGAAATGTTGCGACCTTACAATTGGGCCCGCTACTAGTTGTGGGAAGAAAGCAGCATAACACGCGAAATCTGTAAACCTAGCATAAGGAGTATGTTTTTTCCTATAAATATCAATGGTATAAGACATAGTCTGGAATGTATAGAATGAAATTCCAACAGGTAGTAATAATCCAAAAGAATCCAATTCAGGTGTTCCACCAATTTTCAAACTTACTAAATTCCACGATTCGATAAGGAAATCTAGATATTTGAAAATAGCCAAAAGACCTAGATTTACCGTTAAACTACCAATTAACCATCTCTTCCGGACTTTTTGACTATCACTTTGGTGAATTTTCTTACCAGCAGTCCAATCAATAATAGTTGACGTTAATAGTAGTAATATATGCCATCCAGATGCCAGCCAAAAGAAAACATAACTCATTGCTAGCATGAGTAAGACTTGAGTATCACGACGTTGTCTTCCAATAAAAAGAACTAATATTACTACTAAAGGTAAGAATATTTTATAGTAATCGAGAGTCACAAAATCCATAAAACCACCAAGATATTTACCGATTACACTCATTGCTAATACTTTCTAATGATAGTTTAAATTCACTTTTAATAACGCCCTGATCGATATACTCCTGTAATTCAGTGACTGATACAATCTTATAATCATCAGGTAAATTATTTAAGAAATTTGTAAACAAATCTAACTTTGAAGAGTCTTCAAGGTAGAAATAGTTACTTTCATTTTTGGATAAAAAGGAAAAACTGTATAGAACCATTGTCATAACTCGAGTCTCCTGTTGATTGGAAAAGAATCTTTCAAAGGTTTCACTGACTTGCCATTCCTGCTCATATACAGATTCATCTATTCTCGAATATACAATAATTTCACCATTTTCATCTACTACATAACTTACAGGAAATTCCATGACCCCATTATCCCATTCAAAATTTTGAACATACCCATAAGAAAAGTTTTGTGTTGTGGTGAAAAGATTATAATTATATGATTGAGTTAAACCATGTTTGGCCATTGAAGTAATAATTGTATCACAATATCTGTATGCTCCAGCTCGATAGGCTATAGGTCTATCAACGCCTGCTAAATCAAAAATTTCCATAGATTTAGTAAACCAATAGTCTGCAGTTTCTTGAGTCCAACAAGACATATAACTATCTTTAACAGCCCCGCTTTCTATCCATTGTTCACTTGTTAATATTTCACCCCAGCTCGATGAATTTACCATCGCTGGATACATACGCATTTGAACATCATGGCCTCTTGAATCAATATATTGCATCACATCAATAATTTCAGTACTATAAGAATAAATTTCTAATACATCCACAAAAAAAGAAATTTTAACTCCAGCATTATCAGCAGCATCCATCATTTCTGTTATTCCGGCTCTTTCATCGCCAAAAACTCCCCAAATACATCTCGAAACATGCTCGCTTACTCCTTCTTCATTATCTAGATTAGCACATCTAGATCCTGCTTCGACATTTACGCTAATAACTAGCAGTTTCGGGATTTCGCTTGGTTGTTCCTGGATAACTTCCTCTTCATCATTGGAGACAAGTTCCATAATAGTGCGATCAAAATTTATATTTTCCTCAGTTTGATTCAATACTCGATCGATGACAGGTGCGATTCTATTACAGAATTCTATCCTACCTTCATCATCAAGATGATTCCGGTCATAAAAGTGCTGATCTTCCCACCCCTCGGTCCAAGTTTGATCAAACAAAGTGACACCAGGCCACTTGCCATAACGTTGTAGAGTTTCATTAAATCCATCCCATTTGCCTTCGGTAACAAAACTTAGTGATAGGGGGTGATAAGGAGGGCTGACGATTATGACTTTAATTTCATTTTCAAGTAAAGTTGAGATTTGATAATCAAGAGCTAAATGTGATTGTGAACCGTAGTAAGATGGTTTATAGCTAGCAGTTTTTGCCATTTGAGTCTCATTATAAGTTTCCCTCTGCTCAACACTTTTACCATCAAAACCATACCGGTCAGCGGGGAAGATTGGAGTCTGAAGATAATTCTCCCAATCCTCCGATGATTTATCCGGAATATATCCATATAATCCAACACCTCTAGCCGTAGTTTCATTGTAAAAAATCCGATTTAACCTTTCTTCAATTGCATCTGGGAAATATTCTTGCTTAAACTTTATTCTGTCATAATTATCCAATGCAACCCATTCTTTGTGTTCAGGATCTATAATATCCACCCATCCCCCAATATCCAAGGCATCTTGATTCATAGAATCTAACTTAAACCTCAATTCTACATACTCTTCGGAAGATTTAGAAGTATTCAAGAGTAGGTTTGGAGCGATTTCAACCAGTACAACTTCAGGATTTGCCTCAATAATTCTTGGAATGTGTAGCATATCTGTATATGGTCTTGAGGAAGGCTGAGCAATATTATAAACAAGAGCATCATTAACAAGTAAATCTCTAACACAGCCTCCATCTAGACCTTTGAACATTTGCGAAGAACCAGTCCCAATGACAGAATTACTATTGTCCTCGCCAATTGTAATTAAGGCCTCTTTAGTGATAGTATATCTTGTGCCAGTAAGCATAGAACCGTCTCGCATTAGAGAATCGTTTACAATAGATAAGACCGAGTTGGAAAGGAAAAAGAAAACAATAACAGATACAACCAAGGAAGCAACTAAATTTGCCTTTTCCGGTGTTTCTAAACTTTTTTTCACGATATATCCAGTCATCCATAATTTATATATTAACGCGAAGAAATAATACTTTTAATTACTTTTTAAGGAATTATCAAAACCCCGTATCTAGTCGAAACAATACTTTTCGAACATACTACGGACTTCCTTAACTCCTCTATTTTTATTATGCCCTTTAGTGGGAATAATCTCTAAATGATAATTTATTCCTTGCTTTAGAAACCAATCAACAAGATATAAGGCATGCTCATGAAGATAGTTGGTAGTAGAACTAAATCTATTTTCACATATAAAATAGAGGGGGTGGTCTCCATCGACAGAATCTAAATAGTGTGTCAAATCATTAAATTTACTATCCTCATCATCTCCCAATATTGCTTCAAAATGAGGCTTCATGCCCTTTTCACTATATGTGGATCCTAATAATTTCACTTGAGGGACATTTGCATAAACAGCAGTAGCACCTAATCTGTGACCATGCATAATAGCCCCATATCCCCCCATACTTGAGCCATAGATGAATAATTTAGACGCCTTGTATAATTTTAATAATTTCTTGCTGCGTTTAACGACTAAATCTAAAAGATTAGCTGTAAAGAAATCTCCATTTTCACCGAGCCACCATGAACCTTTATTCTGGTGACCAAACGGATCGATTGGTTTGATTGTATTCCAAGTTTCTTCAGCATAAAATGAAGGCCTACTAACATATCCAACTCCATGTAATACTAACATCGTGGGTGCTTTTCTTGGTTCAACCTTAGCTACATCGAGGCGAAACCACATTTCACGTCCTTCTGAGTCAACCACAAAATGAACATTATCATCTTTTTGCCAATCTAATGTCTCCTTATGCAACATTAAACGCCCCCCTACTTGTCGCGAGGAAGTATCGCTCTACTAAGTAAGTAACCGATTATAATAGGCTTCACTTAATGTGGCTAGTTATACATTAGAAAGATATTTTCATGGGAATCAAGAAGGCTTTCCTACTGCATGCACTTGCCAACCTTTGGAAGCAATATCTTCGAGATCAAGTACGCGACGTCCATCGTATAGGATTGGATTCCGCATTCGACTTGCCAAACTCCCCCAATCAATATCTTTGCATGCTTTATGCGCAGTTACAAGCACTACAAGGTCGAACTCTGAAGCTGAATCGATGTCAGAAATAACTTCAACTCCTTCAGGATAATCCCTTTCTTGTAGATGAGGGTCATATGCTGAAACAGATATATTTTTTGACTTTAAGGCATTAAATAGTGGTTCAGCAGGAGTTTCTCTAGGATCTCCGATTTCGGCTTTGTAAGACCAACCTAAGAGCAATACTCTGCCTTCACCCGAAGGGACTCCGGATTTATACAAAATCTCATTCAAGACTCCCGCTACATGAAGAGGCATTGTTCTATTTACAGCCCTAGCAGCCGTAATTAATTCAGCAGGAACACCAACATCCGCGGCTCTCTGTATCATATAATAAGGGTCTACAGGAATACAGTGCCCACCAACGCCAACGCCCGGGGTATAACGATGGAAATTCCACTTAGTAGCTGCTGCAGCTAACACCTCTTCCACATCAACATCGAGTTCGGGGAATATACGTGCTAATTCATTGACTAATGCTATGTTAATATCGCGTTGAACGTTTTCAATAACCTTGGCAGCTTCAGCAATTTCTAACTTACCAACATAGCGAACATCTTCAGTAGTAAGTTTTCGGTACAGAGAAACTAATCCTTCACCCACTTCTTTGTTTGAACAACCTATCACTCTGGCGACTTGACGAACCCCGTGGGCTGGATCTCCGGGGTTGAACCTTTCCGGGCAGTAGGCAATTTCAACATCTACTCCTATTGTTAATCCAAGTTCTTCTAATTCAGGGAGCCAAGTTTGAGCAGTGACCCCAGGATATACAGTAGATTCAAGGACAACAATGGTTCGGGAATTCTTTTGTAAAGATTCAAAAACCGCACGTCCGGCTTTCTGAACATAACTTAAGTCTGGCTTCAGATCTTCAGTTATAGGAGTTGGAACAGTCACTAAGACTACATCGCAATGAGGTATTGCTTCTGCAGTGGATGTCGTAATATTCCATTTTTCACTATTTGGTGCTGGAATTATATCGTTGACATCAGGGTCCCCTGTAGGGTTTTCACCTCTTCTCACCATATCTACAGTTCTCTGAGAAATATCTACTCCCCAGACCTCAAATCCAGCATCATGGAACCCTATGGCAGTTGGAAGACCAACATAGCCTAAACCGATTATTCCAACTGTTAGGTTACCTAATTCAGCATTGGAAGAAAATGAGTTAGAGTACCCCATGAGGTAAAGGAAAAGTTTCTCACAGTTCAATATAGCGGTATGTTTTTATTTCATTGACAAAATTTCTAACCTATTGAAAACATAGAATAATATGGAAATGATAGGTTTCTTTCAAGAACACCTTCTTTTCACATCATATTATGGGAGAGAGCGATAGTGCAGTTTTAGAATTGCAAGCGAAAACACCTTTTCTTTCAGCGCCATTTAAAATGTATAAAAACTTGAGAAATTACAAAGAGTTGCTAAAACATTTTATTTTTAGAGACCTAAAAGTAAGATATCATAATTCCTTTATAGGATATGGCTGGTCTGTAATAGAGCCTCTTGCATTAACAGTTACTTTTTACATTTTATTTGCCATTCTATCAGATGATGTAGATCCATACAGGCCACTTACTATATTGTTAGGGATTCTTGCATGGTCATTATTTGCTAAGACTCTTTTACTTGGGACAACGGGTTTACAAAAAAATGCTTCATTGATAAAAAGAGTTTATTTTCCAAGAGAATTATTTCTTTTTTCAAAAAGCGGTTATCAAATAATACAGATTTCATTAAGCTTATTTGTGATAATTCCCCTCTTAATTTTATACGAACTCGTTCCAACTAGGACAATAATAATGTTGCCAATCGCTATATTATTAATCTCAATGCTTTCTCTAGGGGTGGCATTCATAACTAGTATATTACAAACGAAAGCTAGAGATATTGAGCATATCGTAAATATATTTTTAAGAATCAGTTTTTATCTAAGTCCGGTTTTCTATCCATTAGAATTGATTACGGGAGGTAGAATACCAGAACAATACGCTTATACTTATTTGTTGATTAATCCAATGGCCACTTACATCACTATGATACGCTCTGCATTTACTGGAGATTCTCTAAATATACCTCCCGAGAACCTTATTTTTACAGTAAGTGCTACTATTGCTTTATTCTGGATAGGTTCAATCTATTTTATGAGAAGTGAAAGAAAGGCGGTGAAAAACTTATGAAGCCAAATTCTGCTATTTTGATTAAAAATCTAGCATTAGATTATCCCCGAAATAAGAAGGGAACCGGAATGCTTCGAGAATTTCTCACAGGCAGGTTCAGGGAGAATAAAGCTAAAGAAAATATGTTCAGGGCTCTAAAAGATATAAATTTAGAGATTAGTAGGGGGGAAGTTGTCGGCATTATGGGCTCTAATGGCTCGGGTAAGAGTACATTGCTTAGAGTGATTGCAGGAATTTATGCTCCGGATAAAGGTTCGATAAAAGTTAAAGGAAAAACAACATTATTGGCTGGAATTGGAACCGGTTTTCAACAGGATTTAACAGGTAGGGAAAACATCAAACTAACTGGAAGTATTTATGGTTTTAAGCAAAAAGAAATTAAGGATATGGAAGACCATATAATTGATTTTTCGGGAATCCGAGACTTTATTGATGAGCCCATTAGGACTTATTCTGCAGGGATGAGGGCTAGATTAGGTTTCGCTATAATTTCAAACCTAGAACCTGATATATTATTACTCGATGAAGTGATGAGTGTAGGCGATCACGAATTTAGGAAAAAGTCTAGGGCGAGAATTGAGGAATTGATTAAAGGAGATGCAACTGTTGTGATAGTATCTCATTCTAAATCAATAATCATGAGTATGTGTGACAAAGTTTATGCGATTTCTAAAGGAGAGGTAGTTACAAACGGGGATATGGAATCTGCCTTTGAATTTTATGAATCTGAAAAGGAGTGATTAGATGTCAGAATTTGATGAATCTATACTTTCTAAGAAGGAAGATAATCTCATATTTAGTAAAGAACAAATCACATATTTACGCGATGAGTTTGAAAGACAGCGACGTTGGGTAAACCTTCTTTCCACAAGAGAAAAAGCAGCCTTAGAGGAATTAGAGCAAACTCATAGTTCAGTAAGTTATCGGTTTGGTAGAGTAGTTACATGGTTCCCTAGAAAAATCATTAAACTATTGTCATCAAATAGTAAATCGAAAATCGTATATTTCGTAAACGAAGAGGATGAACAAAAAGAAAGAGATTTATTTCCATCTTCGCTCTTGATTACCCCAGAATTATTACCAACTAGTAACAGTAAGAGGAAAGTAGAACATCTTGTGGAAGAGGTCATAATAGCAATAAAGAGAGGTAATCTTTCAGTCAATGGCTCGAGGGACATGTTTTCTGAGGGTTCTTTCACAATGAACGATGAGCAACAACTTGAATCTGCACAGATAATCTTAACTCATATATTAAATGTCAAGGAATACTCTCCAAGTATAAAAAATGTTTATGTTGGAGTATTAAGAGCATTAGCCCAAAGGAACAGCCATTCTTCGATTATGTTTGGAGATCAATTTCAAAAGATAATCTCGGATAAGAGGGCACTAAGGACTCTTGTTCAGTCACATGGAAAGTGCGGTAATTTCTCTTTAACTTTAGACTATTTGAGTAGAATGCCAAGAAGTGCGTGGAGAAGTGAACAAGAGAATAGATTTAGAGTGGCTGATAGAATATTGAAGAATAATCTCCGAATAAAAATCCCTAAAATAGATAAAATATCATCAAAAAGAGATTCAATATTATATCATGCAAGCCAAAGTATGCCTCACACAAGTTCGGGGTATGCAATTAGAACTCATGGCCTTGTTTCAGCACTTAAGTCAAAAGGAATGAATATCGAAACATTACTGAGGTACGGCTATCCACTAGATCGTCATGATTTCAATGAGACTCACATTAAACCGTTTGAGATTATTGAGAATGTTAGATATAATTTTTCACACACCAATAAAAGCGATACTTCTTTGATTAATTATCAAGAAATATATAGTTTTAATAAACTAGAGAAATACTTGAGAAGAGCAATTTCTTCAGTATATACGAATGCTAAAAGAACTAAGCCGATGATAATTCACTCAGCCTCTAACTTTGTAGTTGGTCTGGCTGGCGCTAAAGCTGCTAAAGAATTAGGAATACCTTCGATTTATGAGATACGTGGATTTTGGCATTTGACTCAATCTACTAAGAAGCAGGGTTATGAGGGTTCAGACCATTATAATCTAACCGAGCAATTAGAATTTGAGACTGCTAAGATTTCAGATCACGTTTTCACAATTACACAGGCATTAAAAGATATATTAGTAGAGAATGGTATTTCTGAGAATAAAATATCAGTATTACCCAATGCAGTAGATCCTGAGAAGTTCAAGATTCATGCTAAGGACAAGTCTTTAGAAAAAGAGTTACAATTTGAGAAAAAAGTTGTAATTGGATACATTGGGTCATTTGTTAATTATGAGGGTTTAGATTTATTACTAGAGGCGTGCTCAATATTATTTAAGAAATTAGGAGATTGTTTTAGATTGATGTTGGTTGGTGATGGAGAAATGATTCACTCTCTTAGAAAGTCAGTACGCTTTTTACAATTGGAAGATATTGTCAAATTTACAGGGCGAGTTAAACATGATGAGGTACACAGGTACTATTCATTGATTGACATTGCACCACTTCCACGTAAAGGGCTAAGAGTTTGTGAACTAGTGACTCCTCTAAAACCATTTGAGGCGATGGCTTCAGGGAAAGTACTCGTAACTTCTAATGTTGAGGCTCTTGCTGAAATTGTAGACGATGGAGTTACAGGTTTCATATTTGAAAAGGATAATGCTGAGGATTTGGCAGAGAAACTAGAATTGGTAATTACCAATGAACCTTTACGAAAGGAGATCGGTCAAAAGGCCCATGATTGGGTTAAAGAAACACATTCATGGGAAGTAGTATCTCAGCATGTCGTAGAGATATATCAAAAATTAATGGAGGAAAAATAATGATAGGACCTGTAATTTTAGTAGTTGGAGCAAGACCGAATTTTATGAAAATAGCACCGATCCATGCCGAATTGAAGCGTAGAGGTATTAGTCAGATACTTTTGCATACAGGACAACATTATGATGAAAATATGTCTAAAGTTTTCTTTGATGATTTAGGAATGCCCCAGCCGGATATTTATCTTGGAATTGGAAGTGGGTCTCATGCCAATCAAACAGCTAAAGTTATGGTTGAATTCGAGATAGTTTGTAAAAAGCATAAACCAAGTATGGTTATAGTTGTGGGCGATGTGAACTCAACAGTTGCCTGTAGCATGGTCTGTGCCAAAGAATGGATTCCTTGTGCCCATGTCGAAGCAGGACTCCGTTCTTTTGATAGACAAATGCCTGAAGAAATAAATCGACTGATTACCGATGCTATTGCAAATTATCTACTCACTCCCTCACAGGATGGAGATGATAATCTTCGTAATGAAGGTGTCTCAGAAGAGAGAATTAAATTTGTCGGTAATGTGATGATAGACTCATTATTCAATAACTTAGAACGTGCTAAAACAAGTAAAATTCATTCTAATTTAGGAGTTGATAAGGGCAACTATGGAGTTTTGACTTTACACCGTCCTAGCAATGTAGACAATAAAGAAGCGTTTGAAGGTATAATTACAGCACTCGAGAAAATTGGGAAAAGAATTCCTTTAGTATTCCCATTACATCCTCGAACCAAGAATCGTTTAGAACAATTTAACCTAACTGAGCGTTTAGAGTCAATACCCAATATTGTATTGACAGGTCCAGCAGGTTACCTTGATTTTATATCACTAATGTCTGAATCTAAATTAGTTTTAACTGATTCCGGAGGGCTGCAAGAAGAGACAACGGCATTAGGTATACCTTGTTTAACTCTAAGGGAAAATACAGAGCGCCCAATTACCGTAACAGAAGGAACAAATACCATAGTTGGTAATGACCCTCAAAGGATATTAGAGGCTGCTAATGATATTTTAGATAATGGTGGCAAGGCGGGGCGGATTCCAGATATGTGGGATGGTAAAACATCACACCGTATAGCGGACTTAATACAGCAAATCATAGAGGGATAATTCAATGAGTAAATGGCACCATTCAGTTAATTTAGGAACTTTATCTATAATTGTCGAGTTAGCCATAGAATGCTCCTTAACCAGATAGGGAGATTTCAGTGCATAAATTAGTAGATGAATAATCTAATACTTAAAACATAAGAAGACGAAGAAGGAATTAGAATGAGGCTATTACACGTATTGGCAAATGGTCCTCCAGATGTCAATGGTTACGCAATTAGAACTCAAATGATTCTTCGACATCAAAGTAAATCTTTAGATGTAATTGGACTAACATCCCCATGGTACCCTCAAAGAGAAACTATGATTGAGGATTTTGAATTAGAAGGAATTTATTATCACAGAACAATTCATCCTCTTCACAACAAGGATAGAATGCCTATAAGTCATAAGTTAGTTAAATTTCAAAGTGGGAAAGATTTAGTTAATGATAAAACAAAAATAGATTCTAAAGAAACTAACCAGCAAAATCATTTCGTCCAGTTTTTTGGTAAAGTAATCCGTGCACCAGGCTATTTTACTAGAATCGGTTGGAAAGTTATCGAAGAAAAAATCTTAATCAAATATTTCACTAAAAGAATTATTGAAGTTGCTAAACAAAATAAGTCGGAAATCATCCATGCTCATACACCTTATAGAGTCGGATTACCCGCTCTTAAAGCAGCTAGAAAACTAGGACTCCCCTTCGTTTACGAGATGCGTGG
>MDSY01077555.1_pt1 | contig 12054 bp, 10 predicted proteins | sample 811131 | NCBI WGS metagenome assembly MDSY01 (sample SAMN05326643, study PRJNA326480) | marine metagenome | isolation source: seawater | place: Atlantic Ocean: South West | collected 2010
CCTCATCACCTAAAATATCTGATAATACTGAAAAATCTTTTCCTTCTTTAATTAAACCCATGGCAATTCCCGCAACTGGTTCTTTCATTGGAACACCAGCATCCATAAGAGCTAATGAAGTTCCACAAACTGTCGCCATTGATGAAGATCCGTTTGACTCTGTAATTTCAGATACAACTCTTAAGGTGTAAGGAAAATTCTCTGATTTAGGCAACGAGGAGTTGATTGCTCTCCATGCTAATTTTCCATGCCCTACTTCTCTACGACCAGTTCCTATTCTGCCACATTCTCCTACTGAGAAAGGAGGAAAATTATAATGTAACATAAATCTATTTCTTTGCATGCCGTTGAGACTTTCTACTCTTTGCTCGTCGTCTGATGTTCCTAATGTGGTTACTACTAAAGCTTGCGTTTCTCCTCGAGTGAACAAGGCTGAGCCATGCGTTCTTGGTAATACACCAACTTCACATTTAATTTGCCTTACATCAGATAAACCTCTTCCATCAATTCTCTTTTTGTCTTTTAAAATAGCTGTTCTTACAATATCTTTCTCTAGAGATTTTAATTGAGCCATTGCCTCATTTTCATTTACATTTTCATCATCTACGAACATTTCTTTGCATTTTGTGTCTATTTCTGAAATTGCGGTTGATCTTTTTTTCTTATCAATTTCTTGAAAAGCTTTTCGTAAATCAGCTTCAAAAGTTTTTATAATTTTTGTTTTAACTGCTGACTGATCTTTAATTTCAACTTCCCACTTAGGCTTGCCAGCTTTTTTTACTAATTTTTCTATAGCTTCAATAATTGGTACAAAATTTTCATGTCCAAACTTAACAGCAGCTAGCATTTCTTTTTCAGTAAGTCCTGAAGTCTCAGACTCTACCATTAAAACTGCATCTTTAGTTCCTGCCACTACTAGATCTAATGAAGACTCTTCTAACTCTTTTGGAGTTGGGTTTAATAAATATTTTCCATCTTTAAAACCAACTCTACTCGCAGCAATCGGGCCACCAAATGGTAATCCTGAAATACTTAGTGCGGCTGAGCACGCAATAATAGAAAGCACATCAGCTTGATTATCTCCGTCATAGGATAACACTGTCGGTAGCAACTGTACTTCGTTCATAAAGCTTGATGGAAACAAAGGTCTAATTGGTCTATCAATTAATCTTGAAATTAATTGTTCAGACTCGGTTGGTCTTGCCTCTCTTTTAAAATATCCACCTGGAATTTTTCCAGCAGCATAATACTTTTCTTGATAATTAACAGATAGAGGGAAAAAATCCTGACCATCTCTAAGTTTTTTAGCTCCAACAACTGTGGCTATTACAACGGTTTCACCACATGTTGCTATGATTGCCCCGTCTGCTTGTCTTGCTATTTTACCAGTTTCTAAAGTTATCTTTTTTCCATTAATTTCTATTTCTTCTTTGTGTATTTTAAACATTATTTCCTTAAATTTAGTTGTTTAATTAATTTACTGTAAGAGTCTGAATTTTGTTTCTTTAAATAAGCCAATAGTTTTTTTCTTCGATTGACTGATTTTGTTAAACCCATTGTAGAATGTTTATCTTTTTTAAATTTCTTAAAATGCTCTGATAATCTTGTTATCTTGTCAGTCAGCAAGCCAACTTGCACTTCGGTATACCCTACATCCTTAGAGTGAGTACCTAGTGATTTAATTGTTTCTATTTTTTTCTTTTTCATCTTTTTTATTAATATTAATTAATCTTTCTATCTTTTCTGCATATTCAAAAGAGTTGTCTTCTACGAACACAAGCTTAGGAAGAAATTTTATATCAAGCTTTTTTGATAGTGCTTTTCTAACAAGATGTGAGAACTCAGTCAAGATACTTACTGTTTTTCTGGATTCGACTCCACCAAGTGGTATCACATAAACTCTTGCAGATTTAAGGTCTGGTGTCATCTTTACCTCAGTTACTGTTATTACACTTGTGTTTAGAGCTAAAATTTTTGCTTCGTTCCTTATAAATATGTCTCCGATATTTTGTTTGATCAATTCACCTACACGTAGTTGCCGTTGAGAATATACTGGCTCAGTTCTAGTTTTGCCCATTATATTTGCCTATCAATTTTTTCAGAAAGAAAAGCTTCTATTATATCTTTTTCTTTAAAATCAATAAAATCCTTCAAGCTAATTCCACACTCAAGACCATTTTTAACTTCCTTAACTTGATTTTTTTCTCTAAAAATACTTAAAATTTCTCCAGTATATATAACTGCTCCGTCACGAATTAATCTAGCTTTTGATTTATTTGTTATTTCACCTTCTTTCACTTTCGAACCTGCAATCTTTCCTGCATCGGAAACTTTAAATACTTTTAATATTTCTGCAGTGCCTATAACGGTCTCTTTTACTTCGGGTTCTAGTAAGCCTGAAAGTCCTTTTTCAATAAGTTCTAACACTTCGTAAATAATATTAAAATATTTAATCTCTACATGCTGCTGTTCTGCAAGTTTTTTTGCTTGGCTATTTGGTTTTACATTAAAACCAATTAAAAGAGCATTCGAAGCTTTAGCTAGAGAAACATCTGACTCATTTATCATTCCAATGTCTGATAAAATAATATTTGCTTTTACTTCAGGATGTTCAATTTTATTTATAGCACTTTTTAATGCTTCACTTGACCCTTGAACATCAGATTTAACAATTATATTCAGTTCTTCTTTATTGCTCAAATTATCAAAGATTGATGTTTTGTCTTTAACAACTTTTTTAACATTACCAGAACTAACTTTGTTAAATTCAGAAATTTCTTTTGCTTTATCCTCATTTTCAGTAACAGCAAATTCTGCCCCAGCAAAAACAGACTCATTCATCCCTAGAATTTCAACAGGCATGGAGGGAAAAGCCTCGTTTACTATTTTTCCCTCGTGATTAATCATTGCTCTTATTTTTCCAAATGTATTTCCGCAAACAAAATGATCTCCTTTTTTTAATAATCCGTTAGCTATAAGCACTGTTGATACAGGACCTTTGCCTTTGTCTATTTTTGACTCTATAACAACACCAGTCGCTGAGCCGCTAAAAGATGCTGAGAGATCTAAAATCTCAGACTGAAGTAAAATACTTTCTTTCAACTTATCTAGGTTAATTTTTTGTGTAGCTGACACTTCAACAAATAAAGTATCACCACTAAAATCTTCAGCTATAAGTTCGTATTTCATTAGATCATTCTTTATTTTAGTAATATTTTTTTCTGGTAGATCACATTTGTTTATAGCGACTATAATTGGAACTTTTGCTGCTTTGGAGTGTTGTATTGCTTCTATTGTTTGAGGCATGATTCCATCATTAGCTGCGACTACTAAAACTACAATATCTGTAATTTTAGATCCTCTTGCTCGCATTTCAGTAAATGCTGCGTGACCTGGAGTGTCAATAAAAGTTATAATTTGACTCTTCTCAGTTTTAACTTGATAGGCTCCAATGTGTTGAGTTATTCCACCATGTTCACCAGATACTACATTTGCATCTCTTAAAGCATCAAGTAAGGAAGTTTTACCATGATCTACGTGACCCATAATTGTGACAACAGGTGGTCTCTTCTCAATTCTTCCTTCTAACTGGTTTTTCTTTTTTTTTATTTCTAAGTTTGGAGAGTTTTCGGTAATAGGTATGTGGCCAAATTCTTTTACAATATATTCTGCGGTATCTTTATCAATAATATGATTTATTGTTGCTACTACCTTCATATTAAATAAAAATTTTATAACGTCTGAGGACCTCTCTGCCATTCGGTTGGAAAGTTCTTGAATTGTAATTTGTTCAGGAATATTTACATCTTTTATTACTTTCGCAGTTTCTTTTTTGTCTTCAGAATTTTCTGTTTTTTTATCTTTTAATCTTGATCTTTTTACTGAAGCTAAACTTCTTTGTTTAATTTCTACTTCCTCGACATTCATCGCTCTTGAAACAGTAAGCTTAAATTCTCTTTTTGAGGAAAGTGGGTCTTTAAGCTTTAACTTACTTTTTGAAGGTACTTTTTCATCTTTTTTTACAAAATTTTTTGTTGCCTGTTGTTCAATAAAATTACGCACTGTATTCTTTTTAACAGACTCGGGTCTTCTAAAAGATCCGGGAGCTGATGTTGATTTATTATCTCTTGAGGGTCTAAATGGGACTTTTTTTTCTATGGAAAATGTTTTTTTACCATCACGAGAAAGTGATGAAATATCAATCTTTTTGGAAACGCCTGTAGAGATAGTTAAAGTTTTTTTTTTATTCTTTTGGTCGTCCATCAATATTTTATTTAAATACTATCTCCCTTGCAGCCATAATCAATTGATCAGCTTCATCTCTTGAAAGAGAGAATTCTTCTAAATACCCTTCTATTCTAATTTTTTTACCCTTTATTTCGTCAAAACCACCGATTAATTCATCGGATGAAAGATCAGCAAAATCACTTAGCTTTTTAATATTTCTCTGACCTAATAATACTAACATTCCTTGAGTTATGCCTTTTAAGTTTACTAAACCATCTTCCATACCCAATTCTTTTAGTCTTTTTGAAATTTCTTCTTTTTCTTTAATTAGATTTTCTTTCGACCTATTTATTAGTTCACTTGCTGTTACTTCGTCTATGCCCTCTATCTTAGTAATATCCTCTAGATTTGCTTGTGCTAGTTCTTCAATACTTTGCATGCCCTCTGACACTAAAAGCTGACCTAGTGTTTCATCCACTTCTAGACTCTTAACTAGGTTCTCTGTTCTTTCTTTAAATTCAGCCTGTCTTCTTTCAGAGTCTTCTTGATCTGTTAAAATATCAATTTCATAATTAGTCAATTTTGATGCAAGCCTAACATTTTGACCTCTTCTTCCTATGGCTTTACTTAAATTTTCTTCTGTCAAAATAACGTCTATTCTTTTGTTATCTTTGTCGATCAATACTTTTTGAATTTCTGCTGGAGACAAAGATTCAGAGATTAAAGTTGGCAGATCCTCTGTCCATTTTATTATGTCAATTTTTTCACCATGTAATTCATTAACTATAGTTTGAACACGGCTTCCCCTCATCCCAACGCACGCACCTACTGGGTCAATAGAGCTCTCTTTTGAAAAGACACAAATTTTCGCTCTACTGCCTGGGTCTCTGGCGACTGCTTTAATTTCGATTATTCCTTCATAAATTTCAGGTACTTCTTGAAAAAACAATTTAGCTAAAAACTGTGGGTGAGCACGTGATAAAAATATTTGATGACCTTTAAGTTCTTTTTTAACTTCATAGCAATATGCTTTCGCACGATCACCAGTTTTTAATATTTCTCGTGGAATAAGTTCGTCTTTTTTGATTACACCTTCTGCTTTTCCAAGGTCAAGGATAACATTTCCGTACTCAAGTCTTTTTATAATGCCACTTAAAATCTGGCCTTGTTTATCTATAAAATCTTCGTACTGTCTATTTTTTTCAGCTTCTTTTACTCTTAGACTAATAACTTGTTTTGCACTTTGTGCTGCGATCCTTCCAAAATCAATTTGGGGCAAATCTTCAAATATTTGGTCACCGACTTTTAAATCTTTATTCTTTTCATCTACAGATTTTGCATCATTTAATATTATTTGTTTACTAGAATCCTCAACTTGTTCTACTATATCCAAAACTTTCTGGATTTTAATTTCACCACTTAATCTGTCTATTATAACTCGAATATTATTTTCAGATCCAAATTTTGTTAAAGCTGCTTTTTGTATAGCACTTTCCATCGACTCCAAGACTATTTCTTTGTCGATTGATTTTTCATTCGCAACTGCTTCTACAATTCTTAATAATTCAACTTTGTCTAATCCTCTATTTAACATTTTTATCCTTTTTAGTTTGCTGCAAAAAAAAATGGGCTAAAGCCCATTTTGTAAACATTCAAATTTCCCTATATCTAATTAAAATTTAAGGCTTTTTCAAGGTCACATTTTAAAAATACTAGTTTTATCTGTTTTTTCCCAAGAAAATTCACCTTTATTTGTGGGATTTCTTCCAAAGTGTCCATAAGCTGAGGTTGCCTCGTAAATAGGCTTGTTAAGGCCTAACAACTCTCTTATTCCTCTTGGCGATAAATCAAAATTCTTTTCAATTTTTTTTTTAATATCTTCATTTTTTTCTTCGTCTTGTTCTGCCAATTTTACGTAAATTGAAAGTGGCTTTGAAACGCCAATGGCATAGGCAAGTTGAATTAAGCACTTGTCTGAAACACCTGCCGCTACAATATTTTTTGCCAAATATCTAGATACGTATGCCGCAGATCTGTCTACTTTTGTTGGGTCTTTTCCTGAAAATGCTCCACCTCCATGAGGCGCTGCTCCACCATAAGTATCAACTATAATTTTTCTTCCGGTAAGACCGGTGTCACCATCTGGCCCACCTATTATGAATTGACCGGTTGGATTAATATAAACTTCTTTATCATCAAGTTCTTTTAATAGATCTTCTGGAATACATTTCTTAATATATGGATAAATAAGGTTTCTAACTTGTTCTTGATTTAAATCTTTTGAATGTTGAGTTGAAATTACAACTGAAGTGACTTTTGTGGGTTTTCCATTTTCATATAACATCGTAACTTGGCTTTTAGAGTCAGGTTCTATTCCTTTAAGAAACCCTTTTTTTCTATCCTCTGCCATAAGTCTTAATAATTTGTGAGAATAGTGAATAGGTGCCGGCATTAATTCTTCAGTTTCATTACACGCATACCCAAACATAATTCCCTGATCTCCAGCTCCTTCATCTTTATTATCTTTCGAGTCCACACCCATCGCTATGTCTGAAGATTGAGAGTGAAGGTGTGACTCGATAACAGTCTGTTTCTTCCAACTAAAACCATCTTGGTCATAACCTATATCTTTTATGGAATCTCTAACCTTTTGAATTAATTCTTCTTTTTTAATTTCAGGAGCTCGGATCTCTCCTGCTAAGACTACTTTGTTAGTAGTGGTTAAAGTCTCACAAGCAACTCTAGAAAAAGGATCTTTAGATAGATAGGAATCTACCACCATGTCTGAAATTCTATCACAGACTTTGTCTGGGTGACCTTCAGAGACAGACTCACTTGTAAAAAGATAATTATTTTTGCTCATTTTTTTTAAAGATAATAAAAATTGAAACAGCTGTAAATAAAAGAACAAAAAAGATCAAATCAAATTTATATTTTTTTTGAACATTGTTTATAATTGGAACATTAAGCTCGATTGTGCCTCTCTCTTTTGGCCTTAAAACCTTTTTAATAATGCCTTTATTATCAATAAAAGCACTAAAACCTTTATTTGCAGATCTTACTAAATATACATTATTCTCTATTGCTCTAAAGATTGCTTTAGCAAAATGTTGGTCTGGTCCAATGGTGCTCCCGAACCAGGCATCTTCTGAAATATTTACAATTAAATTTTTTTGATTTTGACTTAATTCAGGAAAGATAATTTCATAACAAATTAATGGTAACATGTTTAAATTATTAAGTACAAAAATATCATTGCTAGTCCCTTTTGAGAATGATCCATGACCTTCAGTAATTTTTTTTAATCCAATTTTACTCAAAATATTTTCGTATGGTAAAAATTCACCAAACGGAACTAATTTAATTTTATTGTATTGAAAAATAATATCTAATTTATTATTTGCTATAACTAGACTGTTAAACGTATCAAAATTTTGTGAGTTTTCTTGATAAGTATTAGACCCAAATATTATTAAATGATTATCTGAAAACGCTTCTTCGAATAATATTCTATATTCCTTTATTTGATCAAAATTAAACCCAGTGAAAACTCCCTCAGGCCAAACAAAAAGTGTTTTTTTATCTTTGTCAGGCTCACTGTATTTTATTAAGTTTGATATATTTTCTCTTAACTCAGAATCAGATAAATTATATTTTAAATCAAAATTAGGAGATATAATTTTAATGTAAATTGAATTTTCTAAATTTAATTTTAAATTAATTAGATTTTTATCATTTTTTTTAATTATTGAAGATCCGTAAATATAATTACCAAAGAAAACTAATGTTATAAAAAAAAAAGTAAGAAAATTAAATTTTTTTTTAAAGACTAATAAAAGAGGTGAGCAAAAGATTATGATGCAAAGGAAATTAAACGAAAAAAAACCAAGGTGGAATAAAGATTGTAAAATCTCTGGTTTCCAGGACCAGGTATAAGCCCACAAATTCCAGGGAAAGCCTGATAAAATTTTAGCCCGTAGATAATCCATGAGTGCAAAAGAACTTGAAAATAATAAAATAGATACAAAATTATTCTGCAAAAATGGTCCAACTATTAAATTTGCAAAACCAAAAAAAAGTCCTAGAAAGACTGGAAAACTAATTATTACTAAGGGTATTAAAAATTTAAAGTTTTCATCAAATGTAAGAGAGTGGGATATCCAGTGAACACCTGATAGAAAGAAGCCAATTCCAAAAAAATAACCAATAAAGAATAAGTTAAACAAATATGGTTTTTTTTGATAAGTATTTTTAGATTTTTTTCGTGTGTATGTTGTGAGCAAAAATAAAATAGGTAAGACTATAAAATTTATATAACTAAAATTAAATGGCTGAAAACTAAAAACTGTTATGCTTCCTAGAATAAATGGAAACAAAAAAATTAAAAAAAATTTACTAGTGAAGAATTTATAAATCATATTATTTTATAGTCTTTAATAATTTATTTTCTAACTTTTTCATTATTGAAAAATCAATATTTGATTTATGGCGATGCCCTAACAAATGAGCTAATCCATGTATCCAAATTTTATCAAAAGCTAAAATAAAACTATCATTTTTTGCATTTTTTTTTATTTTGTATAAATTTATAATAATATCTCCTAAATATATTTTGGTTTTTTTCTTTAATATTTTGTTCAAGTATTTTTTCTCATAAAAAGGAAATGATAAAATATCAGTAGTTTTATTTTTTTTTCTAAATTTAATATTTAATTTTTTAATTTCAGTACCTCCTGCAAGCACTATAGTAAAATTACAATTATTATTTTTAAATAGATTTGTTTTTTTATCTATTTTTTTTAATTTCTTGTTTATTAGGGCTAAGGGAGTTCTAATATATTTTTTCCAATTTTTATTGGTAATTAGTACATCAGCTTTGATCATCAGCTTTTTTTTGATAAGCTTTGATAATTTTTGATACCAGCGGATGCCTAACAACATCTGTGTGGTCAAATTCGATAACTTTTATCTCCTCTATCTGGCTAAGTATATTTTTAGATTTTACTAAACCGGAGTGACTCTTGTTAATTAAATCTACTTGGGAAGGGTCTCCGTTTACAACTAGTTTTGAATTTTCACCTATCCTTGTTAAAAACATTTTTATTTGCGTATCAGTAGCGTTTTGTGCCTCATCTAAAATAGCAAAACAATTTTTTAATGTTCTACCTCTCATAAAGGCCAGTGGAGCGATCTCAATTTCGCCGGTCTCAATTTTTTTATCGATTTTTTCGAAACCAAATAACTCATACAGAGCATCATAAAGGGGCCTCAGATATGGATCTACTTTATCTTTCATGTCACCAGGAAGAAAACCAAGTTTTTCACCGGCTTCAACAGCGGGTCTAGACAGAATGACTCTTTCAACTTTTTTTTCCATAAGCATTGTGATTGCAACTGATACAGCAAGAAAACTCTTACCTGTGCCTGCGGGCCCCAACGCCATAACAATATCATTTTCCCTCAATGCTTTTATGTAATCAGACTGTTTTTGGGAACGTGCTATAACAGATTTTCTTGGAGTTTTAATTAATTGAGCGAAAGATTGTATATTCGAATTATTCTCTGAATTTAAATTTTTATTCACAGATAAAATTATATCACTTTTTTCAATATTATTAGTTAAAAGATACTTATTAATTAAAAAACTTATTGCCTTTGAAACACTGTTAATGCTGCCTGCACTCCCTTTTGCGGTAATTGAATTGCCTCTAAAAAATAAAGTAGCTTTTGTTAGTTTTTCTAATTTTTTTAAATTTTCATTAAATTGTCCTACAATTAAAGGCAAAATATTATTATCTAATATTTGAATATTTAAAGTTTCTTTGTCTATCTTTTTAATAATAATTTTTTGTTCTAATTTACTTATTTCAGACATTAATTAAGCTGCAAAATTACTTTGTTCATTGGTTGGAATAGCTCCAAATAAACTATTATGATTAAAATTACTTATCTTTACATCTAATAATTGGCCAGTTAAATTTTGATTGCTCGGTACAATAACTGAGTTTAAAAACTTATCTCTACCGAAATATTTATTTTGGTTATCTAATTTATTTTCAAAAAGCACTTCTGTTGGTTTAGTTAAAAATTTTTTTTTATATTTGGAATTTTTTTCTTCAAGTAGGGCCTGTAGTCTGATTAATCTTTCTTTTGCTATTTTTGGTTCCACATTATCTAACTTTGAGGCTGGGGTTCCTGGTCTTGCACTGTAAATAAAAGAATATGAATTTATAAATTCCACTTTTTCTATTAACTCTAACGTTTGATTAAAATCTTTATCTGTTTCGCCAGGATAGCCTATAATAAAATCTGAAGAAAATCTAATTTCTGGCTTAGCTTTTTTGAGCTTCTCAATAATTTCATAATAGTGTGAGATATTATGTTTTCTATTCATGGCAGCAAGAACTTTAGAGGAGCCACTTTGAACTGGTAAGTGGAGTACAGGCATTAATTTTTCACAAGACTTGTGTGCTTCGATTAAATCTTTTGTGACGTCTTTGGGATGAGAAGTTGTGTATCTAATTCTTTTTAATTCTTTTAATTCATTTAGTTTAAATATTAAATCAGACAAACGAAGAGTATTTGTTTGGTCTTTATACTTATAAGCATTAACATTCTGGCCTAGTAGAGTAATTTCCCTAGAGCCATTATCTATTAACTGTTTTGCTTCATTGATTACTTCATTAAATGATCTGGAATATTCTGGACCTCTTGTGTAGGGAACAACACAAAAATTACAAAATTTATCACAACCCTCTTGGATCGTCAGAAAAGAAGAAATTTTTGAAAATGAGTTCTTAACAGAATTTAAAGTGTCAAACTTTTCCAGAACATCAAACTCAGTACTATTAATTTTTTTTTTTGTATTTTCTATTTTTTTTATAATTTCAGGTATCTGGTGATATGATTGAGGACCTACAACACCATCAATATATTTTTCACGCTGGAGCATTTCTTGATTTTCTGCTTGCGCCACACAACCGGTAACTAAAAGCATTGGCTTTTTTTTGTTTCTAAACTCTTTTTTAAGCCTTCCAATGTCGTGGTAGACTTTGTCAGTTGCTTTTTCTCGAATATGACAAGTATTTAAAATATAACAATCTGCATCAGAAGGATTATCCGTGACACTATAGCCAATAGGTTTAACCAGGTCTAGAATACGGTTACTATCATACTCGTTCATTTGACAACCAAATGTTTTGATAAAAATTTTTTTAGACAAATTATTTTTTTATTTTAGATCCATAAAGCTCTAATTTGTGATCAATTAACTTATAACCTAATTTTTCAGCTACTTTATTTTGTAGAATTTCTATTTCTTTATCGACAAATTCTATTATAGCACCACTGTTTATATCTATAAGATGATCGTGATGTTCCTCAGGGGCCTCTTCGTATCTTGCTTTTCCTCCTTTGAAGTCATGTTTTTCTACAATTCCATATTCTTCTAACAATTTAACTGTCCTGTACACCGTAGCTATACTTATTTTTTTATCAACCTTGTTAACTCTTTTGTGTAATTCGTCTACATCAGGATGATCATTCGAATTAGACATAACCTTTGCTATTACTTTTCTTTGGTCAGTTAACCTAACATCTTTGGCTTTGCATTTTTCTTCAATATTATTCATATTATTATTTATAGCTTAGCTTAAATATAGCGGTATAATCAATTTATTTTCAACTAGTTTGTTTTCTATTAATAAGTCAATATTTTTAAGGTTAAATTCAGTAAATCGAATTTTTTTTGGGTCTATATTTTTAATTATCGCATCATTTCTAATTGTATTAGGTGCAATAAATAAAAAATCATATTTGAAGATTTTA
>MDSY01120275.1_pt1 | contig 12054 bp, 9 predicted proteins | sample 811131 | NCBI WGS metagenome assembly MDSY01 (sample SAMN05326643, study PRJNA326480) | marine metagenome | isolation source: seawater | place: Atlantic Ocean: South West | collected 2010
CCCTTATTCACGCTCAATGAGACGTCATCAACTAGTGGTCGCTCATCGTCTCCCAAAACGGATACTTCTTCAAGAGCCAGAGCAACAGTATTGTTGTTGGATGATTCAGAAATTTGAGGTTTTGGTAATTCGGAACCGACCATCAATTCAGCAAGATCCGTGGCAGTAACGTTTTGTGGCTTTACTGTAGCAACAGTCTTTCCTTGTCTAAGTACTGTGATCGTGTCAGCAATTTCTAGTACTTCCTCTAGTTTGTGATCGATGAAGATTATTGTCGCTCCGTTGGCCTTGAGTTCTCTCATGTTTCTGAACAGTTCCTCAACTTCTTGAGGAACGAGAACGGCGGTTGGCTCATCAAATATCAATACTTTTGCTCCGCGGTATAGAACTTTAATAATTTCAACTCGTTGACGTTCGCCTACTTCAAGTGTTTCCACAAGGTCATTGGGGTCGACTGTCAGCCCATAGGCTTTCCCAACCTCTTCTAAATGTGAACTCGCTTCATCAAAATTTATTAGTCCCGCTGATTTCGTGGGTTCGGCACCTAGAATTACGTTCTCAAGAACCGTGAGTTGATTCGCAAGCATAAAGTGTTGATGGACCATTCCGATACCGGCATCGATAGCATCGTTCGGTGAACTGAAAGATAGTTCTTGGCCAAAAAGTCTCATTACTCCTTCATCAGCTGGCTGCATGCCGTAAAGAATTTTCATCAATGTCGACTTACCTGCACCATTTTCGCCGCAGACTGCGTGAATCTCACTTTCTTCTACAGTTAAATTGACATTGTCGTTCGCAAGAACACCTGGGAAACGCTTTGTTATCCCTATCAGTTCTATAGCATTTGTCATGAGAGTATGTCCTTAAAACTACGAGTGAGACTGGCACTTAATACACTACCCAGTTTCTCAACTGAGGTGACGCACCAGCCTCACTCGTTTAGTTGTTAATTGTTACAACGTTTGATTACTCGAATGGAACAACAATTTGTCCGGAAACAATTTGTTGTTTCAATGCTTCAAGTTGAGGAACAATGTCATCAAGGTAACCACCTGAGGTGGAGTACCCAACGCCATCATCACTTAATCCAAATGCAGTTTGACCAGCTTTGAATGTTCCGTTTACTTGAGATTGCAGGACGAGGTAAACAGCGTTGTCTACCCTCTTGAGCATTGAAGTAAGTACGTACTCTTGAACTTCAGCATCAACAGTGTTGTACTGATCGGAATCTACTCCGATACCCCATACCTTTGATCCGCTTTCTTCTGAAACTTCTTTTGCTGCTTCAAACAGTCCTGCTCCTGATCCACCAGCAGCGTGATAAACAATATCAGCGCCTGCTGCGTACATTGATGCAGCTATTTCTTTAGCTCTGTCTGGAGCATTAAACCCATCAAAGTCAGGGAACTCAGTTATGTACTGAGAGATGATTTCAATATCTGGGTTGACAGCTTTTGCACCAGCAATATAACCAGCCTCAAACTTTTCAATTAGACCGAAGCAGCAAACACCACCGATGAATCCGATTGTATCGTTTTGAGTTTTCAGGGCAGCAGCTGCGCCAACTAGGAATGATCCTTCGTGTTCGGCAAAGGTTAAACCTGCAGCATTAGGTGCAATAGGTTCACCGGTTTCAAAGTTCATCATTGCATCATCAATAACTGCGAAGTTAACGTCTGGGTTATTGGCAGCAACAGTAGCTGCATCTCCAGCGAACAAGAATCCGACTGCGACAACAACTGGGTTATTGTCAGCCTGTAGTTGAAGGAGTTCTGCTCTGTTTGATCCGTCATCGTTTGGTGATGACTCTGAGTAGTCAACACCCAAACTGCACTCAGCTCGGTCTATGCCGGCTGCGGCTGAATCGTTGAATGACTGGTCTCCACGTCCTCCGATATCAAAGACAAGACCTGCAGTAACATCTGTTGCGTCAACAACACATAGGTCATCACCGGTAAATCCGATTGATGGGTCAATGTATTCGTTGGTGTAGATGTCTGCTGTGGTAATACCACCGGTATCGATACCAGCATCAGACATGATGTCAATAATGCTTTGGACTCGGGCTTCTTCCATGTCACCAACAGTGTCGTTTGGTCCATTACCAACGAGGCCGAGTTGCTTTTGAGTTCTGACTGAGAATTCAGCGAGTCCTTCGCTGTATACCCAGAAGCTTCCGAATGTTTCGACAGCGTCAATGATGATTCCATTCGCAGTGTCAGGGTTCGTGACGAAGCTGACGGTAGCTCGTTGGATCACTGGTACGAGAGCCTTTAGGCACTCATCCAATGCATCTTTTTCAGCTGATCGGATAGCAATGGTTTGTGAATACACAGGGAAACCAGCATCATGAAGCAGTTGTAGCTTCACTGGCTTACCCCAGTCGGTGAATACCTTCTCGTAGTCGTATGGTTCAGCGGATGCGAAACCTTGCTGAGCGATTGTTCCACCGTTCGCGATGAAGTTCGCAGGTGAACCATCATAGGATGGGTCAACCTGGTCAGCTGACCAGATGCCTTGAGCGATGAAGACTTCAGCGAAGACGCCACCACCAAACACACTGATCGTGATACCAGCATCACCAAGATCCTTAAGAGTATTCACATCTGGGTAGGTTGCTGGATCCCACATAACCATTTGTGGGTTCTTCTCAAGCGGAGCCATAACGGAAAGAAGTGGGGCACTTTCAAAGAATGTAACCTGAGCTTCTGTGTTGGCATATCCAAGAGTGATACCACTGTCTGTGTACATGTAGCTCGCTACCGGTGAGAACCCAATTGCTGGTCCACCAGTTCGGACTTCAAGACCTATGCCTGTGTCCGTGGCACCGTCATGCAACGTACCTGACACAATAAGGTTCTCAGCATCGATTGAATAAGCGCCGCTACCGAAGAGCTCATACATGGCTCCATGTTCGGACTCAGGGAACCAGTCTGTCTGGATCACAAGCGGGTCCGGGCACGTCGTTAGATCTCCCGAACTAGCTTCCTCAGCCGCACCACTATCGTCACTGCTACTACTGCTACTACTGCTAGAACTATCGCTTGAACTTCCGCTACTTGAGTCATCATCGTCGCCTCCGCAAGCAGCGGCGATCATGCCAAATATCGCGAGAAGGGCAAGCATCAACTTCCATGATTTACGCATTTTTTCCTCCACGTAATAAATGAGTCGGTGTTTTCCCGACTAGCGTTACAACTTAGTCGTGTTATCTGTTTCGTGCCTATCAAACGAAGAAAAGTTTGTGAACATTGTGTTACATGAATTATTGGGCATTGGCATGGGAAAATAATAGTCATTACTATTAGGTGGTGGGGAAATGCCTAAGCAGATGGATGAAGATGTTTTAACCAAACGCAACGTAGTATTCTGAAATCAGCGGGAGATAAAATGACAACAACTGAACCAAGAACCGAACAAGAAATACTTGACAGAGAGTCTATGGATGATGTGGATGCAATAGCCGCATTTAATCCCGACCCTGACGAAGTCCTTCATGCTGTGCAGGACCAAGCAGATGCGCTATTCACTTGGGACTACTCAAAAGGTTCTAGACCAAGGCTTGACAAACTCTATGAGAAGGCAAAAGTTTCACAATGGAATGCACAAACTGATCTTGACTGGTCAATAGAAGTAGATCCTCTTCAAGCATTTAGCATCTTTACAGAGTCATCGAATGTAGGCACAGGTCATTGGACAGAGCATCCCGACTCGCCAGCTAAAAACTGGGGTGATAAGGAATGGGAGCAATTCAGTATCGAATCCTTTGCATGGCGGTTATCACAATTTAAACATGGCGAACAAGGTGCATTGCTCTGTACTGCAAAAATTGTAGAGACAGTCCCATGGATTGACGCCAAATACTATGCTGCAACGCAAGTCGTGGACGAAGCTCGGCATGTCGAAGTCTTTGAAAAATACATAGATGAAAAAATAGGTGTCCGGTATCCGGTTAATCCCCACCTTCAACTACTCCTCGATGACATCATCAATGACAGCAGATGGGACATGACCTACCTGGGTATGCAGATCATGGTTGAAGGCCTTGCCCTTGCAGCCTTTGGCTTGATGCATCAAGTTACAACAGAGCCGCTCCTGAAGAAACTCCTGCGGTATGTTATGAGCGACGAAGCACGCCATGTTGCATTCGGAGTCCTTAGTCTTCAAGAGGTCTATCAGGACATGACCGCGAAAGAAGTCAGGGAACGTCAAGAATTTGCATTTGAGGCAGGCATCAGAATGCGGGACCGACTCCTTCAGCAAGAAGTGTGGGACAGAATGGGATGTGATGTCAAGAAAGCCGTTGAACACGGTCTAAACATCCCTGAAGATGACCAGATTTTTAACCAGTTACTCTTCTCGAAGATCGTTCCGAACTGCCGAAAGCTAGGACTTCTGGATGCAGGGGACGGTTGGCTGCGAGAAAAATATACAGAAATTGGCGTCATAGAGCTCGAACACCTAGAGGATACAGGTGAAGAATATTCGGAGTTCTCAATTGAAGATGATCAATTAGCTTCAAGTTCAAATCAATAGAAGGCCTGACCATATTCAGGAAATCAGGAAGTGGCTACTACAGGTAACCATGTTTAGTGCTCAGGAATTTCTGCCCAAATTAGGTTTCCGCCCATGATTGGCTCTTTTGCGACGAGCATTCGCTTTCTTCTTTTGTGTTCGCTTTGACATAGGTCCTCCGAATCTCATATTACCCTATCGGGACTATCAACAACTCACGACTTCTGCGGGTACCCTCACACAATGGAAAAGTTTGGATTTGTAGGTTTGCCCAATGCGGGCAAATCATCTCTCTACAACGCGCTAACAGGTGGATCTGCGTTAGCAGCGCCATACGCATTCGCAACAACGGACCCGAATATTGGCGTCGCAAAAGTTCCAGATCATAGACTCGACCTACTCACAGCTATGAGTGAATCAAAATCTTCCGTTCCGGCCAGCGTGCAATTCACAGATATCGGTGGCCTTGTTGAAGGGGCGAGTAAGGGGGAAGGCTTAGGTAATCAATTTCTGGCAAACATAAGAGAGGTTGACGCCATAGTGTATGTCCTACGCGCATTTGAAGATGAGGACGTTCCAGGAACTTCAGACCCTCTTGAGCAACTACGTGTACTAGAGATTGAATTAACTCTTGCTGATCTTGAAGCTGTAGAGAAGCATGCGACTAAAAGGATCAAAGCTGCCAGACTCGATAAATCTTTAACAGATGAAGTTGACGCATTGGAAGAGGCTCTAGAAACACTTGAGGAAGGAACTCCATTGTACAGAGGTGACTTTTCCAAAGATAAGTTAGCGCTACTCTCTCCCTACTTCTTGCTAACGTCAAAGCCCGTCATGGCGATCGTAAATGTCGGCGAAGACCAAATCGCAGACCAATACCCCATCCAAAAGATATCAACTGAATTAGGAAACGATTCCGATGTGATCGGAGTCTGCATCCAACTCGAAGCTGAAACAAGTCAACTCGCCGAAGATGAACGAGCAGAAATATTAGAGGCGCTGAACTTAGGGGAAGGGGCGCTCCCGAGATTCATACAAAGGGCCTACCACATCCTTGGACTACGCACATTCCTTACCACTGGAGAAAAAGAAAGCCGAGCATGGACATTCCGAACGGGCTCAACAGCGCCCGAAGCAGCCGGAAGGATACACACCGACTTCCAAAAAGGTTTCATCAGAGCTGAAACCATCCAATGGGACCAACTATTAGAAACTGGAGGATGGGCACAAGCTAAAGAAGAAGGAAAAATCCGAGTTGAGGGGAAAGACTACATAGTCCAAGACGGGGATGTAATGGAGTTTAGATTTAACGTATGATCAGAAGCAATAAAGTTTATTAAAAGTAATCACTACCCGACTATAACGGATACAGCAATGGCAACTGAAGAGACCACACGAGAACCGGCGCTAGTAGTAATCGGAACTCCGATAGGAAACCTTGGCGATATTTCAGAAAGAGCAATCAAAGAATTACGAGAAGTCGATCTAATCTGTTGCGAAGATACCCGAAGGACTGGAAAGTTACTCAACCTACTCAATATCAATCCAAGACCAGACCTCGAAGTCCTCAATGAGCATACCGAAGAGAAAAGAGCTAACGATATACTCAACCGCATTTCGGCTGGTTTGAGAGTCGCCTTAGTGACCGATGCAGGAATGCCAGGAATAGCTGATCCAGGGCAATACTTAATAAAGAGCGCCATTGATCATGAAATCAATCTAGAGATCGTCCCCGGCCCCACTGCTGGGATAGTTGCATTAATTGCTAGCGGCCTGCCAACGTCACGATTTGTCTTCCAAGGCTTCATACCTAGGAAAGGTGAAGAACGCCAAAGACGTATAGAGGAGATAGCTCGAGACGATAAGACCACAGTTATTTACGAATCAGGTAAGCGGATTGAGCGAACAATTCATGACCTGCTAAATATCTGCGGGGATGAACGCAAAGCAATCATCGCGCGAGAGCTAACTAAAATGCACGAAGAAATCCAACGAGGCACACTGCGTCATCTGCAAACAAAAATGAGTGATATCTCGACAAAAGGAGAATTTGTTCTGATCCTCTCAGGCATCTCCGAAGACCATTATGTGAGCGATAGTCTTTTAAAAGAAGAGCTACAAGAAATCATCGGGAGCGGAAAGTCCAAACGTGATGCAGTCAAAGAACTGACATCCAAGTACAAACTCAGTAAACGACGAGTCTATGACCTATCAATAGAAATATCAGTCGACGAAACATAATACCCACAACCAAAGCCCATACGGGTAGCCTATACACATGTCCATACCCGTTTTAGTCGCTGTTGCTTGGCCATATGCATCTGGTTCTCGCCATCTGGGTCATCTTGCTGGCGCATACCTACCAGCAGATATTTTTGCGCGTCATCAACGAATAATCGGCAACGATGTGCTCATGGTAAGCGGCTCAGATGTTCATGGTACGCCAATCACAGTCCGAGCGGATGCCGAAGGAGTCACCCCCCAAGACATCGTCGACAAGTACCACAACGAATTTTTATCTCAATGGGAATCATTAGGAATAAGTTGGGACCTCTACACCACAACGGGAACTGATCATCATGCAAAAGTAACCCAAGAGATGTTTCTCGCTCAACTCAATAACGGACACATCGACAGGCGAACAACAACCCAATTGTACGACCCTAAAGCAAAGAGATTCCTGCCCGACCGTTACGTAGAAGGAGTCTGCCCTCACTGTGGGTACGAAGAAGCACGAGGAGACCAATGCGATGACTGCGGGAAAACCTATGACGCAGTTGAACTTATAACCCCACGATCAAAACTTTCCGATGCCATTCCGGAACCTAGAGAAACAGAACATTTTTATTTCAAATATTCAGACTTCAATAACGACCTAAAGCAATTCCTTGAAAACAAAACCGGTTGGCGGAACCACGTCCTCAACTTCGCAAAAGGATGGGTAAACGAAGAAGGTCTAATCGACAGAGCCATCACAAGAGACCTAGATTGGGGAGTCAAGCTACCTGTAGATGACTTAGGTGAAGGAAAAAGAATCTACGTCTGGTACGACGCAGTAATTGGCTACCTTTCTGCCTCCCAAGAATGGGCAAGTAATCAGAATGACGCCGACCACTGGAAACACTGGTGGCATAACGATGCATCTCGCCATGTGTACTTTATTGGAAAGGACAATATCCCCTTCCACGCTTTATTCTGGCCCGCACAACTAATGGGAGTACAAGACGAAATAGGTCAAAAACCACTACACCTTCCTGACGACATCCCTGCAAACCAGTATGTGACCTTCAAGGGAGGTAAGGCATCAGCAAGCAGGGGAGTAGGATTAACGATCTCCCAAGGGTTAGAAAAGTATCAACCAGATGCTCTTCGATATGCACTGGCTGCTAATTTCCCAGAACAAGCAGACACAGAAATTTCTGAGGACGAGATCACAAGACGAATCAACGATGAATTAGTTGCCAACTGGGGCAATCTAGTTAACAGAGTGCTAGCAATGACATACAAAAATGCTGCACAAGCTATTCCTTCTGCCGGTGAATTTACAGAAGAAGATAGCCAGCTGCTACTCCTCGTTGATAACGCCCTACAAACAGCAAGTTCCCAATTTCACCAAGTGGAACTTCGCGCTGCTTTACGAACGGCAATGGAAACTGCAAAAGAAACCAACAAGTATCTCAATGCAACTGAACCATGGAAGGTACTCAAGACTAACGAAGAAAGAGGGCTCACAATCCTCTATGTAGCGCTAAGCGCCATCAATGGAATAAGGGTAATGTTCGCTCCATTTCTCCCATTCTCAAGCCAAGAACTAGACAGCATGTTAGGAGAAACAACTGGTTGGGCTCGAGAGGACCTAAAACCCGGTACGGCACTCTCAAAGCCAAAACCCCTCTTCCAGAAAGTTGAATAATGAGCGCATCGAGCAGTGAACTGAAATGGGTCGATAATCATTGCCACTTTGAGGAAAATGATGAGGTCGCCCTGGACCTTCAAGAAGCAGCTAATAAAGGTGTAGAGAAATTTATTGTGGTAGGAACCGATTTGGAGACATCCTTAAAAGCAAAAGAGTTATCACAAATCTTTCCCGAAAAAATATTTGCCACAGCTGGAATTCACCCTCATGAAGCAATACATGGTACCCACGGGATTGAGGCACTACTTTCCGAAGGCCAGATCGTTGCAGTAGGTGAATGTGGCTTTGACTTCTACTACGATCATTCTCCCCACGAAGAACAAGAGAAAGCATTCAGAGAACAAATCACTTACGCACACAAATTTAACCTTCCGCTCGTTATCCATACCAGAGAGGCCTGGAATGAAACTTTTAAAGTCCTAGATGAGATGGAAATGCCATCCAAAACCGTATTTCACTGCTTCACAGGAGGGCCATACGAAGCGGAATTAGCATTAGAGAGAGGAGCGTACCTATCCTTTTCAGGAATAGTGACATTCAAAAATGCTGACCCTCTCAGAGAAGCATTAAGGATGACGCCCATAGAGCGCATAATGATAGAAACAGATTCGCCGTACCTAACTCCCGAACCCAACCGTGGGAAAAGAAATCGACCTAAATTTCTTCCATGCATCGGGGAAAGGATCGCCGAAGAACTTGATACCGAGCTTAAAACAATCTCTGACGCCGCATGGTCAAATACTCATCGCTTCTATGCTTTAGACCGTAACTGAATTAATTTTACCCATAGGACTAAACAAGGTTGCCTTTTGGATCAACTCAGGATCATAATGAGGTGCAGTCGGGCGGAGGTAGAGAACTGCGAGAAGAAGTTGCATATCGAATTTTGCATTCGCTACGTTACCCCATCGCAGCGACTGCTATAACTTTTCTGGCTGTTCTCTCAGTCGTAGTATCTCTAACTGGACCCACAGAAACCGGTGAGATAGTCGAGGCATCTAATGCTGACCCAGTTAATCACCCCACAGTTCAATCAGGCATAACTGATCATGAGCACCAAATACCCGAGTTCGAAAAGCCTGCCACAATAGATGTGCTTGATCTCACAAAGATTCAAACCCAATATCGAGAAACCCTGCGAATTGAAGCCATATCTGGAACTGTTTACACTCCAAATTTTGTTCCAGGCGGAAGTCTCATGGCCTCAATCACAAGTTTCACTCCCGTTCAACAACAGTCGGTGATTCCCCAACCAAGGAACCCAGGACCTGGTCAACCTATTCAAAGCCCCCCCTCTGAGCCCGACGCCCCCCCAGCTACCTACATTCCTGCAGTTGAACAGTGGAGAAGCACTGTAACCACGGCAATCCTCAACTACGGCGGACCCGCATCCGATACAGATAGATTTCTTCGAATCATGCATTGTGAAAGTCGAGGACAACCAAATGCTACTAACGCATCTAGCGGAGCTGCTGGCCTTATGCAACATATGCCACAATATTGGGACCAGAGAGCTATCTCCGCAGGTTATGCAGGGTCAAGCCCCTACAACCCTACAGCAAACATAAACGTCAGCGCATGGTTAATTTACCAAGCGTCTGGCGGAGGCTGGCAACATTGGGTCTGTCAGTGACCCCACTTGCCGTTGGGCACGATATTAAACTACTAAAAGCAGCGAATGGAAGAACCAGACTATGGTCATAGGGAAAAGTGATCTCAAGAACATCATGGAAAAGCATGACCTGAAACCTTCAAAGTCGTTAGGTCAAAATTTTGTTGTCGACCCAAATACAATCCTGAAAATCATTCGAGCAGCAAATATAGAAAAACATCAACAAATTCTTGAAATCGGCCCAGGTCTAGGGTCACTTACGTCACAACTATCGACTACCTCTAAAGTAGTAGCAATTGAACTTGACCGTTACCTCGTTCCTGCACTTGAAGAAGTGCTGAATCATTTCGGAGAAAGAGAAAATGTTGAGATCATTCACCAAGACGCAATGAAGATTGACTGGAAAGAATTCTTTTCTCACAGGCAAGGCATCTGGAAAATGGTAGCTAATCTTCCCTACAATATCGCAACTCCACTTATAGTAACCTTGCTAGAAAATGCACCCGAGATACAGTCGATATTTGTCATGGTGCAACTAGAAGTCGGGGAGCGCTTCGCTGCTTCACCAAAAAGCAAAGCCTATGGAATTCCATCTGTAAAAGCACAATACTGGGCCGAGACAAAAGTTCTAGGAAAAGTTTCACCAAATGTTTTTCTACCTATCCCTAAAGTCGACTCAGCAATACTACAAATCATACGAAAACCATCCCCACCTGAAGTTAACTACACAAACTTCAGTCGCCTGATTCAAACAGCCTTTCAACATCGACGAAAGATGATCCGTAAATCTCTCACCACACTTATCCCTATCTCGAACTTCACTATTGCCGAAATAAGCCCTCAATCTAGACCAGAAGAGCTTTCCGTTGCAGACTGGGTTAAGTTGACGAATACTCTTGAGATGGCGAAATAATGGAAAACTGCTCAACGAAATACGAGATTCATGCACCCGCAAAACTAACCCTCTCATTAGCAATAAAAGGGGTTCGCCAATCAGGCCTCCACGAGTTAGAAGCCGAAATGGTCACTATAGATCTTCACGACACGCTAAGGCTCCGAGAAGGAGACACAGAAGTCACATATCAAGGCGCATACCCAATCACCCCCTCACCAACCGATGACCTCATTGTGCAAGCTCTCAATACAGTAAGCCTATCAATGAAGGTCAATGTGGATAAGAAAATTCCGCCCGGAGGAGGCCTCGGTGGAGGATCTGCAAACGCAGCTGCCATTCTAAGATGGGCGAACTTCAAAGATGAAAAGAAAGCAGTGCACCTAGGGTCAGATGTCCCGTTTAATATTCGTGGTGGAAGAGCTAGTGTGTCGGGTGTAGGCGAATCCATAACTTATCTTCCCTACGAAGAGAAGACATTCACATTGATTTTGCCACCCTTTGGCTGCTCAACGGCAGCAGTATATAAACGATGGGATGAAATGGGAGGTCCCAAATCCCCAAACGGGAACGATTTAGAACCTGCAGCTTTAGATGTGTATCCAGAACTACAGAAATGGAAAGAAATTCTGGAAAGGCACTCTCAAAAAGAAGCACGTCTAGCAGGTAGCGGATCTACCTGGTTCGTAGAAGGAAACTATCCAGCAGAAGGACTCATAGTCGTTACAACGACCAGAGAGAATTTCTGAAAAGCAAGAAATCTTTTGTTTAGATTTATTTACCGCGTTGCCTCTGCGCACGCGTTCTCTTCAACATCTTGCGATGTTTCTTCTTCCGCATTCGCTTTCTACGCTTCTTAATTAGTGAACCCATAGCTTTCGCAGAATACCCGATTAATTCCACAATGTGGTGTTTTCGCAAGATTTCCATGAATTTTTCTCATTTGGAAGAGCAAAGTAACGTAGGAAGACATCAAGAAGTAAATAAATAAATAAATCAAGATCTGAGTGCATAGAAGCGCATCAGATGCGATATGTTCGGAAGAACACAATGGCCCGTAGTTCAACTGGCGGAACGCCTGGTTTTGGTCCAGGAGGTTGCAGGTTCAAGTCCTGCCGG
>MDSY01063736.1_pt1 | contig 12052 bp, 7 predicted proteins | sample 811131 | NCBI WGS metagenome assembly MDSY01 (sample SAMN05326643, study PRJNA326480) | marine metagenome | isolation source: seawater | place: Atlantic Ocean: South West | collected 2010
AGTGCCACTGGACTGGCCTCAGAACTGGTAGATGAACTCACTGCACGGCTAGGTCCTGGCACTTGTTGGAGCATACAACCAATACACCAATACACACCGGAAAAAGCTTGGCAGCAAGACAGTAGCCAACCAAAACTACAGCCGCTACAAAGTAAGCGAAAAAAAAACGGCACTAATAAAAGCAGCTCTAAAAATGGCGTTCACAAAACAGAACAACATTTAAGCGCCAACCCGCAGCTTATGGGTAAGCGCCCGTTATGGCTGTTTTCGCCACCCCGGCAGATCGCTTTTACAGAATTAGAGTTACTTCAAGGGCCAGAGCGGATTCAAAGTAATTTTCACTTAGAGCCTAAGCAGTGCACAATTTTTCGCGACTACTATATTGCAAAGCATAAACACGGCGCACTTTGCTGGGCCTTTACTCAATCGCCAAACAAAACACCTATAGCAAGTAACAGCGTCAAGGCGGCTGCAAGCCAGTGGTATTTACACGGTTATTTCGCATGAGAGACTTAGATGCCTCTTTAGGCTTAACTACACCGAATACACAACCTAGCTATCAACAAAAGGCTCAACAAGCAGTCCCGGCATTTGCTGAATTGCATTGCATTAGCAACTACAGCTTCTTGCGCGGCGCATCGCACCCAGAGGAAATGGTTCAGCGTGCCTATGAGCTAGGCTATAAAGCCATTGCCATCACAGATGAATGCTCATATTCAGGGTTAGTAAAAGCCCATAAAACTGCGCAAGAATGCGGCATAAAACTGGTTATAGGCTCGGAATTCATCATCAGCCCTGAAGCTTCAGACGAAGAAGAAGGATTCTCGAGCAACCCAAGCATTTCCAGCGGACGACACAAACTGATCTTATTGGCCCCAGATCGTGCAGCGTATGGCCAGCTCTCAACCTTCATCAGCAAATTACGCCGCCGCTCAGAAAAAGGCTCCTACCAAGTGTACTTAGAAGATTTTCGCTGGGGTCTGAAAAATTGTTTGGCCCTATGGGTGCCAGGAGGACAAAGTATTGAAGCTCAAGGTCAAACCGGCGAAGCGTTAAAAACATTGTTTAACCGGCTATGGATTACCCTAGAGTTATTCAGAGACGGCCAAGACTTAGACAAAACTGCACATGCACTCACTCTGTCTTCACGCCTAGGTTTACCCATAGTGGCCAGCAATGATGTACACACCCATTGCCCCGAGCGCCAGCCACTACAGGATGTGCTTACCGCTATAAAACTGAACACCAATGTTCATGAGTTAGGTTATCAGGGCTTTGCTAATGCCGAGCGCACCCTACGGTCATTACAAGAACTAGCAATCCTATACCCACCAGAAATGCTGGCTGAAAGTGTAAAAATTGCAGATCTATGCCAATTCAATATGCTGGAACTGCGCTATGAGTACCCACATGATTTAGTGCCCCCGCATCTAACCCCCAAGGACTACTTACGCCAACTGACCTTTGCCGGCGCCAAAGAGCGCTGGCCCCAAGGCATACCTGAGGACACCCTGGCACTGATAGAAAAAGAATTATTGTTAGTGGCGCAACTGCAATATGAACACTATTTTTTAACCGTACAAGACATTGTGCAATTTGCCCGCAGCCAAAATATTCTTTGCCAAGGTCGCGGCTCAGCCGCCAACTCTGCGGTTTGTTACTGCCTGTTTATCACAGAAGTTGATCCCGCCCGTATGCACCTCTTGTTTGAACGCTTCATTTCCATGGAGCGTAAAGAGCCACCCGATATTGATGTGGATTTTGAGCACGAGCGGCGCGAAGAAGTAATTCAATATATCTACAAACGTTATGGTCGCGATCGTGCGGCACTGGCAGCCACACTCATTACTTATCGCCCACGTAGCGCCATACGTGACGTGGGTAAAGCCTTAGGCTTAGACATTGGCATACTCGAACTGTTATCTAAGTCTATTGCATGGTGGGACAACAAAGATGTTTTGGACGAGCGCTTCCGCTCAATAGGTCTAGACCCGGAGAGCCCTCAGGCCACACAATTCTTTCGTTTCTTTAATGAAATTTTAGGGTTCCCCAGACACCTATCTCAACATGTTGGCGGCTTTATCATCTCCAGCGGTCCTCTGACCCAACTGGTGCCTATAGAAAATGCCAGCATGCCAGAACGCACGGTTATTCAATGGGATAAAGAAGATATAGAAACGCTGGGTTTGTTAAAAATTGATGTGCTGGCACTGGGTATGTTGACGGCCATACGCAAAACCTTAGACCTGTGTTACAGCAGCGGCCAAGTGTCCAGCCCGTTAACCGTTCAGAAAATTCCCGCTGAAGATAAAGCCACTTATCAAATGCTGCAAAGCGGCGACAGCGTTGGCGTTTTTCAAGTTGAGTCTCGCGCGCAAATGGCTATGTTGCCCAGGCTAAAGCCTCAAAATTTTTATGACCTAGTGATAGAAGTGGCCATTGTCAGACCGGGGCCAATTCAAGGCGATATGGTCCACCCCTATTTACGTCGCCGCCAAGGATTAGAACCCGTCACCTATGCCAGCCCCGGAGTACGTAAGGTATTAGAGCGCACGTTAGGCATTCCTATATTTCAGGAACAAGTGATTGAACTAGCCATGGTGGCTGCCGGGTTCAGCGCCGGGGAAGCTGATCAACTACGTAGGGCTATGGCGGCATGGAAAAAACGCGGCGGCTTAGAACATTTTGGCGAAAAGCTGATTAACGGCATGCGCAATAACGGCCATAGTGAAGAATTTGCAGAACGCATATTTAATCAAATGAAAGGGTTTGGCGAATATGGGTTCCCAGAGTCTCATGCCGCCAGTTTCGCACTACTGGTGTACATCTCCGCATGGCTAAAATGCCACCATCCCGCCGCATTTTACGCAGGTTTGATGAACAGCTTACCTATGGGCTTTTACTCACCCTCACAGCTCATACAAGATGCCAAACGCCATCAAGTCATTGTGCGCCCGATAGATGTCGCGACTAGCCAATGGGACCACACATTAGAGCCACCAGAAAAGGCCCTTCAGCAACCTGTGCTGCGTTTAGGTTTACGTATGGTGAAAGGCCTAAACCGAGCAGCCGGCGAACGTATCTGTGCAGCACGAAGTAGCGCTGATATTACTAACGCCAAAGATCTAGCGCGACGTGCAGGTTTAGATGATCAACAGCTGAGCTTTCTTGCCCGAGCTGGAGCATTGACCGGATTAGTCGGCCACAGACATCAAGCACACTGGGATGTCACGGGCATAGAGGCGCCATTAGCTTTAGAGCGACCACAAACGCAATACGCCATGACTAATGAAAACGTCTACTTGAATACCCCCTCGGTGAGCGAAGATATGCTCAACGATTATCGTTACACGGGCTTAACCTTAGGCCCCCACCCCATGGCGCTGCTACGTAACCACCCCACATTAAAGGGCTTCTGCCACGCACAAGACTTAGAGGAATGCAGGCCTGGACAGCTAATTCGTATTGCCGGACTAGTCACAGGCAGACAGCGACCGGGCACTGCCAGCGGTGTGATATTTCTGACCCTAGAAGATGAAACCGGCAATACCAATATCATCATTTGGGCCACGGTTATGGCACGCTTTCGCGCCGCATTACTGCAAGGCCAGTTACTCAAATTTAAAGGCGTTGTGGAACGCGAAGGCAGAGTCATCCATGTGGTAGCGGGACACGTAGAAGATGCCAGCGAACTATTAGAAGATGTACAAGCCCACGAAACACCCTTTAAGTCTCGAGACTTTCACTAACGCCAAGCGCGCTAAGAACACCTTCTCTCACGGCCCAAAAGATCTCTTGGTCTCGTCAAAAATAACAGCGCCATTAAAAAGTACCAATGGAACGCACTAGTAGAAAGTACTGAGGATATTTTACCCTTCATTTGCTATCTTTCGCATAAGATCGGACGAGACATTTCACAGAAAAATTCTACCCGCTTTCGATCACACTCAACCTCTTACCACAACACCAGAAGATATAGGTTTAACAATATGCAGCTCACCCCTTTTCACCTCGCTATTTCGGTAACAGATTTAAGCGCAGCAGAAGATTTTTATGCCAATGTTTTGGGCTGCGGCATCGGCAGGCGCAGCAGTGAGTGGATAGACTTCAACTTATTCGGCCACCAACTGGTTTGTCATGAGGTAGCTAACAATGAAACTATTAATGCCGACCCAAGTAATCCGGTAGATGGCCACGACGTACCGATCCCTCACTTTGGCGTAGTGTTAGAAATGCATACATGGAAAAATTTACGCGACCGTCTAATTGCAAAAAAAACACAATTTATCATAGATCCGCATATCAGATTTTTAGGGAAAGTCGGCGAACAAGCCACTATGTTCTTTCACGACCCCAGTGGTAACGCAGTAGAATTCAAAGCCTTTGCAGATATTGAAACAGAACTATTTAAAGCCTAGCTAAAAACAACAGTGAGCAAGTGTTAAAAATCTAAATTGAGTTAAAAGGTAACTTACACCTGCAGACAACGAGCCTTTTGAGCAAGCTACTATTTGGATTTACTAGCACAGGCTAGCCTTGGCTAATTTTTCGCTACTTTAGATGCCGGCGCAAAAACTCAGCCAACTCTCTGTAAGTGGCCTCATGCTCAGGAGAGCCAGCAACAAACGCATACTCCGCGTGCGACAACCCCTCATACACGTTAAGGTCAGCCTCAACCCCTGAGTTGCGCAGTTTGCGATGAACTCTAACCGTATCGCTCAAGAACATATCCCGAGTACCGGTAACTAAATACGTTGCTGGAAAGCCAGCAAGATCACCATAAACAGGAGATAGTAATGGGTCTTTCAAATCCTCACCGTCTGCATAGAGAAGCGCAGCCGCCTCTAGAATCCCGTCGTAGGTAACCAACACTCGATCAATACCTTCCAAGGTAAACATCGTATCGCCAGTTTTAGTTAGGTCTGCCCAAGGCGTACCTAAGTACAAGGCACCAGGGATCGGCAAACCCAAAGCTTTGAAATGATGCACCGCAGCCATACTCAACCCGCCACCAGCAGATGTCCCGCCCATACCAATATTGGTAGCGTCGTGAGTTTCCAATAACACTCGATAAACCATTTCTAAATCAGTCACCGCAGCAGGGTGCGGGTCGTCAGGGGGCATACGATAATCAATGGAAATTGCTGTAATACCAGAACGAGCAGCGATTAAGGCACCTTCTCCAACACTCGCATCGCCCCCACCAAAGACATAAGCTCCGCCATGTACATAAATGAACAGACCCTTGCCCAAAACCACGTCATTAGGCACCACTCGATGAACGGCAACGCCAGCAATAATATCCCGAGTAATGGTCAAATTAAGATCAGATGCCAATTCATCGAGGGAAACTGTTTGGCTTTCGGCGCGCAAGGCAATAGCACTCCGCCATTGATCCGCACTCTGGGGAACCAACAATTTTTTTAAGGCAATATCAGGTTTGCCCGCGTCAACAATGGCTTGTTGTAACGTCTTACTCGCGCCTGTGGGTGTAGGTAAATCTGTAGCCTTATAAAGCTGACCGGCTAGGAGAGCGCCACCAATTAACCCAGCAACCAATAACGAAAAACCAGCCGCAACTGTACGAATCTTCATCACCCAATCCCCTTAGTTCATCGCAGACATTATTAACCTATAGGCCACAGTCAGCACAACTTGCGGTTTAGAGTGCCTACAAATCTTCGGGCCCTTTAAGCAAAAGACAACTAATCCTGCCGCCCTATCCAAACCTGCTTAGAAATCGCACAGCACTCGCTTTGCTGATTAAACATCGCAGTACCGGCAAAGTGTTTTTTGCCTTCAATGCCGATGCACCAACCAATAACAACAATCTGATCAGAAACTGCAACAGGCTTTAAAATCTTCGCCGTCATACGACCCAGCAAGCCGGTACGAATGCCGTCATTCATAAAAGCAAACTGCCCAGGACAATCCAGCGCAGCCCACAAAACCGCTGACGGCAAAAAACCCTCTTCATCTGCAAACGAAGCATCAGGCTGCCAAGCGGCGGCAACCCCATCAAACCCTTCAACAGGCGCAGCAAATACACGCAGGCCTTCAGTAGCATCCACATCAGCGCCACAGCAAAAACAAATTGGATGAAAACCCAATCCACCAAGGACAAGGTTATTAAGACCCGGTTGCAAAGCCAAAGAATCCTTCACCGCAGCGGCGGCAGCCGCAAAGCTGGGAGGTTCAGGCACATCTATCGAAAGCTCAACCCGCTCAGCTTGAGCAATCAAAACATCCCCCTGCTTCACATCCAAGTGATAGGCGTCTAGACCTATTACCTGCATTTCCGCATCTAAAGGCGTCGGCGCACGTAACGTGACTTGCACTGCATCACCCGCTCCGTCGACTGCATCGTCGAGGTGACCTGCAAACGCACCACTTATATACCCACCATTGCCCGAATCTGGGGGTCCACGAAACTTTGCCTCAATGACAATGGATGCCTGCATAAACTACTCGTCGAAGAAATTTGAAGTTTATTGGAAACTCAAAAGAACTGAAAGCCGGTTAAATCAAGCAAACTTATGGCGGTGATTCTCATTGCCCGTCGGAACACAAAAAAGGGACCAAGGCTATAGCGGCCTGTATTTAACGGCTAAATTGTGCGTCGGCGCACTAGCAACTTATATCTGCCACTTTAGGTCAACTTGCCTTTCACCCAACACGTCCTTCCCTCCGACTATGACAACCCCACCGTCAATGTCACAATGCGTAACTTTCCTTGTTTGAGATGCAGTTTTGCAGAACCTTAACGAACCTGAAATTTCTGAACGCCAACGCGGCTATACCCTGTTTGTACTTGTACTGGTTTTTACCTCTAGCCATGTCGATCGCCAAATTATGGGGATTTTGGGCCAGCCTATTAAAGAGTCATTAATGATCTCTGACACGCAGTTAGGCTTATTAACCGGCATCATGTTCGCGTTTTTTTATGCAACACTCGGCATGCCTTTGGCTATGTGGGCTGACCGTCGTAATCGCCGTAATCTCATCACGTTTTCTGTCTTTACTTGGAGCCTCATGACCGCTCTTTGCGGTGCGGCGCAAAACTTTACCCAATTGCTGCTATTACGAATTGGTGTTGGTGTTGGCGAAGCCGGCTCCAACCCACCCTCTCATTCTATGATTGCTGACCTGTATCCACCTGAGCGCCGTGCAACAGCCATGGCAATTTTTGGTACCGGCATTAACTGGGGCATTTTGATCGGTTTCTTGGTGGGAGGCTGGATTAACGAATGGTACGGATGGAAAACTGCGTTTGTTGTAGTGGGTTTGCCGGGCATTTTACTGGCAGCACTTGTACGTTACACAGTAAAAGAGCCACCAAGGGGTTACTCCGAGAACATCACTGAGATAAAGCCACCACCGCCGTTTTGGGATGTGGTCAAATTTCTTTGGAACAACCACGTGCTCCGAAACGTTATTATCGCCGGCACTTTAGTAGCCTTTACGGGCTACGCGTCCGTTATTTGGGTACCTATTTATCTCGTGCGTATACACGAAATGGGTACCGGCGCCGTGGGCAGTTACTTAGCCTTACTCATTGGCGTTGGCGGCGCTTTGGGCATTTATATGGGTGGTCGTCTAGCCGATAGCCTTGCGCGCCTCTGGGGTCCACAATGGCTACCGTGGGTAATCGCAATCGCCAGCATTTTTACCATTCCCATGCTTTATCTTGCCTTTATGGCAGAGACCGCTTCTGCTGCAATTTGGGCCTATGCTATCCCTGCTGCGCTTGGCACAGTCTATGTGGCACCAGGGTTTGCGCTTATCCAAAATGAGACTCCACTGCACATGCGTTCCGTAGCTGCTGCCATTAACTTGTTTATAGTTAATATTATTGGTTTGGGACTTGGTCCATTCACAGTAGGCTTCCTAAGCGATCAATTTGTACCTGCCTATGGCAACGACAGCTTGCGCTACGCACTTATGTCCACCTTAGTTATCATTGTTTGGAGCATCTTCCACTACTACCGTGCCGGCGTACTGCTCCGCCGCAGGGCTAGCGACTCGGTGGCTACAGCTTAAACTGCCCGCCGACGGTATGCTCATATCGGCATCAGAGTTCCCTGGTGCCGATCAATCATTTTATTGGCTGATCATCGTGTAGCGATCCCCCAGAACGGTATCACTCACGCCCCGAATGCAACTACCTCTAACATAGTTTTAGACGCTAAATGTTTATCCAACTCTGCTGATCCAACTCTATAAATCAAATCCTGCAAATCCAGCCCATTACAGTACTTTTTTATAGCCCTGACGCTCCGCAATAATGCAGCCAACCCAGTTATATATGTACAAAATTGCGGCCTTTAGCAGCACTCTCAAAGCCACATATATAAAGCCTTGAGGACCCAGCTACGCTGTTATAGATTCTTTAAGCGATATCGCGAATAACAACAATAAATAAAAATAATAGAGGGATAATAATAATGAAAAAAATCATACTTATACTTTGCGCATTGGGGTTTTCAACCCAAAGCATTGCCGACCACCACTCGCCTACTAACGCCGTCGTCTCTGTACTCTACGAGTGCACATTGAACGATGGTGCCAGTGCAGCCGATGTAGTGGCTTTTGGCAAAAACACCGTCAATAAATTTGCCACCGCAAACAATCTAAAAATGAACAGCTACCTATGGGAAGCTGTCGCAATCAATCCCCCATACGATGAAGCTGATATTCGGTGGGTAAACTACTTCCCTACCTGGGTAGACTACTACGCGAGCAACGAGACTTTTGGAACTAAGGGTCAGAAAGTGGTCGGGGAATTTTACGATATGGTTACTTGTGACAAGCCTGTAATTCTTGGCGTGCGTAATGTTGGTGGACCAATACCTACAATTCAGGAAAAGCCGCTTATTACTAGCGTTTGCCAGTTGAATGACGGCAAGACCATGCAAGATGCTATGGAGTTTATGCCTAAGATGACGAAGCTAATGAATAAGACAGCGGGTGCCAATGTTGCCAGCAGTATTTTCGTACCCGCTTTCGGCATCAGCGGCTTTGACTATGTCGGCATGTTTACTGGAGCCACCAATGATATGGCTAAACTAATGGACAGCGTTCGAAGCGGCGCTATGCCAAAAGCAATGGCTAAAGCCGGCATGCAACCTGCCGCAACTTGCGTTAATGACCTGCATCAATCCCATTTGATGATTCAGCAACCACTGTAACTACCTCTCCAAGAGAAACTTTTTTATGGGAACAGAAAAAGCCGGCCACCTTGGCCGGCTTTCGTATCTACCGGTGAAAATCAAACAACAACAAACGGCTTCACTCGTCGGATAACATATGGCAAAACGCAATACCAAATCTCTAATCTAGGAGCGTATTGCAATGCGTTAACCGACCAATAAGGCACGCAAGTACTGAGTTTGCGGTAATACATTCATCGCGCGGTGCTCATGCTGTTGCAACACGACAGAATGCCTTCTCTTCCAGATAATTTAGATGCAACCTATTGAGCTAAACTTAAACCCAGTTCATCACCCGAATTTTTTTGTCCACGCGCACAGTTTCACCTACAACACGCCTTGCAAGGTAAATATTCATTAGCGGAAGTAGCCGCTCTATTGGTTTTGCATAAACGCTCATATCCGAACTGAAATCGGGATCAAAACCTTGTGCCTTTTTACTACTTCCGATCAATTAACGGCTTAACCAGTGTCGAAAGGCAGTAACCATATTTTTAATACAGCGTTTTCAGAAGAGCAAACCCTGCTATTCGAAATTAAACTTGGAATAAGCCCCAACTGATTAGAAATCGACGCGGCGGTGCTATAGTTTGCCATCTCTACCTTCACACGGACCATTTCAATGATCACAGGACAGATCAAAAGCTTTTTTCGCAGCAGAAAATACCGCCTTCAAAGCGCCGTTCTCTTTCTGCTGATACTTTTGTCCAGTGGACTCAATGCTGCGGACTCTGCAAACGCTTATCTGATTGGTCGCGGCATTGCTGATGTCACAGGGCCCCTTTATGGCGTTCAGATGTGGGGGTTTGGGCGTGCAGACCAGTTAACTGAAGGCCTACATATTCGCCAGCGCGCTCGGGCGTTTGTCATTGCTCAAGATGACAACCCAGCAAAACGACTGGTATTTGTCAGCGCCGACATAGGCAGCATCGAACATCATATAACTTTGGGTGTCATAGACGAGCTACAACGGCGTTATGGCGACACCTATAGCATAGACAATGTCATTCTAAGCGCTACTCACACCCACGCTGGTCCGGGTGGCTATTGGCATTCGCGCTCCAACACCGGCTTAGATGGCGGATTTTACCCAGAACACTTCGCTGTCATTGTTGAAGGTATTACCGCATCTATTGTCAGCGCACACGAGGACCTACAACCCGGTAACATTTTGCTTGGTAAAGGTAGCGTGACTGACGCCGGCGCTAACCGCTCGGTGACAGCTTATTTAGAAAATCCACAGGAGGAACGCGATCAATACGCAAAAAACACACCCACTGAAATGACCCTGTTAAAGTTTGTCGATGATTCAGGACCAATCGGTATGCTCAACTGGTATGCACTTCACCCCACTGCTATGAACTTCTACAATCCGCTGATTTCTGGAGACCATAAGGGCTATGCATCACTAAAAATGGAGCAATTACGTGGCACAACTTATAGTGATAAAGACGATTTCGTTGCAGCTTTTGCACAAGCCGACCCCGGAGACGTTACCCCAAATACAAACCTGAATAATACTGGGCCGGGAGAAACCGATGTTGAAACAACCAAAATCATGGGCCTGCGCCAATTAGAAACTGCGCTAGAAATATTTGCGAGTGCTCAAGAAGTGCTTAGTGGCGACATTGAAACCCGACAGATATACGTAAACCTGGCCAATTACGAGGTAGGCGAAAGTTATACTCACGCAGGTTCTCAAACAACTTGCCCCTCAGCCTATGGTTATTCTTTTGCCGGTGGATCTACCGAAGATGGCGGCGGACATTTCTTGTTTAACGAGGGCATGACAAAACAACGCGTTGTTTTGGACTTTTTGATTCGTTGGTTAACGGGCGCGCCAAAGTGGACTGAATCTGTCCGAGTATGCCAGGCACCCAAGCCAATATTGTTTGAAACCGGCACAGGGGAGCCCTCTCTCCAATCACAGATCCGCTCGGTAACAGTTGCCCGCATAGGGCAGCTGGTCATTCTAGCTCTACCCACTGAAGTGACAACCATGGCTGGACGTCGCTTACGCGCAGCCGTTATGAGTCAGCTTGACGACTGGGCGCATCATATCGTCATCGCGGGCTACGCCAACGGCTATGCAGGTTATGTCACCACGCCAGAAGAGTATCTAATTCAACACTACGAGGGAGGACACACCCTGCATGGACGCTGGACGTTACCGGCGTACGAAAAAATTGCTAGTGAGCTTGCTGGTAGTCTGAATACGGGCTCATCTACTGAGTCCTCTGCACCCTACGATGATTGGCGCGGCAAGTCAGCTGAGGCGCAACTTTATGTTGCACCAACCCGGCCACTGCCGCCATTGCCTAAGGACGCGAGTTATGGCGATACGCTGACTACAAATGACGCAACTAAAACAAAGTATCTCAGGGGAGAAACTGTCCAAGCCGAATTTTGGTCGAGCAACCCTACCGCCAACTATGCAACCGGCAACAACTACATGACTGTAGAGCGTAAAACCGCAGAGAACTGGCAAGCACTGGTTAACGATGGTGATTGGGATACAACCGTGCGCTGGCGCACAGAAGGGGAGGCTTTGGTAGCCACTCTAAAATGGCAAATACCGCTAAACTTAAAAGCGGGGGAATACCGCATACTACACCTTGGGCTAGACCCACAAGGCATAGAATTTAAGGGTGTATCGCGCATCATCCTAGTCAAATAATGACGGACTAGACTAGGAACGACCGAGATAAAGCCAAGTCGCGAGTCTAACTAATTAAGTTGGATTACACTGCAAAAGAGGCGGATGAACTAAGTGGACACCCACCAACTTATGCGAAAGCATCAGGCGCACTTCCAAGCACTTGAGTTGGTCTCAACTCGCCGGC
>MDSY01006524.1_pt1 | contig 12050 bp, 10 predicted proteins | sample 811131 | NCBI WGS metagenome assembly MDSY01 (sample SAMN05326643, study PRJNA326480) | marine metagenome | isolation source: seawater | place: Atlantic Ocean: South West | collected 2010
GGAATTGGTAGACACAAGGGACTTAAAATCCCTCGATAGAAATATCGTGCCGGTTCAAGTCCGGCCTCGGGTACCATTTAATAATATTGTAAATAGCTGGTTTACGTCTTCCTACAAAGTCAGAATGAGTCTTAGAAAGATAAATCATTGTATATTGATGTTAATAGATATTGGATTCAAAAATTAATAATACAAGCAATCAAATAAAGTACGTGGACGTACTTAATGACAAAGTAATTAAAGAAAAATTTATTATTACAAAAAAATTTCTTAGTTAAGAAAAAAGATGGGCACTATACTTTAGTCTCATACCTTGATAAAAGTTAATTTGTTGTTAATATGCAAATACTAATAAGGGGCATTTAATGAACAGAGATGATGAAATAGATATACTAGAAATACTAGGTGTTTTATTTCAAGGAAAATGGATTATTGTCCTGATAACTACTTTTGCTGCAATTTTAGCAGTTTTATATAGCTTATCTTTACCTAATCTATATCAATCTAATTCTGTGCTAGTCCCGCATGATTCAAGTAGTAGTGGCTCAAGTCCATTCCAAGGTGTTAGTGGCTTGGCTAGTCTAGCTGGTGTTAATTTAACTTCCCAAGGGGCAGATAGTAACTCTGTCAAAGCCATAAAAAAAATAAAAACATTAAGTTTTTTTGAAAATAATATCTTGCCAAATATTTTTCTTCCTGAACTTATGGCAATAAAGTCATGGAATCCAAAAACTAATATTCTGATTTTTGATGAAGATATTTATGATGAATCATCTAAAACTTGGGTTAGAAATTTCTCATATCCGAAAGAACTAATACCTAGTGCGCAAGAGAGTTTTGAAATATTCAAAAAAAATTTTAGTATAAGTCAAGACAATGAAACAGGCTTTATTACTTTAAAAACTAAGCATCAGTCCCCATTCGTTGCAAAAAAATGGGCTGAAATACTTGTTGATGAAATAAACCTTTATTTTGAAAAAAAAGATAAGTTAAAAGCAGAAAAATCTGTTCTTTATCTTAATAAAAATATCGCCAAAACCAACCTAACTGAAATTAAGCAGGTAATGGCATCTCTTTTACAACAAGAAACTCAGAAATTAATGTTAATCGAGGCAAGTGAATCATATGTCTTTGAATACCTTGACCCACCTGCTGTGATGGAAAAAAAATCAGAACCTAGAAGATCTTCTATTTGTATTTTAGGCACAATGGTTGGATTCATAGTTGGTATATTAATAGTCCTAGCAAGATTCTATATTTTCAATAGCAGAAATTCTTGAAATTTAGAAAACCTATGCTCATACATAAAAGAAAAGTAGATACGAGGCAACTTATGAAGGGTATTTTTTATGCCTAAAGTTTATCCAATTCTTATGGCTGGAGGTTCTGGGACGAGGCTATGGCCGTTATCACGTAAATCCTACCCAAAGCAATTTTCAAACCTTTTTGATGAAAAATCATTATTTCAACAATCAGCCTTGAGGCTGACTTCCTCCAATGAATTAGAATTTGAATCTCATATCACATTAACTAATTCAGATTTTCGCTTTATCGTTAGCGAACAATTACAGGCAGTTGGCATAGATCCTGGCCATATTTTAATCGAACCTGAAACAAAGAATACAGCAGCAGCTATTTTAGCTGCAAGTTTGTTTGTTAAAGACAAAAATGATGATGCTATTTTATTGATAGCTCCATCTGATCATATCATTCCCGACACTGAAGAGTTCCACAAAGCTGTCAACACTGGTCTTGAACATGTCTTCAATGGAAATATGATAACTTTTGGAATCTCTCCAACAACCCCAGAAACTGGCTATGGTTACATTGAGCTATCGAATGAGAGTCTGGATATTTTTGGTACATCTTTGGTAAAAAGTTTTGTAGAAAAACCAAAACTTTCTCATGCAAAACAAATGCTCAAAACAAAAAATTATCTTTGGAACGCAGGCATCTTCTTGTTTCGAGCATCAGATATGATATCGGCTTTTAAATCTTTTGATAATGATACTCTAACCCTTACTCAAGATGCTTTAGCGAATGCTCAGGAAGACCTGGGTTTTTTAAGGTTAAGCCCAGAACCTTGGTCTCGTCTTAATAATGTCAGTATAGATTATGCGATTATGGAAAAAGCTAATAATTTGGTAGCAGTGCCATACACATCAAAATGGTCAGATTTAGGAGGGTGGGATGCAGTTTGGACAGAAACTAATAAAGATGACTCAGGCAATGCCTTGTCAAAAGATTCACATGTTATTGATTGCTCTAATACCTTACTTCGATCTGAAGGAAATGGTCAGCAGGTCATAGGATTAGGTTTAGATAATATTATAGCAATTGCAATGACAGATGCTGTTTTAATAGCTCAGAAAAATAGGGCACAAGATGTAAAAAATGTGGTCAATCACTTGAGGTTAAAAAATATTGCTCAAGCTGACTCTTTCCCAAAAGACTATAGACCATGGGGATGGTTCGAAAGTCTAGTTGTTGGAGATAAATTTCAAGTGAAAAGGATTTTTGTAAAGCCTGGTGCATCTCTTAGCCTACAAAGTCATAAACATCGTTCTGAACATTGGATTGTAGTTGAGGGTATTGCTAAAGTAAGAATAGATGAAGAAGTTAAGTTTGTTTCTGAAGGGGAGTCGGTTTATGTGCCATTGGGTGCAGTACATCGCATGGAAAATCTAGAAAAGACACCCATGGTTCTCATAGAAGTTCAGATTGGCTCATACCTAGGAGAAGATGATATTACTAGATATGAGGATAAGTATAATAGGCAAGAAGACAGTAATTAAAAATAATTAGCATCACTAATTTTTAAGCTATCAATAATCTTCAATAAATTATGAAACATACTGACACAAATACTCCAATTATAGTTGTAACCCCTTTTCATGGTAGCGAATCTATATTAGAAAAATTAAAGGAACAACTAATATCTCAATTCTCTGAACAAGATAAGTGGGTTATTGTATATGACAATATAAAACCAAAAAATTTTTTGCAAATTGCAAATAAACAAATTGTCGTACTTCAAAATAACTTTAATCCTGGCGCAGGTAATGCCAGGAATATTGCTTTAGAATATATACAAGATAATCATAACTATCCATTTTTACTTTATCCAATAGATTCAGATGATGAAATATTGCCTAACGCAATATTAAAAATTAAGAAATCATTTAAAAATTATTCAGATAGAATAATATCATTTGGACACATTAAGGCATGGAAAAACAAAAAGGTTAATTTTGGATTTGATGGAATTTATAGTCTGAGGTCTCTATTGCATAGATATATAACTCCGTGTGGGTCTACAGTCATAAAAATAGAATCTTATAGTGAAATCAAAGATATAAGATTTGGTCACCGTAAACGTGCTAATGATCAACTTTTTTTCTTAAATGCTGTTAAAAAATTTAAGTGTTTTCGTTGTATTAGTGAGCCAATTCTTCTCTATAAAATCACTGATAGTAATTCTATTTCATCAAAAAAATATAGAATGATTGTATATAAATATTTAGCACTTCGAGATTTTGGAATTAGTAGGACTATGACATTATACTATATGGTCTACTATGCATATTTTGGTGTAATGAGACATATATTTAAAATTGGAGTGTAAGCAAGGTGTTTAAACGTAATGAAAAAATTTCAATAATAGGTTTGGGTTATGTTGGTCTGCCTCTAGCGATAGAGTTTTCTAAGCATTGTCAGGTTATTGGATTCGACTTGAATGAAAATAGAATAGAAGAGCTTAAACAGGGCTATGATAGAACTAATGAGGTTGATAAAAAAGATTTAAACTCTGAAACAAAAATACTGTTTACATCAGATCCCGAATCTTTAAATGAAGCAAATGTATATATAGTTACCGTTCCTACTCCTATTGATGATTTCAATGTACCAAATTTAGAACCTTTAAAATCTGCATCAAAATTAATTGGTAGTTATCTGGATACTGGAGATACAGTAATATATGAATCAACTGTATATCCAGGTGTAACAGAGGAAGTTTGCATTCCAATTTTAGAAGCAATCTCATCCCTATCATTAAATCAAGGCTTTACAGTTGGATACTCGCCTGAAAGAATTAACCCTGGCGATAAAGAAAAAACTCTAAAAAATATAACTAAAATAACTAGCGGAAGTAATAAAGAGAGTGCAGATTATATAGATGATTTATATAATTTAATTGTTGATTCTACGCATCCTGCTCCATCTATAAAGGTTGCAGAAGCAGCAAAAGTTATTGAAAACACACAAAGAGATATAAATATAGGTCTAATAAATGAATTAGCAGTGTTATTTCATAAAATAGGTATTGATACTCAGGATGTATTAGACGCAGCATCATCTAAATGGAACTTTTTAAGATTTAATCCAGGGCTTGTTGGAGGTCATTGTATAGGCGTAGATCCATTTTACTTAACATATAAGGCTGCTCAACTTGGTCATCATACTGAGCTAATTTTAGCAGGACGCCGTATTAACGATAATATGGCAGATTTTGTTGTAGATGAGTTAATAAAAAATATGATCACTAAAAGGTTGGTTAATGATGGAACCAAAGTTTTAGTTTTGGGAGTTACATTTAAGGAGAATTGTCCTGATGTTAGGAATACTAAAGTTATTAATATTATTAAACGTTTAGAAAAACTCTCCATAACTTGTGATGTTCATGATCCAATAGCAGATGCTCAAAGCTTAGAGAGAGAATATGGTGTGATTGTAGAAGCCAAACCTAAGAAAAAAGAGTATGATGCTGTTTTGTTGGCAGTTCCTCATACAATAATGATAAAAAATGGACCGAATAGCATTAAAGGCTATTTAAAAAATGGTGGAACGTTTTTTGACCTAAAGAGTGTATTTGATATAGAAGAAAGTGATTGGAGACTTTAATTATTTTTTGATACATCTTCTATGAATAATGAAATTTTAATAAAAATAGCAATAAGGAAAAAGAAAGTTGAGTAATTCCACCAAATCAGTATATGTTGCAATGGCTGCAGATATTATGCATAACGGACATATAAATATAATTCAAGAGGCTGCAAAATTAGGTGATGTAACAGTGGGTGTTCTCACGGATGGCGCAATTGCATCATATAAACGATTGCCATATTTAACATTTGAAGAAAGAAAAGTCGTTGTTGCAGCACTAAAAGGAGTGACAAGAGTAGTAGCACAAGAAACTCATGACTATAGACCAAACTTAGACTCTTATAAACCTGACATTGTAGTTCATGGAGATGATTGGAAAGAAGGCGTCCAGGCTAAGGTTCGCAAACAAGTAATTGATAAGCTTTCAGAATGGGGAGGTGAATTACATGAAGTTTCATATACACCAAACGTATCATCATCTCGAATAAATGCAGACTTAAAAGCTAAAGGAGTTACTGCTGACCAAAGGAGTGGGCAATTAAAAAGACTACTGAATACAAAAGGCTTTGTTAGGGTTCTTGAAGCACATTCCGGACTTTCTGCACTTATTGCTGAGAATCTTGAAGTTGAAGTTGAAGATGGAAAAAGAAGTTTTGATGCAGTTTGGTCAAGTTCATTAACAGATAGTACAAACAAAGGAAAACCTGATATTGAAGCAGTGGACACAACTGATCGAGCAAATACAATCACTTCTATTTTTGAGGTTACAACAAAACCGATGATCTATGATGGCGATACAGGAGGCTTACCAGAACATTTTGTTTTTACAGTTAAAACATTAGAACGACTTGGTGTTTCAGCGGTTGTTATCGAAGACAAGACTGGATTAAAGAAAAACTCACTATTTGGAACAGATGTTGAACAAACACAAGAATCAGTGGATGAATTTTGTTCAAAAATAAAAGCTGGTAAGAATGCTCAAGTCAGTGATAATTTTATGTTAATCGCTCGTTGTGAAAGTTTAATTTTGGATAAAGGAATGAACGATGCAGTTGAGCGATGTAAGGCTTATCTTGCATCAGGCGCTGATGGAATAATGATACATTCTCGTCAGGAAGATGGGAAAGAAATTTTGGAATTTTGCAAACAATATCAAGAATTTGGTGCAGGATGCCCTCTTATTGTTGTTCCATCATCTTTTGACAGAATAACGGAGACAGAATTTAAAAATGCAGGAGTTAACATTGTTATTTACGCCAACCATATGCTTCGTGCTGCTTATCCTGCAATGGTAGATGTTGCTAAAACTATTTTACAAAATGAACGATGTTTTGATGTTAGATCAAAATGTTTATCTATAAAAGAAATACTTGAAATGATTCCTGGCACCAAGTAATGATTAATCCTAAATTGTACTTAGATATACTTTTTGATGAAGGGGTATCATTTTTTACTGGCGTACCAGATAGTTTATTAAAAGATTTTTGTGCCTGTGTCACTTCTTCAGTCAAAATAGAAGATCATATAATTGCAGCAAATGAAGGTGCTGCGATTGGTCTTGCAATAGGAAGGTACCTTGGAAAAGGTGATTTGCCAATGGTTTATCTTCAAAATTCTGGTCTTGGAAATATCGTAAACCCATTACTTTCTCTGGCTAGTCCTCAAGTTTATGGCGTACCCATGCTTATACTTCTTGGATGGAGAGGCGAGCCTGGATTAAAAGATGAGCCTCAACATGTTCATCAAGGCAGTGTCATGCTTGATATGTTAGAAGCAATGAATGTACCAACAATAATATTAAGTGATGATATAAAAGAATTAAGTGAACAAACAAAGGATGCTTCAAGACAAGCGAAAGAAATATCCGGTCCAGTTGCACTAGTTGCTCGTAAAGGTATTTTTGAAGATTATTCAATAGATAAAGGTACAAGTAATAAAGAAATGACTAGAGAAGAATCAATAATTGAAGCTATAGATTCAATAGAATTAGATGCAGCAATAATTTCAACGACTGGTATGGCTAGTAGAGAGCTATTTGAATATCGTGCATTAAAAAAAATGGGACATCATCGTGATTTTCTGACTGTTGGAGGAATGGGCCATGCTAGTCAAATCGCCCTTGGTATAGCATTTTCTCAACCAAAAAGGCCAGTTTATTGTTTTGATGGTGATGGAGCTGTACTTATGCATATGGGCTCATTAGCTATTTCAGGGCAGTCTAAATGTGATAATTTTACTCACATTCTTTTAAACAATGGTGTTCATGGATCAGTTGGCGGGCAACCAACTGTCGGTTTTGAAATTGATTTTTGTAAAATTGCAGAAGCATGTGGATATGGTTTTACAATTAAAATTACTGAAAGAGATGAAATAAGAAATGCTATAAAAATATCTCAAAGAACTAAAGGACCATCTTTTATTGAGATTCAAACTCTACCTGGAAACAAAAAAAATATTGGTCGCCCTACCTCTACTCCAATGGAAAACAAAGAAAATCTTATAAAATTTTTAGATGGTTGATGAAATATGCTTATATCTGAGTTTGGTGGATTAACAAGATTAAATGAATTTTCTGATTTATATCGTGATAAGAAAATTTTATTGATAACAGGAAAAAATTCATTTGAATTATCTGGCGCAAAAAAAATAATCTCTGAAAAACTAAAAAATGAAAATACTATAATTTTTAACGACTTTTCGATAAATCCAAAAATTGAAGATGCAATCCGTGGTGCGGAACTCGCACGATCAGAGAAAATTGAAATAATTATTGCTGTAGGTGGTGGAAGTGTAATTGATATTGCAAAATTAATAAAAGCTTTTTTCTGTGCAAAAGGAAAAGAAACTGAATTGTTAAAAGAATCAAAAGAAGTGCAAGATCCCTCTATACCTCTAATTGTTGCTCCAACGACTGCAGGCTCTGGAAGCGAAGCTACTCATTTTGCGGTTGTTTACATAGGAACTGATAAGTATTCATTAGCTGCACATTGTCTTATGCCAAATGCAGTAATTTTGGATGGGTCTCTTACTTTTTCAGGTACCAAATATCAAAAAACTTGTAATGCACTAGATGCAATGGCACAGGCGATTGAGAGTGCTTGGGCGACTCAATCCACTGATGAAAGTATTAAATATTCAATAGAATCCATTGAATTGGGTTGGAATATAATAAATAATTTTATTGAGCCTTCTTGTTCATCAATTGAAGCTCAAAAAATGATAGAGGCATCAAATTTAGCTGGAAGAGCAATTAATATCTCTAAAACAACTTCTGCACATGCTTGGTCATATGCTTTTACTAGTTTTTTTGATATTCCACATGGACATGCAATTTGGTTAACATTACCTGCAATTTTTGAAAAACATTCCAAAGCTGAACCAACTGATTTTATTGATAAAAGAGGTAAAAAACACATATCATCAGTTATTGGTATTCTAATAGATAAATTAAATCTTCAAAATAATTTATGCATAGAGGCGCAATTGAATAACTTCTTAACTAAGATTAATGTCGAGAGTAAAATGGAAAATTTAGGTGTGGATACTATACAAAAAAGAGAATTTGTATCGGATCAAATCAATATTGAAAGAATGAAAAATAATCCCGTGGATTTAAATTTATATAAATCTGAAATTTTCAGGTTAGATCAATGAAAATAATCTTTTTAGGTGGTCTCTCACGCTCTGGCAAAGCTGCATTTTGGCCATTATTATCTTCTTTAGAGCATACTGATCAGCCACAAAACTTAGCTGATTTAGATTGGTATAATACTGCATATTTGGCTGGTCAAATAGATGAAAAAATATTTTTAGAGCTTTTAAGAGCCAAGATCAATATGTCAAGTTGGTTTTCTTATATTGGCAGGTATTTGAATACTAATTCAAGTGACTGGACTAACTATGTAAGATTAAGATCACAAACTGAATACAATGAAAGAATTGCACGTCAAGACTCAGAAAAAGTATTCATAGACTATCAATCTTCAATAGATACCACAAAGTTCATTCCAATTTTTAATACAGACATAAAACTTTCAAAAGAACAGCAAAAGTTAATTGGTTTTAAAGTCTCATATATACATGTTCTCAGAAATCCTTTTAGGATGTATAACGAATGGATTCAAACAGGGCGTATATCTAGAAAAACAGAAGGTAACTCTAGAATTATGAATGTTAGGAAAAGGGATAGTGGACTTTCAGTTGAAAATGAAACAGCAGATATAATAATTCAAGATCATATTCGCTCGAGAGATAGTGAAATTTCAGTGAAATTCGAAAAATATTGTATAGATCCAAAGCAAACAATGAATGATATTGCTAAAATGTGTGACCTTAAATTATTGCCATTTCAAAAAGAAAAACTTCATGATGCAAATGTGCCGCGTGATATTAGTCAAGAATCTGATCTATCTCTTTTAATTTCAGAAAACTTATCTGATGATCGTATTGAAATTTTAAATAATTTACAAAAAGAATTTTTTAAAGGCATTGCATGAATCAATGGTCTAAATGCATAATTAATAATATTTTGGAGTGAATAATGAATGAATTCGATAAAAAAGGTTATTTTTGCAAACATGATTTTATTTCTCATACAAATGTTTTAGAACTTAAATCAGAAATTGCTAGTCTAATAAAAAATCCGAATGTGATTGCTTATTCAGATAGAAATAATAATCTGCGTAGAATGGAGCGATTTACTTTTTCTTCAAATATTATTAATTGCCTAAACAATGACATAATTAAATTCTTGAAAGAAGAACTGGGAAGCGATTATGTACTTTTTAAGGACAAGGTAAATTTTAAACCAAGTGGGGGAGAAGGTTTTTACGCCCACTATGATGGAATATTTGAGTTTATTACTGAAAGTGGAGCCAAGAAAAAAGGTTGGTATGAATACACAGATCATTTTATAAATGTATTGGTAGCACTGGATAATTTTACTCTTGAAAATGGCGCGCTACAGATCGCACCTCGCCACTCAGGGACATTTCCTGAATTATTATTAAATACGAAGTGCGATGGATCACCCGATTTAAATACAGAAGTTGAATCTTCATGCGAGTTTGAACATATTTTGGTCGATTCAGGTGATATTTGTGTTTTTGATAATAAAGCACCTCATAAGTCCTCTGCAAATAGGTCGGATAGTGAGAGAGGCTCAATATATTTTACCTACACCCTATCATCTTCTGGCAACCTTTATGAAACCTATTTTAAAGACAAAGGTAGGTCTAAAAACTCTAATAAATCTCTAACTGGTGAGCAATCTTAGCAGCTTTATAATTTATGTACTTAAAAAAAAATAGATCTATATCATGAAAAAAGAGGTATATCTTGTTACTGGTGCTGCAGGTTTTATTGGATATCACCTAAGTCTTTTATTACTGAAAAATAAAAAAAGTGTAATCGGTTTAGATAGTCTTTCAAGCTATTATGATGTAAATCTAAAAAAAGATAGGCTTAAATTATTGCAAAAAAATGATAAATTTACAGAGATCATTGGTAAATTAGAAGATCCTTTAATTTGGGAGGAAATAGGAAAAAAATATAGTGTAAAAAAAGTTTATCATCTGGCAGCTCAAGCAGGCGTAAGACATTCTATTGAACATCCCTCTGATTATTTAAGTGCAAATGTTCAGGGAACTTTTAATGTTTTAGAGTTTTGTAAACATAATAAAGTACAACATTTATTATTAGCATCCACCTCTTCGGTTTATGGAAATGCAAAAGAAAAACCACTTAATGAGCTGATAAAGTCTAATCATCAAATGTCATTTTATGCAGCAACCAAAAAAGCTACAGAAGTTATGGCGCATTCTTACTCACATATTTATGATCTTCCAGTAACTGCTTTTAGGTTTTTTACTGTATATGGTCCTTGGGGAAGGCCTGACATGGCGCTTTTTAAATTCACAAAAAAAATGCTTAATGGCGAAGAAATTAGCGTGTACAATCGAGGAGACATGGAAAGAGACTTTACTTATGTAGATGATCTGTGTGCAAGTATTTATGGCCTTTCTTCTAAAATCCCTTTAAAAGCTGATTCGCCTGAAAGAAACTCACTATCAAATATAGATAGTATTTCAGAAATCGCACCATTTCGAATTGTAAATATTGGATCTTGCAATCCAATCAGCTTAGAAAATTTTATAGAGATTATCGAAAAAGAATTGGGCATTAAAGCATTAAAAAACTATTTACCGATGCAAATGGGAGACATCAAAGAAACACATGCATCTATAGATTTATTAGAAAACTTATTAGGTCCCCGACAATTCACCCCATTGCCTATAGGCATATCAAGATTTATTTCCTGGTACAAGGAATATTATGGTGTTGAATAGCCAACACTATAAATAATAAAAATAATAATGATTTCACTTATCAAACTTTTAAAAAGACGCCAAAAAGGAGTAATTTTTGCGGTATCTATATCAGCAATAACAATTGTAATGGATTCAATTGGAATAATGGTCATTATTCCAATTATGGCCAATCTATTAACCAATGATGTAACAAATAATACACAGTCAATATTAGAGCAAATTAATTTAGGTTTTATTGGTGAAAAGTTTGAATTGATAGGTCTTATCAATCCAATATTTTTAGTTATAATTGTTTTTGCAATTAAATTTATATTTTTGATTTTATTTGGTCGTTTAATCGCATCGCTAAAATCTAGCATCATAAAAGAAAAACGGAACGAGTTTCTTGTTGATGTCTTTGAAGATAACTTTGAAGATACTGAAAGGGTAAGTGTTGGGAAGCTAACAAATACCCTTACAGAGCAAGGTTTTCGTTCATCTTTGTTAGTATTATATTCAATTCAGGCCATTGCTCAAGGTTTAGCCACAATCATTTATATACTATTGGGGCTTGTCATAAGCTGGGGAATTAGTTTATATATTGCACTATGTTCAATTCTTTTCGTACTGATATACCTACCAATATATAGAAATATTGAAAATTATTCGAAAGGTTTTACATCTTATTCAGCAAGTTTTAGTAGCCGTTTAGAGGAAATTTTTAATCACAGAAATTATTTATTTGCGACTAAACGTAATAAATCAATTTCTAATGATGCTATAAATATTGCATCCGAGATCGAAAATAATGATAGATGGCTTTATAACAATATAGCTATAAGTACAGCATTTAAAGAA
>MDSY01059057.1_pt1 | contig 12047 bp, 10 predicted proteins | sample 811131 | NCBI WGS metagenome assembly MDSY01 (sample SAMN05326643, study PRJNA326480) | marine metagenome | isolation source: seawater | place: Atlantic Ocean: South West | collected 2010
ACAGTAAATAAATGAAACAATCCAGCCTAATTTTCCAAGTGGCTGAAGTGCCCATACATATATTACAAGCGCTGGAGCAACTCCAAAAGAAACCATATCTGACAAACTATCGTACTCAGAACCAAATGCACTTTCTGTGTTTGTCATTCTTGCAACTCTCCCATCCAAGCCATCTAGAATTAAAGCAATAAAAATAGCAATGGCAGCATAATCATAGCGTCCATTCATTGCTTGAACAATGGAATAAAACCCGGCAAATAAAGATGCTGTAGTAACTAAATTAGGAAGAAGGTAAAATTTATTTTTCCCTTTAAGTTCTTTATTTAAATTTTTTTTGTTAGTAGTCATAGTAATTTAAAATTTTATCCTAGAATTGCTCAATAATCATCGTTATTAATAGATATTCTATTTATAATGATAATAAATCAAATTTATCTATTTACCCACTAAACATGAAATTTAAACTTATTTCTCAAGATGGTAATGCAAGGTCAGGCCTCTTAAAACTTTCACATGGTGAAGTTCATACTCCTGTATTTATGCCAGTTGGCACCTATGGTGCTGTCAAATCAATTAGTCCCAAGGAATTAGAGGAAATAGATTTTGAAATTATTCTAGGTAATACTTTTCATCTTTGGCTTCGTCCAGGATTAGAAATCATAAAAAAACATAAAGGACTTCATCAATTTATTAATTGGAAAAGACCTATGCTTACTGATTCTGGTGGATTTCAAGTTTGGAGTTTAGGTAAAATGAGGAAGATTAACAGTCAAGGTGTTACCTTCAGGTCTCCAATAAATGGTAATGAATGCTTTCTTGGGCCTGAAGAATCTATTGAAATTCAAAAAACACTTAATGCTGATATAGCAATGATATTTGATGAATGCACCCCTTACCCCGCAACCTATGAAGCAACCAAAAGATCAATGCTACTTAGCCAAGAATGGGCTTATCGAAGTAAAGAAAGTTTTTTGGGCAGTACAAATGCATTATTTGGAATAATCCAAGGGGGGATGTATGAGGATTTGAGAGAGAATTCGCTAACACAACTTTCGAATATTGGGTTTGATGGTTATGCTATAGGAGGTCTGTCTGTAGGGGAGCCAAAAACTGAAATGAAAAAAATTACTGCATTTATAACGCCAAAGATGCCACAAGAAAAACCACGGTATTTGATGGGTGTTGGAACACCTGAAGATTTAATGCATGCAATAGAACATGGCGTTGACATGTTTGATTGTGTAATGCCTACTAGAAATGCAAGAAATGGTTGGCTTTTTACCCGGTTTGGCGATATTAAGTTAAAGAATGCACGCTACAAAGATGATTTATTACCAATTGATGAATCTTGCGCATGCTATACCTGCCAAAATTTTTCTAGATCTTACCTTCATCATCTTTTTAAAATTGGTGAAATGTTGGGATCAAGACTAAACACAATTCATAATTTATTTTTTTATAAGACATTTATGAAAGAGGCGTCAGATGCCATTAGAAATAATAGCTTTAAAAAATACCAAATTGACTTTTTAGAAACACGAAAGGCTAATGAATAGATGCATGAGTTATGATAGAATCAACCTTTTTTTAAGAGGATAAATATTATGAATGAAGGACTAGCTAGTTTTCTCCCTTTTATAATAATTTTTGTTTTATTTTACTTTATGTTAATTCGGCCTCAAATGAAGCAGGCTAAAGAGCATAAAGCTCTATTAGAGGCCCTTAAAGTTGGGGATGAAATTGTATCAAATAGTGGTATTTTGGGTAAAATTACCAAGCTAAATAACCAATTCACTACCATTGAGATAGACAAGGGTGTAGAAGTAAAAATACAAAAACAAACTATCCAAACTCTATTGCCAAAAGGCACAATGAAGTCGATTTAAGAACCCTGAGCTCTAATTTAAAATAAATGACTAACCATTCAGCCCGCTGGAAATATCTCTTAATCTTAACAACACTCTTGTTAAGTATAATTTTTGTCATGCCAAATTTTTATGGTGAGTCCCCTGCTGTTCAAGTAATGCCTATTAAATCAGGTGAGAAAATTGATATATCTATTTTACAATCAATCGAAACAGCTCTAGAAAAGTCTCAATTAAAAAATACTGGATTAATTTTAGAAAACTTTAATATCAAGGTTAAATTTAAAACTGCTGAAGATCAATTAAAAGCAAAAACCGTTATTCAAAATTCATTAGGTGATAAATATGTAGTAGCTTTAAATTTAATTTCGAACTCGCCTAATTGGCTATCAAATATGGGTGCACTGCCAATGTACTTAGGACTTGATTTAAGAGGTGGGGTGCACTTTCTTATGCAAGTCGACTTATCAACTGCTCTTGAGAAAACAACTGCTAGGTATGTAAGCCAGTTTAGAACTCAACTAAGAAAAGGAAAAGTTGGTTACTACGATGTCTCAAAAAATAATGATGTAATGCAGGTCAAATTTAAATCTAAAGGCGAACTAAAAAAAGGTAAAAATATCATTAGGGATATTAATAATAATTTTGATTTCCAAGAATTATTAATCAATGATGAAATTATACTTAAAGTCATTATTAGTGAAAAAACAAAGGAATCAATTACAGAATTCGCAATTAAGCAAAATTTAGAAACCCTAAATAATAGAGTAAATGAACTAGGAGTAGCAGAACCATTAATTCAACAACAAGGACTTGATAGGATTGTAATTCAACTCCCGGGGGTCCAAGATACAGCAAAAGCTAAAGAAATTTTAGGTAGAACGGCAACACTTGAGATGAGAATGGTTAATGAAGATAATTTCGACAAAACTATCTTTGAAGAAGGAAACGAGGACCGAATACCAAAAAATTCAGAAATCCTTAAGGACAGATTTGGTAATGGCTTGCTATTAAAAAAAGAGGTTATTCTTACTGGGGAGCGAATTACTAACGCAGGTCCTGGGGTTGATCAACAAACAGGGCAGTCGATTGTTTCAATTACCCTCGATGGAAAAGGTGCTAGCATTTTTAAGCAAATAACTCGTGAGAATGTAGGTAAAAGGATGGCACTGCTTTTAATTGAAAAGAATTTAACAGAAATAGTTACAGCACCAGTTATAAGAGGTGAAATAGGCGGAGGACGTGTACAAATTACTGGGATGGCCAATCCTCAAGAAGCCACGGATGTTGCATTACTTTTAAGAGCTGGTTCATTAGCAGCCCCAATGGAAATCGTAGAAGAAAGAACGGTTGGGCCTAGTATGGGTAAAGAAAATATCTCTCGTGGTGTTCAATCAACAATTTGGGGTTTTGTTGCGATTATAACTTTGATGGCTATTTACTATATGGTTTTTGGTGTTATCTCGGTCGTCTCACTATCTGTTAATTTATTTTTTTTAGTAGCACTGCTTTCAGCACTCCAAGCTACATTGACCCTTCCAGGTTTGGCTGCTATCGCTTTAACATTAGGTATGGCTATTGATTCTAGTGTCCTTATTAATGAAAGAATTCGTGATGAGATAAGAAATGGGAATACACCGCAAGCTAGCATTAGTAAGGGGTATGAAATGGCTTGGGGAACAATATTAGATTCAAATATAACTACTATGATTGCAGGATTAGCACTATTCATGTTTGGTTCGGGTCCTATTAAAGGCTTTGCAGTGGTTCTTGTATTGGGAATATTAACTTCAATGTTCAGTGCCATTTTTGTATCACGCGCCATAGTGAACTATATTTATGGTAATAAACGCCAGATAAATAAATTATCAATTGGTGAAATATTTAAGGTGGATAACAACTAAAGATATGGAATTTTTTAGAGTAAAAAAAGATATACCTTTTATGAAGTACAGCAAAATATCTGCAGTAATATCAACTACTGCATTTATTTTAGCAATTTTCTTTATTGTTATCCGTGGCTTAAATCTTGGGGTAGATTTCACTGGCGGAACTATGATGGAGGTAAGTTATCCAAAAACTGCAAATATAGATGATATTCGAAAAACTTTACGAGATATAGATTTAGAAGATGCTCAAGTTCAAAATTTTGGTACTGAAGAAGATGTTTTGATCCGTTTACCTATTCGAGAAGGTTTGTCTATTGCAGACATATCAGAAAAAGTTTCGACTGCACTAAAACTATCAAATAATTCAATGGAAGTTAGAAGGGTTGAGTCTGTAGGATCGCAAGTTGGAGATGAGCTATATGAAAGTGGTGCACTAGCAGTTCTTTTTGTGTGTTTGGGAATTATGCTTTATCTTACAATGAGGTTTGAATGGAGATTTGCAATTGCAGCAATTACTGCAAATATTCATGATGTTATTATAATTCTAGGTTTTTTTGCCTTTTTTCAATGGGAATTTAATTTAACAGTTCTTGCTGCAGTATTGGCAGTTTTGGGTTACTCAGTAAATGAGTCTGTTGTAGTTTTTGACCGGGTCAGAGAGAACTTCAGAAAAATGAGAAAGGCGAATGTTGCTGAAGTAATAAATAACGCAATCACTCGAACTATGTCACGAACCATTTTGACCCACTTATCAACACAAACTGTTGTAATTTCAATGTTAATTTTTGGCGGTGAAATACTTCATAATTTTGCATTAGCTTTGACTATAGGGATATTGTTTGGGATTTATTCTTCAATAATGGTTGGTTGTCCAGTGGCAATGTGGCTTGGAACTAATCAAACTAATTTAGCAATTACAACTCCAGAAAGAAAAAAGGACAATATAGAATCATAAATACTCACAGTGTTTAATTTTTCACTTACAAATCAAATTATTCTTTTAGCTATTCTCTTAATAGTATCGGCTTTTTTTTCTATTTCTGAGACAAGCCTAATGGCAGTAAACAAATATCGATTAAAACACCTAGCCAAAAATGGAAATACTGGGGCAAAACTAGCCACAAAACTTCTTAAAGAGACAGATAAGCTATTAAGTGTAATTTTGCTATGTAATAACTTTTCAAATGCTGCTGCTGCAACACTAGTTACTATGATTGCTGTTCAATTATATGGAGATCAAGAAATTATTATCATGGCAGGTACGTTAATCACAACTTTCTTAATTTTAATATTCAGTGAAATTTCTCCAAAAGTTATTGCTGCCGCCCACCCTGAAAAATTGGCATTATCCTGCAGCTTTTTACTTTACCCATTGTTAAAAATTCTATACCCAATAGTTCTTTTTATTAATATATTTGTTCTAGGGATATTAAAAATTTTTAATATTAAAATAAGTTTTACTCAAAATAATTTAATAACAATGGGTGAATTAAAAAGTATTATCAGTGATTCAGGTAAATTTATTCCAAATAAAAATAAATCCTTATTGTTGAATCTAATAGATCTTGAAAAAGTAACTATTGATGAAATTATGATGCCGCACACCAGTATTGAATCTATAAATCTAGGTCAACCTATTGAAGATATTTTAGAGAAAATAGAAAATTATCACCACAATAGAATTCTAGTTAAAAAGAAAGATAATGAACAGATACATGGTGTTTTGGATATCAACAAATTATTTAAATTATATATTAAAGAAAATATGCAGGAATTAAAGCAGGATGAATTAGTTGCTTTAATAGACTCCCCTTATTTTATTCCATCAGGAACAACTATATATAAACAGATGCAGAAATTTCAAGACAACCAAGAAAAAATTGGTTTAATTGTTAATGAGCATGGTGAATTTATAGGGCTCGTTACTCTTGAAGACATCCTCGAAGAGATTATTGGAGAATTCAATATTGAGTTGCCCTCAAAATCAACAAAAATAATTTTTGATGAAAATGGCTGGATTGTAGATGGAGGTATTTCTATTAGAGAATTAAATAAAAAATTAACTCTTAATTTACCAATTCAGGGCCCTAAAACTTTGAATGGATTAATTCTAAAATTTTTCGAGGATATTCCAGAACCTAATACCAGTTTTAAAATCAGTGGCATTACTTTTCAAATAATCAATGCGCAGGATAAAAATGTTAAAAATGTTAAAATATATAGCTATACAAAGAAAAGTAAAATTTAAAAATGGAACAAAATGATAACGAAGAAGGTCTCAAGTTAAAACCACAGAAGGTTAAACCAAAACTTCCTGGTATATACAAAGTGATTATTTTAAATGATGATTTTACACCTATGGAATTTGTTGCAAGTATTATTCAAAAAGTTTTTAATAAAACCCAAGATGATGCAACTCGGATAATGCTTCAGATACATACAGAAGGAATAGGTATTTGTGGAACATACCCTTTCGAGATAGCAGAAACTAAAATGAATCAAGTGTTAAATTTGGCAAAAGAATCACAACACCCCTTGCAATGTATTATAGAAAAGATATAGTTAAATTATGATTGCACAAGAATTAGAAGTTAGTCTTCACATGGCGTTTATGGATGCTCGACAAAAAAGACACGAGTTAATTACTGTCGAACATCTTTTACTAGCTATGATTGATAATCCATCTGCCTCAGAGGTTTTAAATGCTTGTGGTGCAAAAATTGAAAAATTACGTTCTGATATTGCTAGCCATATTGAAGAGCATACCCCTATTGTTTCTGGAACTGATGAGGTAGATACCCAACCTACACTTGGCTTCCAAAGAGTAATTCAACGAGCAATGCTCCATGTTCAATCTTCTGGAAAGAAAGAAGTTACAGGTGCAAATGTATTAGTCGCTATATTTGGAGAAAAAGATTCTCATGCTGTTTATTTCCTCCATCAACAAGGCATTGCTAGACTTGATATAGTCAACTTTATAGCTCATGGAATATCAAAAGTAACTGAATCAGACGACAATAAAGAGCAAGCTAGTCAAGGGGCTGACTCCACAGTTAAAACAAATAAGAGCTTAGAAAGTTATACTGTTAATCTTAATAAGTTGGTCGCTGAAAATAAAATAGATCCTTTAATTGGTCGCGAAGAAGAAATCGAGCGTGTTGTTCAAATCCTATGCAGACGAAGAAAAAATAATCCGTTACTTGTTGGTGAGGCTGGAGTTGGTAAAACTGCCATAGCTGAAGGCCTAGCAAAGAAGATTGTAGAAAAAGATATTCCTGAAGTACTTCAAAATAAAACGATATACTCCCTTGATTTAGGGGCATTGATTGCTGGGACTAAATACCGAGGCGACTTCGAACAACGTCTTAAGTCAGTAATGAAACAGATGCATGAAGAAAAAGATTCAATTTTATTTATTGATGAAATTCATACCATTATAGGTGCTGGTTCAGCTAGTGGAGGAACATTAGATGCTTCCAATTTATTAAAACCATCCCTTGCAAATGGTCAAATTAAATGCATTGGTGCTACAACTTATCAAGAATATAGGTCAGTTTTTGAAAAAGATCATGCACTAACAAGAAGATTTCAAAAGATTGACATAGAAGAGCCTGATGTTCCAACAACTATTAATATTCTTAAAGGTTTAAAATCACACTTTGAAGAACATCACAATGTAAAGTTCTCAGCCGATGCAATAATTAGTGCCGTAGAGCTATCTTCAAAATTTATTAATGATAGACAACTTCCAGATAAAGCTATTGATATTATTGATGAAGCAGGTGCGGCGCAGAGGATACTTCCAGAAAAAAAGAAAAAGAAAGTAATTGGGACTAAGGAAATAGAAGATGTGATCTCCAAGGTCGCGAGGATTCCAGCAAGAAATATTAACAAAGATGACCGGAACTCACTTAAAACACTTGAAAGAGATTTGAAGGCAGTTATTTTTGGGCAGGATAAAGCAATTAACTCTCTTTCATCAGCAATTAAAATGGCCAGGAGTGGTTTAGGCCCAGAAAGTAGACCTATCGGTAGCTTTCTTTTCAGTGGCCCCACAGGTGTCGGTAAAACTGAAGTTGCCAAACAATTAGCTTATACACTTGGAATTGAATTAATTCGTATAGATATGAGCGAATTTATTGAAAGACATTCAATATCTAAACTAATTGGTGCTCCTCCAGGCTATGTTGGATACGATAATGGAGGCTTACTAACAGAACAGATTAATAAAAATCCTCATGCTGTTTTATTATTAGATGAAATTGAAAAAGCTCACCCAGATATTTTCAATATACTTCTTCAAGTTATGGATAATGGCACTCTTACAGATAGCAATGGAAGGAAAACTGATTTTAGAAATGTAACTATTATTATGACAACAAATGCTGGGGCTGAGGCACTATCTAAAGTCGATTTTGGTTTTACTCATAACAAAAAGTCTGGAGATGAACAAATAGAAATTAAAAAAATATTCTCACCAGAATTTAGAAATAGGCTAGATGCTATCGTATCATTTGGTGCATTAGGAAATAATATCATTCTAAAAGTTGTTGATAAATTCTTAATGCAGCTTGAAAACCAATTACATGACAAAAAAGTTGATGCTACCTTTACTAAAAAATTAAAAGATTATTTAGCAAAAGCTGGGTTTGATCCTCAAATGGGAGCAAGGCCTATGGCTAGACTGATTCAAGATACAATCCGAAAATCTCTAGCTGATCAGCTTTTATTCGGAAAGCTCGTGAATGGTGGTGAAGTTGAAATTGATATTGATAAAGCTGATAAAATTATTTTAAACTTCAAAAATAAAGAAAAAATACCAGCCTAACTTAGTTTCGGTTTTATCATTACCCTATTAAATAAATCGCTTTTTATAAGTAATACTAACCAATCTTTTACTCTTTTATAGTCTGAATTATCAAACCATTCTTTATCGACATTCATAAATTGCCTTATAAATGGAAATATACATATATCTACAAAAGTTCTTTTGTCGCCAATTAAAAAAGATGTGACTTCCAATCTCTTTTCTAAAATATCTAAAAAAAAATAACAATTTTTCCTATGTTCTACTTTTGATTTTTCTGGATATCGTTCAAAATACTTGTAACCGTCTAAAGAGTCTTTAAATTTACCGTCATTTAATATAACTAATTCATCTACTATTTTTTTTTCAGTTGGATCTAACAAATTCGAATTATTAGACTTGCTGTTCCTATAAGCCCATTTCATTATCTCTAAACTTTCATCCAAAACTAATTTATTTAATCTTAAAATTGGAACTGTCCCTTTTGGACTAATCTTAAGCATTGCATTAGGTTTATTTCTAAGGGATATTTCATAAATATCAAATTCTATATTTGACTCAACTAGCGCCATTCTTGCTCTCATAGCATAAGGGCATCTTCTGTAAGAAAATAAATATGGTCTTGATTTTACTTTATTTAATTGTTCTACATAATTCATGAATTAACTTGTAGCCTTTAAAAATTAAACCCGAATATATTTGAATTAGAACTGCTCCATTGTCTATTTTTTCTTTGCCATCCTCACCAGACATAATTCCACCGACACCAATTATGGGAATTTTCCCATCAAGATTTAATTTTAGAAATTTTAAAGTATCTAATGAAGTCATTCTTAAGGGTAGGCCAGACAAACCTCCTGACTCATTTCTATTTTTAGATTTACTGACTTCAGCTCTTGAAAGTGTTGTATTGGTTGCTATTACCCCATCAATATTATACTTGATCAATAATTCACATATAAAAGATAGTTGCGAAGTTGTATTATCCGGTGAGATTTTCAGTAAAAATGGTACGTATTTACCATGTTTTTTATATAGTATTTTTTGTTCCCTCTTGATTTTTTTAAGTAAATCAACCAAATTTTCTCCTTCCTGTAATTTTCGAAGGTTTTTAGTGTTTGGGGAGGAAACATTTAATGTAATATAACTCGCATATAAATATGATTTTCGAAAACATACTAGATAATCATTAACTGCTTTATTAATTGGCGTATCAAAATTTTTTCCAATATTAATACCTAAAATACCTTTAAATTTTGATTTTTTAATATTATCTATTACCTTATCAATCCCATCATTATTAAAACCAAATCTATTTATAATTCCCTCTTCTTTTGTTAATCTAAATGATCTTGGTTTTAGGTTCCCTGGCTGAGCTTTTGGAGTAATAGTTCCAACTTCAATAAATCCAAATCCAAGCTTTGCTAAACAGTCAATATATTCACCATTTTTATCGAGACCTGCAGCTAACCCTACTGGATTAACAAAATTAAGACCCATAACTATCCTTGGTTTACATTGATTTTTTTTTGAAACTAGGCTTAACAAGCCAAAGAAATTAGCTATCTTTAATGACTTCATTGCTAGGTGATGTGCGAATTCTGGATTAAAAAGAAATAAGAAAAATTTAATTATTTTGTACATAGTATAATTTTATTTTTTAACTGAAGTATTTTTCAGAAAGATACCCTACCTCAGATGCTCATAAATAATATTTAAAATACTCTTAGCTGTTCTTGTATTATTTAATTTACCGTTAGGGTAGTCCATAAATACTCTTGTGCCATTTTGATCTTCTTTAATTCTTATGCGGTATCTCTTCTCATTCTTGCCAAGACCTTCCTCATCATCAGATCCCCAAAAGCTCATAATTTCCTCTGTTAATGACTTGTCTTCTATAATTTTTACTTCTTCTTTCTCATTTGCATTATTTAGCCTTTCTTCTTCTTCTCTTTTCTTTTGCTCTTCTTCTTCATCATCATCCCAAAATGCTAATTTATCAATTAACCCTTTGCTTTTTTTCTTTTTCCCATCAATCTCTAAATCTTTGTATTTAACATAAAAAATACCTTCAGATCTATTTTTATCCTCTGTAACAAACCCAATAATATCCAGAGCTAATGATAACCTCCTCCAGGATCTGTCGAAAGGATCATTTAGTAATACATAATTACCCTGTTCACTTTTAACAATTGTTGCATTTTTCTTTTCTATTGGATTTGCTAATGCCTTGTCTACATCAAAATTTGTCATTCCTAACTTGGTCATTAGCCTTCTCATTATTTCTGCATTAATTTCATATTCATCCATATTCATTTCTTTTTGCAGCTTGTCAGTAATCTCTTGTGCTTCCTCTTCACCATCTGGAATATATTCCTGAATTTTATACATATCCGTTGAATATGACCCCTCTTTCAGTCTCTTAATCCTTTCTTTTGCTTCGTCATCCATCCCAACAACACTTCTTTGTGAAATATAAATTTCTGAAGTATTTTTATCAACACCATTTTCAATTCTAGTTCTAAATTTTCTTCTATCAGCTAGATTTGATAACCCATCCAGCCATGCATCGAATCTGTTAGCCATACCTTTCTTTGAATCAAATTTTAATTTTGACGACTTAATCCATTCTGTTTCCATAACTCCAGTTCGTTTATTGAGAATTTTGATACCGAAACCTAATTCCTGCCAAAACATTTCTAAATGAGGCCATAACTTGTCGGGTGATTCATTTACTACTAACCACCTTAAATTTCCAGATTTAACAATACGCATACCTTCTGGGTCTTGAAGGACTTTAACCTCTGTATACCCTGCCGCTTTGGCATCCTCATAAGAGTTATAGGATACCGCTTCCCCAGGCACGCCGTACTCAACATTAGATTCAACATCAGTTAAGTCAGGTGGTACGTCAAGCTTTTTTGCTCTTGATGAACTTACATAGTCTGGCTGAGTAATTGCTTCAACAACTTCATTATCTGTTATATCAAAATCAGCACATGATGCCAGTAAGAAAGATAATAAGAGTAGATAAATATTCTTCATTTAATAGCTTCAAAAATCTTAATTAAATTCTTTTGGTGTTTGTTATCAAGTTCAACTAAAGGAAGCCTGATGCCTTGATTTATTAACCCTAAATAAGTCATAAGCCATTTTACGGGTATTGGGTTAGAATCCACAAACATTGACTGATGTAGATTACTTAATTTTTTATTTAAAGTTCTTGATTTCTCAATATCTCCATTGAGCATACCGATACAAATATTATGCATTAAATCAGGTTTAACGTTTGCTGTTACTGAAATTACAGCGCTGCCTCCACGTTCTATATAATCTAAAAAGGAAAGATCATCGCCACTAATAAAAACAAAGTTTTTTTTAACTTTTTCTTTTAAATAGTCGATGCGTTCTAATTCCCCAGTTGCGTCTTTGATTCCAATTATATTTGAAAGCTGACTTAGAGAAATAACTGTCTCATTTTTTAAA
>MDSY01108126.1_pt1 | contig 12046 bp, 10 predicted proteins | sample 811131 | NCBI WGS metagenome assembly MDSY01 (sample SAMN05326643, study PRJNA326480) | marine metagenome | isolation source: seawater | place: Atlantic Ocean: South West | collected 2010
CAGCATTCTTTCGTCAATAAACAAAATCTCATAGATATTATTTTTTATATTGTTGACTAAATAAAAAATGAATAAACCTATTGATAAAAATTGAAATACCGAATTTGTAAATTTAGTTAAGTCTTTTTTACTAACATTCACTAAAATATTCTATCATGATAGATATAATTCACAGAGTAAATCATGTTAATGAGTTACAAAGAATACCTACTAACTATGGGGTTGAAGTTGATATTAGGTGTAGTAATAATAAATTAGTTCTTTCTCATGATCCCGAAGAGAACAAAGAAGATTTTAGTGACTATATAAATTTCTACGAACATCAATTACTAGTCGCAAATATAAAAGAATCTGGCATTGAAGAACAAGTAGTAGATGAATTAGAAAGGAAAAATATTTCAAACTTTTTCTTACTTGATATTGAGTTTCCGTATATTTATCAAAATTTTCAAAAACATGGAGAAAATTTAAGCCTAAGATTTTCAAAATATGAAGGGATTGATACGGTTCAAAATTTTATTGGAAAAGTTAAATGGGTTTGGGTTGATACTTATGAAGATTTTGATCTAGATTCAAAAACAGCAAGTATCCTTAATAATTTCAATCTCTGCCTTGTATCTCCAACTAGATGGGGATATGAAAATAAAACTAATTACTATCAAGAAAAGTTTAAAAAATATGATCTATCTTTTGATGCCATAATGATTGATCACTACAAAGAAAGTTAAGTCTAAGAAGTTTTTTTAAGTAGGTTCTTCAATTTAAATAAACCAATTATATTTCTGTAAGCTATTCCGGGAATCTTTTTAAGTTTAAATACAACAGTATTGTCATATTTCCTATTGAAGTGCTTAATTGGTATTTCTACTATTTCTAAATTTCTCTTTATACACCATGCATAAAATTCCCACCAAAATCCTTCTTTGATTAACCCAACGGCGTCTGTATTTATTATTGATTCAATATCTTCTTTATATGCCATAAAATATCCACATGAAGGATCTTTTAATTCTATTTTTAGTAAAAATTGATAAAGTTTTTTAAAAGAACCTGATATAAATAGTCTAAAAATATTATCCACTCTGGGGTATCTGTAACCAACTACAATTTTGCCAGGTTCTAAATTATCATATAATCTTTTTAAATCTTTTGGATCATATTGTCCATCAGAATCAACAAATGAAATAATATTTGAATTCGCTTCTCTTAATCCAATTAATACAGCATCAGTATAATTTTTTCTTTCAGGACTACTTAGTAGTTTTATCTCATAAATTTCTTTTAAATTATTAATAATATCTATCGAATTATCAGTTGAACCATCCTCAGAGATAATAAATGAAATTTCAAATTTATTGTTTTCATATTCCTTGAAGAAGTTCTCTATTGTTGTATATATGTTTTTTTCTTCGTTGTAAACAGGTGTAACAATTTGTATTTTTTCCATCATTAAACGTAGTAAAGATTTTTCTATTAAAGTAATCTTAGTGCGTTACTTAATAATATGATTAAATCCAAAGATTAATAATGAAAGCTAGAAGCCTTTATTTCATTGTTTTATTAACAATGATATTTTCATTGCTCAAAATTGATTATCGTTTTCGAGAAATACCCTATGGTTTAGAAGTCGATGATGCAGAATATTACTACAGTGCTGTAACGATAGGTGTAGATTTCGATCTGGACTTCTCTAATCAGATGGAAGGTGTTGAAAATAGATATTTGAATCAAGAAGAAAAAAAAGTAGTACCTTTTCACCCAATCGGCTCAGGGATTCTTGCGTCGCCTTTTGTTTTTATTGCAAATATTTTTCAAAAAGTATTTGAAAATAACGGCTTAATTAGCCTTGTTTATTTTACTTATTCAATTGCTCCAATATTTTATTTATTCCTTTCTATCTTATTAATTCAGTCTTCTATGAAAGCTTTAAAAATAAAATATAATAATAATTTATTATTATTAGCAATCTTTGGTACAGGAATTTCTTATTATTCTTTTGATAGATTTAGCATGAGTCATATATATGAATTTTTTGCTACATCTTTTTTAATATATTTAAGTACAAAATCTATAAATGAAAAAAGTGATTCAAGATCTACGTATATTAATTTCTCTTTAGGGTTTTTAATGTTTTTCTTCTTAACCATACGATGGATAAATTACTTATTTTTTCTTATACCTTTAATTATTTATATGATTTCTAGAAAGTCAGGTAATAGCTTATATGGTAAAGCTCCTTTTGGTTCAGGATTTTTAATAGGATTAGGTTTATTTTTACTTCACACAAAATATCTTTATGGTATTTATACATTAAATCAAGCCCCTATCCTCTTGTCTATTGAAAATAGTTTTTCAGCTAATTATTCAAGATTTTTTGACATGAGCATGTTTATAGAAAATATAATTTTTCTATTTGAAGGAATGAGGATAATTCTTTTTAGCCAAGAGTTTGGGTTAATTTTCTTTGCACCAATATTATTTTTGTCTTTTGTTTTTGTAATTTTATTATTAACTGATAAAAAATATTTATTATCGCTCTCTTTATTAGTTGTGTATACGATTCCATTCATGTCTGTAATCGTTGTACAGAATACAGCATTTTCTTACGGGTATAGATATCTATTTGTCTTAATACCATTAAATATTATTCTTTATTTCAAATATCTTGATGGTTACAGATTTGTAAGAAATTATCTTTACTTCTTTTCTGTTCTAGGATTTTGCTTGTATATATTTTTTGAAACCACCCAGGCAACCTCTTTGTCTAATGGTTATGTTATAAATAGTTTTGGCATGAATACTAGGTATGCGAATCCATCGTATTTATTAAATCTACCTGAGGCCTTGCTTAATCTAAATGCATATATGCATATATTATTTACTTCTTTTTTTGGAGTTTTAATTATCAAATGCTTAAATATTTTTGTTGACCCTTTATTGGTTTTTAGTAATTTTACAGAAATTACTACAGATATATCAGATCTAGTTTCTAATTCAATTAAATTTTCATGGTTAAAGCTACTGTTCTTATATTTTATTGTCATTTATTTTTTCAAAAGAATCATTATGGAAAAATCAACTAATTAATATTTCTAATTTTTTATTTGCTTTGTATGCTCATTAAATATTCAAAACACCTATTGGAGGTTATATCTTTTTTGCATTCACTTAAATCAACTATATAAACTTGTTCTTGTAAAACTTCATAAGTTGAATTTATTAGGCTTAAAGCAATTAAAATCACAAGTGCTGAGTATTTAAATTTATTGCTAATATTTATAGCTACTAAGGTTGACAAAGCAAGTAAGAATAAAATATTAGAAGTCATATACAAAGAACATACAAAAAAAGCAGCGTTATTAACCAAGTCATTATTTAGATCTTTTCTTGATAATAAATAAAAACTATACATCAACAGAGGAAAAGTAAAGTGAGAAGCATAGATTATAGGTTTCTCAGGAGATACTATGACAAACCAGCCATACAATGGGGCCAAAGCCCCAACTAAATATATTAGTTGGTTTCTATCAAAGATCATACCCTTTCCCTTTCTAATGAGGAGAACTAAAAATAACAAAACAGGAGGTAAAAATACTCTTAAAATCACACTAGGGTTCCAATTCAAAACTCCAGAATTTTGAAAGTTATAGATTATGTTTTTAAAGCTAAAAATTCCTAATATACCTAAATCACCTATCTGACTATCCATACTTTTGTACATAATTATGAAGTGATCTATATACGCAAAAATATTTTTATAATCAGATATAAAAATTACCAAAAACAACCAGACTGCTGATGGAAGCAAAAAAATTAAAAGTTCGAAAGGAGCTTTTTTTATTTCTTTATTAACTATTAGATTAAGTGTATAAAAAAAGATAAAAAACAAAATTAAAACACCTTTACCAAAAAATACTATTGTGCCCATTAAGAAAACGGAGATTTTTGGATATGTTTTATATAGAAGTAGAGAGTTAAAGAATATAATAATGCTTATTGTTTCCCCTAGGGAATATAAGGAGCCAAACCAAAAAGGAAAAGAAATTAAAGTAAAGCTTGAAAAAATAATAAGTTTCTTAAATTCTAATTCATAAATCTTAGATATATATGATGAAAATATTAATTGAACAAACAAAACCCATATAAAATTTGAGATACGTATGATATTAAAATTATCTGTGAAGACCCAAGCAAACGAACTACCAACTGCTGACAAAGGGGGAGATGTTAGAAAAGGACTATAGAGTCCTTTAAATTCTGTTCCTTTAGGACCTTCGAATTTTAAACCTTCCAAATAAAAACTAATATTTGCTGAAAGAGACACTGCTTCATCACGAAAAGGAGGAAGCGTATTTGACGTTTTGTAAACAAAGTAAAGCAAAAGCGGAAAATAAAGAATTAGAAAATAATTTAAAATATTTTCTAGTTTTAAATGTTTCGATTGAAATTTACTGTTTTTCATTATTTAATTGGTAGAGTATGTATTTAATTATTATATGAAAAAAATTAAAATATTATACCTTTAAACAAACAAAATAAATGTCGAATGATTTCAGTTAGAGTAAAATTACAACTAAAGCATAAATTTAAAAAATAATGACAGGTGTATAAAAAAATTTTTTAATTTGGGTAGGTAATAAAGATATATGAATTACGCATTAATTGCAATTGGATATATGCCAGAATATTTAAAAGTTGTTATTAATTCAATTCTTTCTGTTGATAAAGATTCAAAAATTTATATTTTTTCTGATATTAAATCTGAGTTTAAAAATGTTACAAATATACATGTTAACGATCTTAATTCAACAGAGTCTGAATACTTCAAATCTCAAAATATTTATGAAAATACAATTTTTGAAGATAACCCTTTGTGGATTACTTCAATTCTTAGAGTCTTTTACCTTAAGGATATAATTAATCTATTAAAAATAGAAAATTTTATACATTTTGATAATGATGTATTAATTTACAAACCTTATGAAGAGATTTCTGAAAATTTTGAAAATACAAAATTTAATATAACACAGGCCTCAGAAAAAAAATTTGTTTTTGGTTATTCCTACATTGATAAAAAGAGTCCATTAAATAAAATTTCTTCAAGCATTCTAGAGTTAGTAGATTATGGGATAAAACATGATTGGAAATTTAATAATGGAAAGCCATATAATGAAATGGATTTTTTAGGTGCTGTACATAAAAAGAATAATAAACTTATTAATCCACTTCCAACCCTCCCTTACTTTTCTGAAAATATATTTGACCCTTCAAGTTATGGTCAATATTTGGATGGCACACATAAACAACCAAGAAAAATTATTTCTGGCAGTTATGTTAATTTAAACGAACCTATCGGCATTGAGTTAAATTCTAAGAGAATTAGTTGCAAATTTAAAGACAACAAGCCAATTGTGAAATGGAAAAATAAGAATTATGATTTAGTTAATCTCCATGTTCATTCAAAAAGATTCGATAAATTTTTACCAAATAATTATAAAAACTTTATTTAATTTTTTTTGATAAAATTAGTTTTTCCCAAAATTTAAAATGAACAAATTTTTTATATTCTTTATTATTGTTTTCCTTATTTAAAATATCTAATTCATTTATTGAAATATCTTTTAAGTCATTCCAATTATCCAGGAGTATTAGAGGAACCCCCATCTCATAAAAGTTTCTATTTACAAAATTATCTATAACAATTGGTGTGGAATTAAATAATAGAGATTCCCATAATCTGTGTGATTCAAAATTATTTCCTTCAGGGCACAGATTATATTTATATTTTGACAACTCTTTCAAATAATCAATAGGAAGTTCAAATTTATTTATATCAACATCTGAATTTAATTTAGCAATAGCTATTAAAGGATTTCTCACTTCATAATTTGTATATTCATTAAAAGAGCATAGAATATTTTTTTCTTTTTTAGAAGGGCTAAATTCATTTGATTTAAGAATTTTATTAAAATTGCTTATTTTGCCATTATTTAAAAATCTTTTATTTTCTAAACCGGATGGAATGGGAGAAATTAAATTATTCATTTTAGTATTTAATTTCATAGCAAACCAATGAATAATTTTTTCATCCAAAAAATTTAGATCGCTTTCTTCAATAGATTCGTCAGAATTGTGGGTTATAAGAATATATTTAGAAGTTATTTTTTTATGGTAATGATTAAAATATATCTCTTTCAAGTCTGTTTTTAGAAAAACAATATCGTTATCTTTTACTTTTTTTGGGTTTAAAGTTTTCGTTTCATCAAATATATGATCTGAAAACTGCCTTAATGTGTCACCCGACAAATATGGCCTACTAGAAGGCCTATAAAGACTGGGATTTTTATTAGTAAATCTTCTGAATTTTAGACCTAAATATGTTTTTAATCTCACATTGATAAATATAGCAATAATTAATGATGAGTTTAAGAAAAAAAAGTTCGTAACAGATTTAGTAAAATTTATACTAGTGTTATTTACAATGAATGAGTCTGATTCTTATATATTAGTTACCGGTGCTGGCAGTGGAATAGGTAAAGAAATAGCTTTATTATTAGGAAAACAATACAAAGTTATATGCATATCTAAATCCTCAAAGTGTGAAAAAACAGCAGACTTGATAGGAGACAATGCAACTTCATTGATAGTTGATTTTAATAATCTAGAAAAATCAGCAGATACCTTAAAAAACTTCATTGAAAAAAATAAAATATCAATATCTGCATTAGTCCACTGCGCTGGAATTATAGGAGAAAAAGGACCACTGGAGGAGACCACAATAGGAAGTTGGAATAATGCATTCAATGTAAATTTTTTCTCTAGTGTGATGTTGGCTCAATTAATAATTCCTGTATTCAAAAAGCAAAAATTTGGAAAACTAATATATTTTTCTGGTGGAGGAGGAGCTTATGGATACTCTGTTCTTCCTCAATATTCTGCTTCAAAAACAGCATTAATTAGATTCGTAGAAAATTTAGAAATGGAACTAACAGATTTTTACAATATTGAATCAGTAATCATAGCACCAGGTGCAGTTAAGACTGAGATGTTTAATCAAGTACTTGAAAAAGAAAAAGAATATGGAAGAACTTCTGAGTTACGAACTTTTACAAAAATTATAGAAATAACTAGTTTTATTGAATATTTGATAAAAAATAATTTTAAAATGATTTCAGGTAGATTAGTACACATAAGAGACAACTGGAAAGAAATATTGGATGAGAATATTATATTAGATGATTCTTTTTGGAAACTTAAAAGAGTTGAAGAATGAAAGCTTTAATTATTGGCTTTGGCCTGATTGGAAAAGAAAGATATAAAGCTTTAATAAATCTTGGAATTTGCACAGAAAAAGAAATAGATGTAATTGATCCTAATTTAGGAAAAGATGTTGACTCAACGCCAACTTTTAAATCAAATAATTTTAGCTATAAAGATGTAAATTTTATAGCTGATTCAGAATTAAAAAAAAGTTATGAAATAATGATTATATCTGCCCCCCATATTGAATCTAAAGAAATGATATTTAAATATAGCGATCTTTCCAGTTTAATTTTAATGGAAAAACCCATGGGACTCTCAACAGAAGACGCGATGAAAATTAAAAAATTAGAAAGTACAAATAAAAAGATCCATATAGGTTTTAACTATAGATTTTTTACTGCGATTCAGCAGCTTAAAGAAGATTTATTTAATAAAAAGTTTGGTGAGATAATTAATATTTCTATGGAAGTAGGTTTTGGGCACCAACCTAATGCTGAAAAAAGTTGGCGCTTAGATCCTAGTCAGATTCCCCAAGGAGCAATATTAGATCCTGGCATACATTTATTTGATTTAAGTCGTTTTTTATTTGGAGAGATTGAGATTAGTTCTGCTATGTCATGGGGAGATTTTTGGGGCAAAGGGTATCAGGAAGATATATCAATTCTCGGACAGACTAAAGATGGACACAAGATTACTTTTCATATTTCTAATGTAATGTGGAGAAGTACATTTAAAGTTGAGGTTTGGGGAACAGATTGTTATGGGATTATTGATGGAAGAGGAAGGTCATACGGAGATCAAAAATATACTATTGGTAAAAGATGGAATTGGGATGAAAGTATTACCCAAAGAGAAAGCGAAGAGATAATCTCCACTTCTAATTGCGAGGATTCTTTTGAAAATGAGCTTAGGGATGTGCTTATAAGTAAAAAAGGAATTGCTGCAAGATCTTTAGATGGTGTTAATGCTATGAAATTAGTAGAACTAGTTCATGAATCAACCAAAATTTAGCTAAATATATATTTAATTTATTAGTTTTTTTATTAATTGTTTTAATCTATATATTGATTTATTAATTTTTATGTATAGTTTGTTGGTGCGAATAAAAAACCAATAATAGTAACAAATCAAAACAGTTAAGTTAAATTTTCCATTTTTCTGATATTGGAATTGTGAAGATACAATTTTTTCGAAATTATTTTTGTATATATTACTTATGTCATTTTTCAAATCATCTTTATACTTCACATACCAACTATGAGTGTCTATTTGTTTTTTTAACAATAGATCTCTATTTTCTAAATATTTTTCAATTTCTTTATTAGCATCTGACCAATTGTTTACGACAATAAATGGATGATCACCAAAAATAAATTTAAAATAATCAATTTTCATAAATTTCTTTACTATTGGTATGCACCCTAACTCTAAGGTCTCCATTATTCGAAACGAATCAGGAATACTGAATCCACCTGGGCAAGGAGCAAAAATAGATTCTGAATATATATTTTGAAGCTCATTGGTGTCCAATCTGTCTTCAGAAAAAAAACTAGTTGTTTCATGAAGAAAATAATTAGAAGTTTTCCTTAGTTCATTCACCATCTCTTTTCTAAATCTATATATTGTTCCAGCAAAAGACCATGTGTATTTTCTTTTAAAGTCATTTTCGGTAAAAGATAAGTTCATTAAATAACCATTTTGAAAACCAGCTGGAATGTAAAAACAATTATTCTTTATTATAAAAGGGTTAAAAAAGGGTCTTAAAACAAAATCTGCATTTTTATAAATTTTTCTATCATGTTTTAATTCTTCATCAGAAAGGTGTATTAAAGAATATGATAAATTTTTGTCCCTCAGCAAATTATTCATTTTAGAATTTGTACTTTTATCTATTGAGGAATAAATAACTATAGAGGGATATTTATTTAATAATTCAATTTCTTTATCACCAATTTCCTCAATTATAATTTCTGACTGAATATTTATCTTGCTTAATATCAGTTGCTTCAGATACTCCATCTCAAATGAGGATTGTTTACTTGAAAATAATAAATTCATAATTTAAGAATTCTTTAATCTATTTTCTATAACAAAAAATTATAGATTTTACATTACTGATTATAGCTAAATGGAAATTTTTTTATAATTATTGAATAAGGAAAAGTCCATTTATTGCTAATAATGAATTCAAAAATTATCAATAATGCAGTGGTAGGATTTTTAATGGCTAACTTTTATAAGGTAAAAAAATAAATTATCAAAATTAATTTAGTAGAATTTGGTTAGGTCAATGATGAATCTTTTAAGAAAATATCAATATGCAACTTATTTAATATTTGTCTTTCTTCTTTTTATGTTGCACCAGATGTATTTTATTTTTATCGGTGGAACTACTTGGGATGAATATGGATCAGTGATGAATGCTAGTAAGCAAGTTTATAAGCTGTATCTTTTTTTAGTAGATTTCAACAACCCTGCCTTAATTCAAGAACTTTCTCCACCCGAGCATTATGGTGGATTATTATTTATACCAGCTTTATTAGCGACTTTCTCAGAATCAGTTATGAATATTTTTTCAAGACTATTATCAAGTTTTGAACAAATTAACACATCAAATAAAATCGAAGTTGCACTTATAGTTAGACATATTGTATTAAATTTCTATATTGTTTCTATTCTTGCAATATTTTTTAACCAGCTTAAAAAAATATATTCAAAAAAGTTTTCATTAACATTTGTAGTAATTTTAATCCTTATACCAAGTATTAATGGACACGGGCTTTTCAATTTTACTGACATACCTTTCGCATTACAGTTTTTTTTGGCATCAATAATCTATTTAAAATTTATTAATGTAAACACATATAATATAAATATATTTATCGGATTTGTGTTTGGTCTTGCTTTGCTAACTAGATTTAATTCAATTGTATTTTTAGCCTCGTTAAGTTTTTTTGATTTATTTTTAAATTTAAAAAACAAACAAAAATATGATTTTGGTAATTTTTATAAACCTTTTTTTATAAAGAATATAACAATATATTTAACATCTTTTGTAGTTTTGTTTTTGGGCACCCCTACTGGTTGGAAAACCCCTGTGAAATGGATTCAAGGAGCATATAAATATCAATTTAAACAGGAAAATGAAACACCGACTATGTTTAATGGTGAAGTTTTATACTCTCACAAAACAAGGGCGGATTATCTAATTGATTGGTTATTTGTAAGAACTCCAATTGTCATAATTGTTATGCTTATTGTTTCAATTTTTCTTTTTGGTTTAGTAAAACAATACAGAAATATATATAATTTTTTTGCTGTTTATTTTCTATTCTTTGTTTTGATTTCTTTTATGCTTTATCGACCTGTTTCTTATGATGGGATAAGACATTATCTCTTTTTATTTCCATTTATTGTTCTTTTGTCTACAGATGCTTTATTTTATTTTTTTGAGAAGAAAAAATTATTATTGAATGTCTCCATTATTTCTATAATTTTATTATTAGTTTATACACAAAGCGGTCTAGGCCCATATAAATATGTATATTTTAATGAATTTGTTGAAGAAGATTTGATTACTTTTGAATGTGAGGAGGTAATCAGTCAGTCTGGATGTGGCAATTGGCATACAGACTATTGGGGATTTGGGGGCAAGGAGCTATATAAAATTTCAAAAAATTATGAAAGTAAAGTTCTTTATTTTTGTGTACCCCATCATGTATATAGTTTTTATCAGGAAAATAATAATCCTTGGAATTTCAACAGAGGAAACTTTGAATTTGATGACCAGTTTCCCTTCACCCAACAAGAGTACTTTTATTACAATAGTGATATGTTAAAGCATATAAATTCACCCGAATTTAAAGAGATAGAATTTATTTCACTAAATTACCATAGGCCACCATTAGATTCTTGTGGGCTTACAGAATTAGATAAAAATATATTCGAAATAGATTGCAAAGTAATTGATGGAGTCAGAGCTAATTTAAGAAATAAAGAAATTTGGATGAATTATCTTTATGAATGCTCTGTAGAAAAATTAAATACTTAAAAGTTTCCAATATACTTTTCAATAATATATCTTGGCCTACCTCTTACTTGATCAGAAATTTGTCCAATATATAAACCTAGTATCCCAATTGAAAATAGTTGCAAGCCGCCTATAAACAGTATTGAAATTACAATCGTAGGATTTCCTATTGGGAAATCTAAGATTCCGTTTAATTTGAAATATATATATAAAACTCCTAAAACTAATGAGGCGAATGAAATCGTCAATCCTAAAACAATACTAAAGTTTAAAAGTTTGTTTGAAAAAGAAGTTAGACCATTTAGACCAAAACTAATACTTCCAAAGAATCTACTATACTTTGTTTCACCTTTATTCCTCTTAGGTCTAACAAAACTTACATCTGTTTGTTTGAAGCCAACATATGAGACCATACCTCTTAGGAAAGGATTAAAATCAGATAATTTTTTTAACTCAGCCACAACTTTTTTGTCCATCAATCTAAACTCACCAACATTTGTTGGAATATCAAGATAAGAAAGTTTAGAAACAAAAAATAGTCCAATTTTTGCAATAAATTTATTAATTAAATTAATTTTCTCTCTTTTCAGGCGTTTTCCATAAACAACATCAAAACCTAGATTCCACTTTTCTATCATTTCCGGGATTATAGAAATCGGGTCTTGACCATCAATATCCATAACAATTGTTGCCTCACCCTTAACACTCTCAAGACCTGCAAAAATACATTTGTGTTGACCAAACCTTCTACTC
>MDSY01143989.1_pt1 | contig 12045 bp, 8 predicted proteins | sample 811131 | NCBI WGS metagenome assembly MDSY01 (sample SAMN05326643, study PRJNA326480) | marine metagenome | isolation source: seawater | place: Atlantic Ocean: South West | collected 2010
CCTCCGCCATGCTTCACACCGGCCGCGTCATCCTCGGCGCACCCGCCCGCGTCGCGGTGAGCTCCCCCCCGGTCCCGTCTTCCCTCACTATCCGACCACCCGATTGTCCGATTGTCGTCGTCGAATCGCATCGTCCCCGACTGACCCGTTCCGAAACGGTGCCCCGTCCTCGATCCCAGCAGACCAGACGCCACGCCAAGCAATCGCGCCAGGGTCGCACCGTCGCCGCCGCCGCGGATGAACGCGCCAAGCTCGAACAGGAGTACACCTTCCACTCCCCGGGCAGCGTCCAGGAGACCGACGACGCGGTGGTGTTTGCGCATCAGACCCCGGGTGAGGCGGGCAAGTGGAAGGATGCGTCCGTGTTCCACGTGGGCGACGGGTCCTCGGATCCCGTTCGTTTGGGCGTGGTCATCGGCGAGTTCCACAACGTGCTCATGGACAGGATGCTGGAGGACGCGAGGGTGAGCGCGGAGGCCATGGGCGGGAGGGTGGACCAGGTGGTGTGGGTCCCGGGCACTTACGAAGCGCCGCTGGTGGTGGAGCGCATGCTCGAGGACGATGCCCTGGACGCGGTGTGCGTGGTGGGATACATCGAGAAGGGATCGACGCTGCACGGTCAGGAGATGGGCTCGACCTGCTCCCTCATCTTCAAGCAGCTCGAGCTCGAGCACGGCAAACCGGTGGGCATGGGCATCATCGGGCCGGGCGCCACCGCGGAGCAGGCGGAGGGGCGCGTGGCGTACGCCGGCAACGCGATCCGCGCCTCCATCCGCATGGCCAGGTACATGGCCAAGAAATGACGTCGCCGGTTCGTATATATATAACCCTAAACTCAGAATGTCGTTCACAGCCTTCCCGCCGGTAGCTCGACCAGCACGCAACCTTCGTGGAGCGCGATGCCCAAAGCCTGACATCGGTTTCTTATCTCCTCGGACCCGGCACCCGGCTGCACGAACAGGTTGGGTATCCCCAGCTCGCCCATCTGCTCCACCACATCCATGCCCATCCTCGGATTCACCACCAGATCCACACACTCCACCGACCCAGGGACGTCCTCGAGCGACTTGTACTCGGCCGGGGGCTTCCCGTACGGGTTCACACGATGCACCTCCTTTCCGTGGCTCCTGAGCCTCTCGGTGAGCTGCCCGACGACGGGGTTCTTGCCGTGGTTGCCCACCACGGCCCACACCTTCTTCTTGAGCATCGTCGAGCCGTCACTCGTGGCCATACTCGAGGTGACCCGGATCAACGTCCCCGCGCTCATCGATTCTGTTTCTGATGTTTCTGACAACCACAAAACCAAACGTCGCGCGGGACACACTCGCCGTCGGCGACGGTGGGTAGAAAAGCGACGTGCGGAGCGTGTCCTATAAGATCCCGATATCACCTGGGATACATGAGGCGGACGCTTGCCGCCGCGGGGAGGCAGCTGACGCGTTGCCACGCGCTCGTCGAGGCGTCGCCCGCGCAGCATCGGGGATGGGACGGCGCGAGCGCGGGGGAGTGGGCGACGTCGCGACAGCTCCGGTGGTTCGGCGAGGGTTGGGGACGGGAGATGACGATACACACGCGCGATTGGTCATTCCAGGACGCGTCCGAACCCCGTCGCGGACTCGCGCGTCTCGGCGTCGACGCCTTCGCTGCCTCCCCGCGGGTCGGCATCAGATCCAACGGAGCATCTCCCGCATCTCTCTCTCGAGGGTACGCCGCCTCCCACTCGCGGTGGGTGGGCGGGAACGCGTCCGATCGGGTCGATGCCACCGCACGTGAGACGGACGAGGACGCGGATCGACGGAGCTCCGGCGATGCGACGTCCGCCTCGCACGACGGCGGATTCACGCGCGCCCCCGAGGCTGAGCGCACGTGGGTGGACGAGACCCTGCCTCTGTTCGCGGTGCCTTACGCCAAGCTGGTGCGATTGGACCGACCGGCGGGGGTGTACCTGCTCGCGTGGCCGTGCCTCTGGTCCATCGCACTCGCCGCGCCGCCGGGGTGTCCGCCGGATCCGTACCTGTCGTCGCTGTTCTGCGCGGGCGCGTTCCTGCTGCGGGGCGCCGGTTGCACCGTGAACGACCTCTGGGACCGCGACATCGACGCGCTGGTGGCGCGAACCAGGAACAGGCCGATCGCGTCCGGGGCTGTGTCACCGACCGCCGCGTGTGTGTTTTTGGGCGCCCAGCTGCTCGCCGGCCTCGGGATCCTGCTCAGGCTCAACGACTTCAGCGTGGCGCTCGGCGCGTCGTCCCTGGCGCTGGTCGCCGCGTACCCCGCCATGAAGCGCGTCACGAACTGGCCCCAGGCGTTCCTGGGCCTCACGTTCAACTGGGGCGCGCTGCTCGGGTACGCCGCGGTGCACGGGCAACTGGACCCGATGGTGTGCGCGCCGTTGTACGCCAGCGGGGTGTTCTGGACGCTGCTGTACGACACCGTGTACGCGCACCAGGACGCGGCGGATGACGAAAAGATCGGCGTCAAGTCCACGGCGCTGCGTCTGCGGGAGATGGCGGGTGGACGCGCGGAGGGGACGAAGAAGTACCTGGCCATGTTCGGCGCCGCATCCACCGCGGGTCTGTGCGCGGCGGGACACGCGGCGGGCGTCGGGCCGGTGTTTTACGTCGGCGCGGCGGCGTCGGCGGCGCACCTCGCGTGGCAGGTGAGGGACGTCAACCTAGACGACGGAGACGACTGCGCGGCTAAGTTTAGGAGTAACGGGACGCAGTACGGGGCGATCGTGTTCGCGGCGTGCGTCGCGGGTAAACTGAGCGGGGTGTGACGGGGTGGTAGCGAACTGACGGGGTGGTAGCGTGAGGGGGTGTGGTAGTCGAACACACAGAAAGTTTTTGTTACACGCGACCGACTGATCCTATTGCTGATCGATCGCCTTATCGTTCGGCCCGATGTTCGAACGATGCACACCGACGTTCTTGATGGACTCCAGATACGCTTTCACCTCCTGCGTGAAGAAAAGGTGGGCAACATGCGGGTCAGTCGACGCGGCGAGAGGAACGCGGGTGGAAGTGTTAAAATATCGTGCATCGGTAATCCATCGTTCGACCGGGCTGGTCAGCTCACCTCCTTGCAGTTCTGGTAGTGGTTCACGCCCTCCATCTTGTAGCACTCCTGAACACGCTCGCGAAGCAGCTGCGGTTGAAGGGACGGGGGGAAATCGCGTCAGTGGAAGGCGCACGGTTGGGCCGGCGTGGCCTAGGGTTTATTTTTGGATGCGTGTCCAGCGTGGCGTGGGAGTTGTGTGTCGCGCCGGGTGCTCACCTTGGCGGTCTCGATCTTCACCATCTTCTCGCGGACCACGTGCTCCCTCTGCGCGATGGCCGCGACCTTATCAGCCAGTGGGTCGGACGGGTCGAAGTTCTCGGGCGCCCCCGGGAAGTTGGCAGCCTCTCCGTAGAATTGCTTCGCCATCGTGGATTTCTCTCTGAGAACGGACCGATCTAACCGCCCGGGGTGCGGGTCTGGAGGGCGAGGGTTCCTCGGCGGGTTGGAAACACGCTCGGAGAGGACCTCGGAGGAAGATTCTCGACGGAATACGAGCCACGCGCGCTCCTCGTTCTGAACCCGACGTCAGACCCGTTAGTCCAAATAGGTCGCACAAGGAGTCTCAGTCAGAGGCTCGACCGGCTCTCCGGTCAGTTCGTCTCCCCAGCTGCCTGCCCGTCTGTTTGATGCCGTCTCACACTTTCCTCATGCGTTTGACCGCGCAAATCACGCTTCTGGCGCTTTTGTGCCTCGCAGGGGTTGCCAACGCCGCCGAGGTGGTCACCCTCACGGATGCGACGTTCGAGCATCACACGCAGGCGGCCACGGGTCAGACCGCGGGCGTTTGGTTCGTCCGAGTGAAAAGCAAAACCTGCGGCCACTGCGTTAGGATGAATGACGAGTGGACGCGGCTCGCGGAGGAGATGGACAATGCGGTGATCGTAGCCGACATCGACGGACCGAACAACCCGGTAACTACGGGCAGATTCAGGCAGCACGTCCGGGGCCTGCCCACCATGCTGCTGTTCAGGGACAGGAAGGTTTTCAAGTACACCGGGGCGAGAACAGCCGAGGCCATGGCGGAGTTTGCGACTGCGTCGTACGCGGATGCCCGGGCTCACGACGTGCCCCCTGAGGCGACGCCCGTGCAGAGAATAATCTCCGAGACGACCAAATCCCTGGCGCTGCTCATCATAGACACGTACGACGCCGCGGACCATTTCATGAGCGTCGCGAGGAAGGACTTCGCGGGGGTGCTGGCTGGATTTCGTAAAGGAGGTTTGTCGGGAGCGTGGGATCGTTCGTTGGCGGCGTTCGAAGGATCTCCGAAGATGTGGGGCGGGACCATGATCGCGTGCGGCGTCATCGGCGTAGGGTTCGCCATGGCGCTCGCGCTCCTCACCTCACCGGCGAAGAAGAAGAGCAAGGAGGAGTGAGAACGGAAATGAAATCCGTCATCAACACACTAAGAGTATTACCTCGGGTCGTCACAATCCCACAGCCGTCTCCCCGGGCTGCGGACCGAGATCGTTGGCGAAGAACTTGTCCTCGTCGTAGAACGTCGCGCGCACCGTCCGGCCCCCGAAGAAACGACCGTCCATCTCCGCCCTGCACCTCTCCGCGGATGCGTCCTCGACAAACTCGGTGAATATCCGCACAGCCTCCCGCGCCGGGAACCCGGCATCCGTCACCTCGAATATCACCACCCGCACCACCGCGCCGAACCTCTCGCACTCCTCCGCCACCTCGTCCTCCAGGTCCCCGTCCACCTCCCCCGGCCCCGTCAGGTTACGCAGCAGCAGCACCCTCGTGGGAGCGGCGAATCTATCCTCCTCACCCGCCGCCGGGACGACGGCGACGAGGGCGTCACTCGACGAGACAAACGCCGGCGCTCCGAGACGCGCCCCCTCACCCGTGTGTGCCCCCTCACCCTCGGCGGGCGCGTCTCCTATGACGGTGGACCTGTTCGGAAACATTTCAGGCGCGTTGACAATCACACCGGATCGAATTCCATCCTTCTGAGCCATCAGCGGCGTGGTCATGCCCTGCCCGTCCTTGCCCAGGCCGGAGCCCTCCTTCCAACCCATCTTCTCCATCATCTTCTGCGCGAGGCTCATCCCCTTGTCCTTCACGGGCGCGGCTGGTTTCTGGGGCTCCGGCTTCATCTCCGGCTTCATCTCCGCCTCACCCGCTAAAACCGCCGCGCCTTGAGCGTGAAGCCTCGAGCCCTGAGCGTGAAGCCTCGAGCCCGGCTTGACGAACGTGAGCGTCGCGCGGCGCGTGTGCGCCTCCTCCCCCGTGACGTTGAGAGAGCTCCTGTCCGGTGCCGTGCCCGCCGCCGCCGCCGCCGCCCTCCTCTCCTCCTCGAGCTCGTGCCTCTGCCTCTCGAGCTCCACCCTCTGACGCTCCCGTTCCCTCGCCGCCGCCTCCGTCGCCACTCGCCGCGTCCTCAAACGCACCACGTCTTCGTACGAGTTTGGCTGACCGGGCGTGTACTCGTCGTCCACCTCGGCGCTCAGGGTGCCGTAGGTGGCCGCCGACGGCTCGGGGACGTCCCCGCCGCCTATGCCCGTCTTTCGAACCACCACGGGCGTCGCCGACGCGGACGGTCGGGTCCCCGGGGTCCTGGCCGCGGACGACCCTCCCGGCCCATCGGTCGAGGTCGCCTCCTTCTGGCGCGCGAGCTTGGCCTGCTGCGCGCGCAACGCTGCCGCCTGCGCCTTGAGCATCTGGGGATTGAGCAGCGCTGGGGACTTCCGCGGCGGGGCCCTGAGCGCGCTGCCGGCTCCCGACCATCCCCCGGTCTTCCCCGCGGTGGAACCGGGCGTCGTGGTCGCCGCGACGCCGTCGGATCTGCCCCCCGTCGGAGTCTCGGACGATCTGCCCCCATCGCCCCTTGACGAACCGTCTTTCGCCGAGGGCAGATCCCCGAATAGACCCATGTCTACCGACCGACCAAGGAGGAGGTTCGCCTCGCACCTCGCGTCGCCCCCGGCGGCCACAGCCCCTCGCCAGCGCGGGTGTGCACTGAGCGAGGAAAAACTCTCGCAGCGAGAGGCGAGGCAGTTGAGCAGTTGAGTTCTGCCTCTGCGGTGCCAAATATTTGAAAAGTGGGAACCGAGGCTCAAAGCCGCAGCCGCCTGACGTATCGCGGGGCGGCGTATCGAACCGAAGGCTCGCGCGCACTCGGGCAAGATGTGGCGCGTGCAGTGCAAGCTTCCAAGCCGCGTGTTGGAGGTGCTCCAGACAGGTAAGGACCCGCACGGACCGATCCCAGGCGAAAACAAAAACAAACCCTCGCCAACCGCCTCGCGCGCCCGATCTCGCGCGCGCGACCGTCGACGACCCGACCCTCACCTTTCCCCCCCCACGAATAATCTCACAGGCGATGCGGGTAGCGCGCGCGGCGGTCTGGATGCCGAATGCGGCACCGCGTGGGTGACGCACGAGGGCAAAGTGCACGCGTGGGCGCTGCCCTCGCGCGCCGGCGATCGCTCCTCCGAGGGCGGCGCCGTGCCCGACGCGTACGCCGAGTACGACGTCGCTCCTCGCGTGGCCGGGGACCGATCGGGTCCCCTCGTGCACGTCTCCTCCGCGGACGGGGGCGCGACGCTCTGGGTGGTGGCCGCAGGCGCAGCCTCGGGCAAGGTTGCCGTGGCTCGATGCGACGGTGCGAGCGGGGCGAGGGAGGAGATGGGAGAGGCGAGGCTGCCGCGGCGAGAGGACAATGCCGCCGCACCCTGCGTCACCGCGATGATCGCCACGCCATCCTCGAGGGGCGGGGTGATCGCCGTCGTCGGATGCGACCGCGGTGAGCTCTTCCTGGTGGAGTGCGTCGCGAAGGGAACCGTCACGGTGACTGCCATGCGTAGGGACGGCGCGAGCGGCGGCGGCACGCCCGGGGGAGCGTCGACGCCCGGTGGAGCATCCAACGCCGTATCCACGCCGTCCAAGTGGGGCATGGCGGCCATGTCGTCGGCGAAGGCTGCGCTGCGCTTCCTCGCCGACCCCCTCGCGGTGGATGCGGCGGGTACCGACGAGGCTACTCGCGTCAGGTCGCTCGCGTGGGCGGGACCCGCCGCCGTCGGCGACTCCACGAGGCTCATCGCGCTGACCGGTCGACGCCTGGAGGAGTGGGAGGTTGACCGGGCCGGAGGCGGGGGTCACGCGATGGTCACCTCCAACCGCGCGCTGGGTGCGGTGATGACGGCGCTGCGAACGGAGGGCGACGTCGAGCTCGTGTCCGCCGCGCCCGCGCCGGGAGGAACGGTCGTCGTGCTCGCCGCGGAGGGTCGGCGCTGGTCGCTCCACCGCGCCGAGACACGCGCGGGAGTCGGCTCCTCGCTCGCCGTACTGGCGTCCGCGGTACCGGCCGCGGGAGCCGTCCCGAGCGGGGGCGCGCGCGGCGGTGCGACGGTTCTCGCGGGTGGCGTCCCGACGGATGCCGCGCTCGTCGTCCCCCCCGGCGGCGGCGCGGCGCTCTTCGCGAACGAGACTCTCAGCGACCAGATGCTCATGCACGACCCGGCGGCTGGAGGTGGTCGCGTGATGTCAGCCGCGGCCGCGCCCTCGATCGGGGGCTGGCTCATGCTGACGGAGCTCATGGGGGTCGTCGCCTACTCCCCCGCGACGGCGGACGGCGCGGCGATGATGCCGGTGGAGATTGAGCGGGAGACGGAGCCGGAGGCGCCGGCGCCTTTGACCGCCATGGACATGCCCCTCCCTCCGGTCGACGTCGATCCCGTCGAGGCTGAGGCTGCGGTGCGTGCCGAGTTCGCCGCGTACGCGAGTGGCAGCGGCGGGATTCCCTCCGAGGCTGGATTCAGGCTTCGCGCGGCGGGTGCGCTTACCAGTTCCCTGGACGCCGCCGCCTCCCCGGAGGTTGTCTCCGCCGCTCCCTTCGCGTCCAACAGCCGCGCGATCGTCGACGCGCTCCCCAAGCACTGGCCCGGTCCATCCGGCCCGGGACCTGCGGTAGAGATGCACCTGGACGAGAAGGCCAGGCGTCACGACATGTTCCTGCAGTGGCTCGTCGAGGCGGCTGGCGTGTACAACCTCCTCTCCGCGGCTGAGCGAGAACAAATTTTGGAGCACGGCGAGATGGTCGCGGCGCTCCTCTGCGTCAGACAGATCCACAACGAGGCCGCTGAGGCTGATGAGTTGGAAGGAGGCGGCGGTGACGACGTTGGAAAAGCTCTGGAGCTCCTTCGCGACGCCGCGGTGGCTGCGGGCGAGGCGCTGCAGTCGTCCGACGCCGCCGTCAAGGGACGACCCGCCGCTGAGGTGTGCTACAGCCGGGCCACGGGCGCGGCGACGGCGCTTCTTCCGGCGCTGGCGGACGGCATCGACGCACACGCCGGCGCCAACTCCCAGAGGTCGCTGCACGAGCGTGCATCCGCGCTGGACACCCTCTCACGCGCGTTGCTCGGAGCGCTCAACGCCGCGGCTGACTACAGGCGGTCCCACGCGCCGCTCTATCCGCCATCCGTCTCTTCGGGCGTGACCGCGCCGGCGCCGAGGTGGAACGCGGGCGAGGGCGCGAGACGGGCCCTGCGCGCGGCTGCGGTCGCCGCCGTGCTTCTCAGGGACGAGGCTGCCCGAGGAGGTGCTCCGGATCTCGCCGCGCCGCTCGGATCCAGGCTGCTGGCGGTTGCGACGCCGCTGCTGGACGCGTGCGCGGCGGACGTCGCCGCCGCGGAGCCGGGGTCGGATGAACGCGCCGCCGCACGCGCCGAGTACATCTCAGCTCGAAACACGGTGCTACCCGCTCTCATAGACGCCGCACGCGAGGGCGGCGGCCAATCGGGCGGGTTCCACGGCGCTCGAGGACAAAGCTTTGGCGTCACGATGGACGCAGTCGCCGCCGTGGCTGAGGCGCACTTTGGATACGAGCAGCTCGCGGAGGTGTGCGAGACGGCGGTGGCCGAAGCCGCCGACGCCACCGCCGTGGCCGCCGCCACGGCGCGTCTGCACCACCACATGCGCACCTTGCGAGGCGCCCCGGTGGACGGGGAGGGTACTTTCGCCACCTTTATGTTCGAGCGTTCGATGTCCCACCCCGGGTACAGCGGCAGCGTGGGCGGGAGGATTGCGGAGACGCTTCAGAACACTCCGGATGAGTTCTACGACGAACTCACGGACTGCTTGCGTCCCCGCCCGCCGCTTCTCTGGGTGCATCAGCTTCGCGCCGACGACTACGACGGGGCGGCGGCCACGCTGCGCGGGCTGAGCGGCACTGGAACCAAGGGAATTTCCGGGAAGGGAGCGACGCTTGCCGAGCGCCGGCAGTTTCTGTCGCTCGCGAAGCTCTCGCTCCTCGCCGCCGGTGCGTCGAGCAACGCCGACGAGATCGTGTCGATCGACGCCGCGCTCGACCTCACCGAGATCCAGTCCGGCCTCGTGACGCGCAGGTCCGGCGGCAAGGGAGACGACTCTGCGGCCCCGTTACCTCCGCTGAGACTGGTGGAATCTTGCCTCGGCGAGGGCAACGGCGGCGCCGCGGGGAGCGAGCCTGAGGACGTTCTCGACGCTTTTTCAGTGTTTGCGTCCGCGGGAGGAGCGTTCAGGGAGGCGAATAAGACCCTTCTGGAGGCGTGCTGGCGCCGGGCGGCAGCTGAGACGGACTGGGAGCAGCTCTCGGAGCTTCGCGCCTCCGCGGGCGACGTCAAGTACGTCCGGTCGCTGGTGAACACGCCGGTGGCCAGGGCCGCGCGCCGATGCTACGACGAGTCCTTCGCCGTCCGCCTCGGACCCCCGTTCGAAGAGGTGCTCACGCCGCGAGACGTGCTGAAACTGCTGGAGGGTGCCATCGGGGGAGGGGACAACAGCGACGCGGCGCTGGATCCCATCAGGGAGGCGATTGGACTCTACGCATTAGTCGAAGGCGACGACATGGAGGTTTGATTAAAATAGGAGGTGAAATTACTCAAGTGTCAATGATAGCTAATACGCATTCGTCTGGTCTCTGCGTGTGCGTCTGCACCCTGCGTTGTTTGTACATGCTTCCTTAGTTTGCAGCCTCAAGCGCTTGGTCAATGTCTGCGAGAATATCCTCTGCCGTTTCCAGTCCGATGGAGAGGCGCACCATGTCGGGGGGAGCGCCGGCCGCCAACTGCTGCTCGGGGCTCATCTGCGAATGGGTCGTGGTCGCGGGGTGAATCGCGAGCGTGCGCGCGTCGCCGACGTTGGCCACGTGGCTGATGAGCTTGAGAGAGTCGATGAAGGTGGAACCCGCCTTGCGCGCGTCTGTGGACTTGATGCCGAAGATGACCATACCGCCACCCTTGCCCTTGATGTACTTGACGTTCTTGGCGTACTCGGGATCGTCCTTGAGGCCGGGGTATCTGACCCAGGCAACCTTGGGGTGGGACTTGAGGTGCTCGGCGACCTTGAGGGAGTTCTCGCAGTGGCGGTCCATGCGAAGAGACAGGGTCTCGATACCCTGGAGGAACATCCACGCGTTATCGGGGGACTGGGCAGCTCCGATGTTGCGAAGCCCGACGGTGAGCATGCGGAGCTTGTACGCGAGGGGCGCGAGGGTCTCGGGGAGGTCGTGGCCCCATCGGAGACCGCCGTAGGAGGTGTCCGGTTTGTCGAAGAGGGGATGCCTGCCGGTGGCCCAGTTGAACCCGCCCTTCTCGATGCACATGCCGCCGACGCCGGTGCCGTGGCCGCCGACCCACTTGGTGAGGGAGGTGACGATGATGTCCGCGCCGAAGTCGAAGCACCTGGTCAGGTACGGGGTGGAGAAGGTGCTGTCCACGATGAGGGGCATGTTGTAGTCGTGGGCAACCTTGGAGATGGCCTCAAGGTCGCAGATCTCGAGCGCGGGGTTGGACACGGACTCGCAGAAGACGGCGCGGGTCTTGTCGTCAACCGATGCCCTGATGTTCTCGGGGTCGTTCATGTCGACGAACCTGACGGTGATGCCGAGGGTGGGGAGGATGTCGTTGAACTGCGTGTAGGTGCCACCGTACAGCTTGTTGCTGGACACGATGTTGTCGCCAGCCTGGGCGAGGTTGATGATGGAGTAGAAAACGGCGGAAGTTCCGGAGGCGGTGGCGACCGCAGCGAGGGGGTGGCCACCCTCGAGTTGGGACATGCGCGACTCGAGGACGTGGGTGGTGGGGTTGCCGATACGGGTGTAGATGTTGCCGAGCTCCTTCAGGGCGAACAGGTTGGCGGCGTGCTCGGTGTTCTTGAACTGTTAACGGAACAGGGGCGCGGTGGCGGGTCAGGATCGTGCGGAAAAGCGGGGGTATGAAAAAGCGATTGTCTGGGTGGGGGAAGATGCGGCGGTTGACTGACCTGGTAAGGGGCAGTGCGGTAGAGGGGAACGCCGCGGGGGGCACCCTGACCGAGACCATAGACGTTCTCATCACCGATGGGGTCGTAGCCACCGTGAAGGGCGATGGTATCGAATCCTACAGTTGACGGGTGGGTACAATTAGCGAACGCGATTTGCGGCGATCGGGAATTTTGTTAACCCGGGTGACGTGAAACCGATCGGGACAAGGAGGCGAGGCGCGCGCGTCGTTAAGACTCACCTTGAGGCATGTTTTGGTTTGACTTGCGAGGTGAGTAGGGTGGAGCGTTTGTTTAACGCGGGTCGAGTCTCGGGGAAGTGGAAGTGGGCCAGGCGGGGCGATCAACTCATCAAAAATATCTGGTGCTTTTTCGTCCCAAAACCTCACGTCGTGAGTCATCACCATGCAGATCGGCAGTCCGCGGGTTCCGAGTCTCTCGATAAAATAATGCGGTTCCGCCGGTTGACGTGATTGACCCCATTCTCGCAGCGCGCCGGCCTGACTTATCGTCGCCGGGCATCGAGAATCATCTAGACGAGTACATTACCTCCTCCCAATACTCCCAAGAACACCGAGCACCATGAGCATCGCCGTGCGCCCTCCCGAGTGGAACGACAAGGACAAGGCCAAGATCAGGAAACTCTTCGATCAGTGCGACGCCGATAAGGGAGGCACCGTGTCTCTCGACGAGCTCGGCCGCGCCCTCGCCTCCGACAAGGATCTCTGCCGCATCCTCGGCATC
>MDSY01083641.1_pt1 | contig 12042 bp, 12 predicted proteins | sample 811131 | NCBI WGS metagenome assembly MDSY01 (sample SAMN05326643, study PRJNA326480) | marine metagenome | isolation source: seawater | place: Atlantic Ocean: South West | collected 2010
AAGGGTGATCGACTCGGAATCGTCGAAATGAGACGCCACTATGCAAATTACTTCAAAGGAATTCCGGACTTTAAAAAACACAGATTAGATCTTGTGACCCTTGACAATGTTGAGGGCATTCGCGCCAAACTCCTTTTAATTGCTGATCTTTTTAAAGACCACGACTTCTCGAGGTGAGATGTTTATCCTAAGAAAGCCTTCGAATCAGGAATTTTACCATTGCAGCAGATCCCAGCCCCCCAATTCCTATCACAACAGCGAGCGTGCCGAAAATGTCTATTGCAGCCAATCTGACGGGATAAGAAGGGACGACCGACCCCTCAAGTGCAAGCCACCCGAAAGCATCTTGACCCATCACGAGTGCAACACCTAAAACGGTACCGATGGCGCCTCCCAAAACATTAATGGCGAGCCCTTGTAAAGAAAACGTACGTTCCAAAGCGAGTTCGTTCATTCCCATTGCTTTAAAAACCTCAAGATCTTGTTTTTTATCGATGAGTAACATTGTCAGAGAGGCCAAAATATTAAATGCGGCCACCACCAGGATAAAGCTAAGAATCACAAATGTGGCGAGCTTCTCCGCTCGATTTGTTTGGGTAATAAATTTATGCTTCTCTTCACGTGTGCGCAAATAAACATTCTCTCCTAAGGCCGCAATGAAGTTTACGTCAGTTGCCAAATGCTCAGCAGAAACCCCTTCATCAATTTGAATTTCAAACCGAGATACTTCATTTGGTCTGTCAAATAGTTCACGTGCAAATTCCAAAGGGGCAAGGACGTACCTCGTGTCTAGATCCGCATTAATAGAAAACGTGCCACACGCCAAAGCAGGCAAGGTCCTGAATGCACTCTCTCTATGTCTACTTAGTTTTTTTCCTCGGACAGGGGCGCCAAGAGACATGAGTGGTGGATATATAGAGTCAGACCGAATCCCCATCTCTGAGCGGATGCCGTATCCGAGGCAAACACATTGCGAATTTTCAAAAGATCGACCCCATGTGCCTTCAACAATTGCACTATCTATTCGCGATACATCTCCATATTGTGCGTCAACACCTATGACAGAACATATTTGTGTCAATCCATTGCCGCGAATGATTGCTTCACTCTCAATCACAGCCGAGTAGACTGCAACTCCTGGATATTCGCCTATGATTTCTCCAAGTTCATTTGGCAGTACTTCACCTGAAAGGGGCACCACAGCAAGGTCAGCATCTAATGTGCCAAACAAGTCCTGAACAAGGTCTTCTATTCCATTAAAAGCGGATAGGATAGCTATCATAGACATGGTGACCGCTGCAATCACGAACATAGAAATGCCTGAAATCACGTGAACGAGTTTCCGCGATTGAGGTTGGAATAGATATCTTCGAGCAAGTCTGAATGGAAGTCGCACTTTACTTACTCTTTTAAGGCCTTCTCTACTGCGTCATAGTAATCCAGGCTGTCATCGATGTAAAATTGAAGTTCTGGAATTCGGCGTACCTGCTTTCCTATCACACCTGCCAAATGATGACGTGTCCAATTTCTTTCTTTTTTCACCACTTTCAATGCTGCTTCTGTGTCCTTCACAGTCATAAAGCTAAGATAAACTTTTGCGACTCCCAGATCAGGAGACATACGTACCAACGTGACTGTGATAAAAAGCCCCTCGAAATGCATCGATGCTTCTCTTTGGAAGATGACACTTAACTCTTGTTTAATAAGGGTTGCGACTTTTTCTTGACGAATACTTGACATGTGACGAAGTTAGCTCAGATTAGATAATTTCAGTACAGAAATTGATGATATGGATACCGTTTGACATGGAGTTCCTTCACTCTGTTGTAGAGCAGGTCTCTTAAGTTTGTAATGTCCTCCTTATCTCTTGCACTCATAAAAACAACATCAAACCCATCCTTCTCGAACCGTTGTTTAAGTCCTTGAATGATTTCAGAACCTGAAACCTCACCATCCTCGTTTTCTAAAAGATCAATTTTATTAAAAAGAAGTAAAGTAGGCTTGTCATCACTGCCGATTTCTTCTAATGTACGCTCGACAACCTCGACCTGATCCTCAAATTGAGGATGACTTACGTCGATCACATGGATCAGAAAGTCACTTTCACGGGTTTCATCGAGTGTGGATTTGAAACTCTCAATAAGTTGGGTGGGTAATTTTCGGATGAAACCGACAGTGTCACTAAGTAGAAACGGGAGATTCGCGACAACAACTTTTCTAACGGTCGTATCGAGTGTGGCAAAAAGCTTATTTTCAGCAAATACATCACTCTTTGAAAGCGCAGTCATAAGCGTGCTTTTCCCAGCATTTGTATAGCCTACGAGAGCCACTCTAATCATAGAGCCTCTGTTGCTACGCTGTGTAGCCATTTGCTTATCGATGGCAATTAATTCCTTTTTTAACAGTGCAATCCTGTCCCTGATTATTCTTCGGTCTGTCTCGATTTCTTTCTCTCCAGGGCCTTTCATGCCTATGCCTCCTTTTTGTTTTTGGAGGTGAGTCCACATGTTTGTGAGACGTGGCAAGAGATATTGGTATTGCGCGAGTTCTACTTGAGTTCTGGCGTGAGATGTTCTTGCGCGTTGTGCAAAAATATCGAGTATGAGATTGGGTCGGTCGATAATCTTGACGCCCTCAATTTCTTTTTCAATATTTCGGATTTGAGATCCACTGAGTTCATCATCGAATACGATCATATCGATCCCTTCGGCTTTGACGTAGTCTCTAATTTCTAAAAGCTTGCCTGACCCAATAAATGTTTTTGAATCAGGCTTTGTAAGAGATTGAATAAACGTTTTTTTAGAAACAGCATTTGCTGTAGTCACTAAAAACGCCAGCTCTTCAAGATACTCTTCAAGCTGTTCACGTTTTTGGTTCTGGGTTGCAAGGCCTATCAGGACACATGTTTCCTTGTCTTCAGAAGTTGAAACAGGTTGTTTTTTTGCCATGAGATCAGTTACTTAAGACTGTCAATGTACATCGCAAGTCCTCTAATCGTGGGCATATCAAGCACATCTTTTTGAGGAGGCATTGTGCCTTTGCCATACATGATAATGGCGACTCTTTCTTCCATTGTATATTCTGTAGAGACCAAATTCGGCGCGTCCTTAATCACAGAGACCCCGTTTTTACCATGACAGATCGCGCATTTATATTTATAAATGAGCGCAATGTCTTTGAGATTGATTTGAGCATTTTGTTCAATTGCAGGCTGATTCTCCCGCCCAACTTCAGTTCTGTCGGAAGGATTGTCACAAGACATAACTATAAGAACAGCGAGGCATGACACGAAAATCAATTGGAATCGGCTTGCCACTTTCATAGGCTATCTGCGCGCTTTAATGAAGCTGAGAACAAATGCGACCATCGATAAAATAGACGTTAAAATCATTCCGATAACACGAACCAATCCCACCCCCCCCGATACAAGGCTTTTCGGCAATCTCATTCCTACCAAAGCCACGAGGATGACCAATGTTAAAAGAACGGCTATATGCGAGATGATTTTATTTTCCTTTTTTAAGCCGATGGAACACAACAATAGAATGACACCAAATCCAACAGGAATTAATGCTGTTGGTGACTGAACATCAAAGTAACCCCATAGTCCGAGAGCTATGAGAATTATTGAATTTAATGTGTTATAAAAAGCTATTTTCATGATGTTTAATTTTATACAACTCCTTGGTCTAACATGGCATTTGCAACTTTTACGAAACCAGCAATATTTGCGCCTCTGACATAATCCACCTTTCCATTTTCGTCCTTGCCGTAGGCCACACATTGGGCGTGAATGTCTTTCATGATTTGGTGGAGGCGTGCGTCAACTTCTTCAGCACTCCATGCCAAACGCATGCTGTTTTGAGACATTTCTAATCCAGAAGTGGCAACTCCTCCAGCATTTGATGCCTTGCCAGGTGCGAAAAGCACACCAGTTTCTTGGAGCAATTCAACTGCATCAGGTGTACACGGCATGTTAGCACCTTCGGCAACACACAAGCAATTGTTGTTGACCAATGCTTTTGCATCGTCTCCCTCAATTTCGTTCTGAGTGGCACATGGTAGCGCCAAATCACAAGAGATATTCCAAGGACGAGCGCCTGAGTGAAACGAACTTCCAGGAAATTGTGCTTCGTATTCAGAAATACGACCTCTCCGAACATTTTTCAGTGTCATAACCCATTCTAGCTTTTCTTGCGTAATCCCATTAGGATCGTGTATAAAGCCCTTAGAGTCAGAAAGAGTCACCACCTTTGCCCCAAGTTCGATGCATTTTTGAGCCGCATATTGAGCGACGTTTCCTGATCCAGAAATCACAACCGTTTTTGCATTGAGGGTTTCATTGTGTGTTGCTAACATCTCTTGAGCGAAGTACACCGTACCATATCCTGTAGCCTCTGGACGTATTAGAGAACCACCATAGTTGATTCCTTTTCCAGTCAGCACGCCGACAAATTCATTGCGTATACGCTTGTATTGTCCGAATAGGAAGCCGATTTCACGTCCCCCGACACCGATATCACCAGCCGGGACATCCGTGTTGGCGCCAATATGTCTTGAAAGTTCTGTCATAAAACTTTGACAAAACCTCATGACTTCATGGTCACTCTTTCCCTTTGGATTAAAATCAGCCCCTCCTTTTCCTCCTCCTAGAGGAAGCGTGGTTAAAGAATTTTTAAAGACCTGTTCGAAACCTAGGAACTTTAGGATGCTCAGATTCACGCTTGGATGAAATCTCAATCCTCCTTTATATGGGCCTATCGCAGAGTTGAACTCGACACGATATCCCCGGTTCACGTGTACCTCCCCTTTGTCATCTGTCCAAGCTACTCGAAACATGATCGTACGCTCAGGCTCGACCATTCGCTCAAGAAGTTTTCCATTCGCATACTTGGGGTTTTTTTCTATAAATGGGATTACTGTTTCAGCTACCTCTTGGACAGCTTGAAGAAACTCGGGTTCGTTTGCATTTGATTTGGCTACTTCAGCCATAAATGCATCAATACGTTCCTGCATGGTCTTATTTTTAACGTTTATATATACGCTTTGTAAAGCAAAGGTAATCGAAAGTTATACTAAAGCGATGCTGTTCGTCCGCCATCTACAGGCAGGTTTATTCCACTGATATAGTCCGCAGCTGGCGTACATAAGAACGCAATCGCTCCCCCGATTTCTTCCGGTTCTCCAAATCTTCCCGCTGGAACTGCGCCTACCATTGCTTTCGTGATGTTGTCTTCCGTTGTGTTGCCTTTGTTTGCCTTTGCCTCAATAATATTTTGTAATCTTCCTGTATTCGTAGCTCCGGGAAGGACATTGTTTACTCTTATACCGTATTTACCTTCTTCGTTGGCCAGTGTTTTAGACCAATTTGCTACTGCACCTCTAATTGTATTAGAGACTCCTAGACCATTTAATGGTGCTTTGACAGAAGTACTTATTACATTAACGATTCTACCGTGTCCTCTCTCTCTCATCCCTGGCAGAACAGCTTGGGCCAGTACGTGATTGCATAAGAGATGCTGTTCAAATGTCTTTGTAAACTCTTCAATACCAGCGTCAGCGATGGCGCCGCCTTTGGGTCCGCCAGTATTATTAATGAGAATGTCTATTTTTTCAGATGACGCTAGTTGAACCGCGACTTCCTTGACTTCATTGTGATTGCTGAAATTGGCCACTACAAAACCATGCGATCCGCTGTTTACTTTTGGTAAATCCGATACGGCGATTTTCAATTTATCAGCATTACGTGACATGAGCGTCACTCTTGCGCCAAGTGCAGCAAGTTCTATTGCAGCCGCCAATCCAATTCCTTGTGATGCGCCACAAACGAGAGCGTGTCTTCCTTCTAGAGATAGATTCATGCAGGCAAATGTAAGGATTGCTTTCGCTGATAGCATAACTTTACACACATGAAGAAATTAGAACACATAGGCATAGCTGTTATAGATCTCGAAGCTGCTGAACAAATCTTCAGTGATGTTTTGGGAGAATTTCCTTATAAGCGCGAAGTGGTGGACTCAGAAAGTGTACTTACGTCTTTCTTTCAAGCGGGTGATTCGAAAATTGAACTTCTTCAATCGACTTCAGCGGATGGCCCCATTGCGCGTCATATTTTAAAGCGGGGAGAAGGATTGCACCACCTTGCTTTTCAAGTCGATGATCTCGACGCTGAGATCAAAGAATTGGAAGCCAAAGGATATCGATGTATATCTGGTCCTAAGGATGGCGCAGACGGCAAACGCATCGCTTTTCTTCACCCTTCCGACACGTCAAAAGTTCTGGTGGAACTATGTGCGGGATAATCTATAAATCAGTAATCGTCAAGCCGTTTAGTCACGTTTGTTCTTCCGCTTCTTTGTTTTTCTCCTCATCTCCTTCCCGAACAGTTCTTTTGCTTTTTCCGAATGGGTGGGAGCGGCACATGATCCCGCTGGTTTTGGCGGCTTAAGGCCAAACAAATCCCAATGTAACATGACGCTATATGGCCTGTAGTTTCCGACCAACCATGGTAGCTTGGCGGTTGCATTGATGGGCGCAAGTTGCAGGATGTCCGCGCAAAATTGAATGCGGAGAAATCTCCCACGCCACATCATAATCCCAGCTCCAGTGCGTATTTCGAAACTGGCAGAATATGGAGATATTTCTGATTCAGAACCAAAACCAGAGTCGTCGGAAAGATATAATGGGGTTGAAGAGATGAAATCAAAATCGGACACGAAATCATATCGAAAAGTCGCACCGATTCCGACTTCTAAGAATACATCTTGTGAAAGTGTAAATGCCCGCAATGCAGCACAATGAATTCCCAAGTTAATGGCTTGTCCTGCGCCAGCAATCGTGCTGTCTATAGGTATTCCGATTGCATCTGTTTGCAATGACGGTTCAGCAATGCGTCCCTTAAACGTCTCTGATATCGAACGTCTCGAGCCTGTCACTCCAACAGTGAATCTGTCAGCAAGAAGCGGACGTTTGACAACAAAAATTTTACCAATCCCTCCAGTCAAGTGTATTCCGCCGTCCGGGGTCCATGTACCGGAATATACTGTGTCAATGGTTGCAGAAGAGTTTGCAAGAAGAAGTTCATCTTCGAATTGGGCATGAGACCCACCCAAACCAGAGACGCCAAGCGACAAAGTCCACCCTGAAGATTTGTAATCAGACAAGGTGGGTGTAAAGAATGATGTTTGTGCAGAAAAAGAGTTAAGCGACAATAAAATGAAGCTAATTATAAAGGAAATACGCCGCTTATACATCAGTGCTTAATAGGGGGACTGGGCGGTTAATCGTATCAGTTCCAGATTCAAAAGCGTCAAGCAGTTTGATGGCTTGAGCAACGATTTCATCTTCCTCCCAGTTTTCTGCGATGTCATTAGAAGCCATGATTTCATTCATGACGGCTTGTTGAGTCTCACCTCGAGACCATGCTTCCGCGTATGGGGTATGGCTGAATGTTACAAGTGAGTAAAGCGGTTTCCAACGGTCTGGATGGAGCGCTGCGATTCGCGCTTCAATTCGTTTTTGTATCAAATATTTAGGGTCTCCAGTTTTGTCGCGCATCACGATGTAGTTGTGAAGCGCAAGGTCTAGAATGGCATCTCCAGCGGGTTTTCTTACGCGTGTGTATTCATTCATAAGTGAATGCCATTCAATTTCGCTTGTCGGTTTAGACCCATCAATTAAAGAACTGAGAATTGTACAGTCTTCAAAGCCAGAATTCATTCCCTGACCGAAGAAGGGAACCATGGCATGCGCGGCGTCGCCTATAATTGCGACACGTGACTCTATATTCCAAGGGCGACATTTTACAGTGCACAGCGAGCTCACGGGGTTAGAATTCCAGTCGTCAATAAGATTGGGGAGGTGTTGAATGACATCTGGAAAATGGCGTTCGAAAAATGCCATGACGTCACCATTAGATTTGATATTTTCGAAAGATTCATCTCCTTCAAAAGGTGCAAAAAGAGTGCATGTAAAAGTCCCACCTGGGTTAGGCAGTGCCATCAACATGAAATTTCCTCTCGGCCAAATATGTAAACCATCCTCAGAAATTCTAAAATCACCTTGTGAATTGGCGGACATGAAAATCTCTTTATATCCATGAGGAAGATATTGTTGAGAGAAGTCGAATCGATTTGTACGCGTCATTTTTCCTCTGATCGCACTAAAGGCACCGTCGGCGCCAAAAATTCTATCGTGAAGGACATCGGGTCTGTTTTTAAAATTCAGTGTTACCCCAGAAACCCCTTCTTTATCTTGAATGGTATACCCTGTGCTAATGAAGTCGAACTTGACCTCCAGATTGGGATGTTCTTCCGCAGCACTCACTAAAATGAGGTTGAGACCAGACCGAGACACGGAATAAATACATTGATTTCCAACGCCGTAAGCTTGGAATGTCTCATTTCCGGAATGGTCATGCATTCGACGACCTTGGATGGGCAGTGCGATTTCACGGACTCTGTCAGCCAGCCCTGCTTTCTCTAGAGCCCGCCATCCTCTGTCGCTAAGCGCTAGATTGATGGACCGACCTTCTAATGCTTTGCCTTTCCTTGGGTCAGATCTGCGGTCATATATGGTGACTTTATAACCTCGTTGCGCGAGCATAAGCGCAAGTAAGCTGCCCACCAGCCCTGCGCCCACAACTGCATGATGTTCTTGATTTTGAGTCCCAGCCTTCATTTAAGAAATTGCTTTAAAAGCATGTTTAAGGTCATTAATAATATCTATAGCATCTTCCACACCGAGGCTTAGGCGAATCAGTCCGTCAGTGACACCCACTTTCTCTCTGACCTCCTTTGGTATGGAAGCGTGAGTCATCGACGCAGGATGCCCAATAAGCGACTCAACTCCTCCCAGAGACTCAGCCAAGGTGAAAAGTTCAGTAGACTCAACAAACTTATTTGCAGTTGCGAGGTCATCCCCTTTAATCGTAAAAGCGACCATTCCGCCAAAATCAGACATTTGACGGGCCGCTACTTCATGTCCTGGATGACTTTCAAGTCCAGGCCAGTAAATCTTCTCGACTTGTTCATTCGTTTTTAAGTAATCTATGACTGCCCGACCGTTCTCACAGTGGCGCTGCATTCTCAAATGGAGTGTTTTTATTCCACGGAGTACAAGAAAGCTATCCATGGGACCAGCAATGGCGCCACAGGAATTTTGTAACGTGCGAAGTTTTTCATCGAGTGCGTCATCGTTGACCATCAAACATCCCATAACGACATCTGAATGTCCACCCAGGTATTTTGTCGCTGAATGCATCACCACATCTGCACCCAGTGCGAGTGGCTGTTGAAGCATAGGTGTTGCAAATGTGTTGTCTACACACACGAGTATGTTTTTCCCTTTAACTGCATCTGCGATCGCTGATATATCGGTGATTTGCATCATTGGATTTGTAGGGGTTTCAATCCAAATCATTTTGGTATTTTCATTCACCACATCTTCAAGGCTCGTTGTTGGGTCATCAAGGTTTATAAAATGAAATTTTATGCCATAGTTCGCAAAAACGGAAGTAAAGAGCCTGTAGCTCCCTCCATACAAATCGTTCGTCGAAATAACTTCATCCCCAGGTTTGAGCGTTTTCAACAGGTTGTCCATCGCCGCAAGACCAGAGGCAAATGCCATTCCATGTTTTGCGCCTTCAAGCTCTGCAAAAGCGTTTTCAAGTGCATGGCGTGTTGGATTCTGAGTCCGAGAGTACTCGTAACCTTTGTGTTCGCCAACTTTGGTTTGAACGTAAGTAGACGTGAGATAAACCGGAGTCATAATCGCTCCAGTTGATGGGTCATGTTTTACACCAGCGTGAACTGCCCTTGTGCCTTTTCCTTTTCCTGTATTCATAATTATCTTTTTATTGTTAGCGGTCAGTAAAGTTAAGAAGATTTGGTATTGATTTTCATCAACCATCTGGGAAGTAAAATTGACCCGATAATGAGATAGATGAAATACGTGAGGATTCTCCAGACAAGAACCGATACTCCTCCCACTAAAGCGACTCCTTGCATGAAGATTGGTAGGGAGAACTCTGCAATACCGGAAGCCCCAGGTGTCGGGCTGACGAGCATCGCGATCCAAAGTGACAACTGTCTTGCAAAGACCTCTACGTTTTGGACCGAGTCAAAGAAAATGTACAAGACGGCATTGAGTATTAAAAACCTGGATGTCCAGCTCACAAAAGTGACTCCCAGCGTCTTTAACCACATCGTTGCCGTTGCGCCTTTTAAACTTTCTGATGCGTGCATCCATTCGTCGGTCAATGTTTCTGCCCAGCGCTTCCATCTCCTGAGCAATCTCATTCTAAATAATGTCAAGAAAATCTCTCGCGTTCTTTTTGGACTGATAAATAAAACGCATAAAATCAATAGCGTTAACACGCAGTGAATAGAATATCCGGTCCAAAAAACGGATTGGATACTCAGCTGTGCTGTTTCGCTTAAACCCTCAGGAATAAAAACCTCAGTTCCGATCACAAAAACAAATATGGGGACCACAAAAACGTAAAACAATTCATCCATTAATGAAGTCGCGAGTACCGTTGCGACACTACGTCCTAGTGTCATGCCCTCACGTTTCATAATGAAAATGGCAATCGGGCTTCCTCCGATCACGGAAGGGGTGATGGCGGATGCAAATTCCCAAAGCAAGACAACATGGAGTGAAGTCCGCCAATTAAATTGTCCCATCGAAAGAATTTTCACCCGCGCCATATAGGCAAGATCTCGAATCACCACCAGTCCGATTGCACCTGCAAGCGCCCAAGCAGATCTGTACGAAAACACAATATCATTGACCTCCACGAGGTCATCTCCATACAAATAGAAGATCGCTCCTAACCCCATAATTGTGGGGATAAAAGCTTTGTATCTGTGCCCACCGGGAAACGTGTCTTTCTCTTTACTCTTGAACATTTGTGCTTAAATCAGCGCTCTCAAGCGTCCTTGAATGCTGAACAATAGGTGGGTTTAAAACGAGTTGTACTTGTTCGAGATTGACTTGCGATTCTCCACGATCCGTCCAAACAGCGGGTTCCATACAATCCCCCCACTTAGCTGAAAGAACAAATCACTCTCTGCTGAGTACAACCATGAATCAGCTTTAAATGCGATGCAACTTCTCCTACCCTTAAAAGGGATTTGAAAACCAAAGGTGGTAAAATAATTGCTTTCTGAAAAATCGACCTTCCAGGAAAAGGCCCCATTATTTCTCATTCCCACGCCGAAGTGCCAAAAATCATTGCGGTACATATCTAAGCTGATTTCCCAGCCTTCAGAATCTTCGTATGTGATCATGGGCGCATCTTGAGAATCGGTGATCATCCGGTTCGTTGTGAAATCTAGGTGACTGTATTTTAAGCCTATTAAATTGGACTTGGACTTGTCTAATTTTCTTTCTCCCTTCGTGACAATCGAGACCTCCTTGATGCGTCTCAGATAGATGGCGCCTGTATAGGCCGTATATCCAGAAATAACCTCATAGACGGGCTCTGTTGTGAAAATATTGCTTGCCTCAGTAGGGTTTGATCGAAACTCAGCGCCAAAAGAAGCAGAGAACTTATAAGCCATTTGATCACGTGCATTTGACATGTCTCGCTTTTTACATTTCTTACCGAATTTTTTTCGGTATAACATGATCTCGTCATCCTCAAGAAGAATGGCATTATCGGCAATCAATTTCTGGACCGTGCTCCAACCGTCAGTGTACTGTTTGTCTAGCCATTTTTTATCAAGTGATTTGACGACTACTTTCCGTCTGAGTTCTTTTAAATCTCTTTTAACTCGCTCGTATTTTTTTAAGTCAACAATTCTAATCTTATCAAGATTACGTTCCATTTTTATCGCCAGACTGAGGTTTTCTTCTCTGATGGCTAATTCTGTTTCGTAAATTGCTTTTGCAAAAAAATCGCCTTCCACTTTTTTCAGTGTCGACAATACAATCGCGTCCTCAGGAAAATAACTTAGAAAATCTCCCATGACGTCGATGCAATAGAGGGGGCTATCTCTTTCGCGGTTGTTAATCTCAAGCACATATTGCCTGTATTGG
>MDSY01153991.1_pt1 | contig 12041 bp, 8 predicted proteins | sample 811131 | NCBI WGS metagenome assembly MDSY01 (sample SAMN05326643, study PRJNA326480) | marine metagenome | isolation source: seawater | place: Atlantic Ocean: South West | collected 2010
CGAAGAACATCCCGTCTGGTCACAAACTCCACTTCGACATCCACGATGTACCTTCGTCATGAGCTCAAAAACATGCCCCAAAAACCCGACTCTTCTTCCGCTATTGAACAATTCGAAGACCGGTTGGCTGGGCATTTTCCGCATGAACCCACTTCTGGCCAAGGCCGGTTGATTCATGCTTTTTCGAGGTTCTTATTTAGTCCTCAACCACGCTGCACTTTAATTGTTCGCGGATACGCCGGAACTGGAAAAACAACGAGTATCGGCGCATTTGTTCGTGCTTTGGGTGAATTGGGAGCGCCGACCGAATTACTGGCTCCAACAGGACGCGCGGCCAAGGTCATGCAAACGTATGCTGGCAGATCCGCGTCCACCATTCATCGAGAAATCTACCGCAGTGTTCGGAGCAAGGATGGCTCCACGGCTTACGGCCTCGCCCCCAACCTAAAAGAGCGTGCCATCTTCATCGTTGACGAAGCCTCAATGATTGGTGAATCAGGAGGCGCGTCCGACAAAGGGAACTTCCAATACCGCAGCTTGTTGGATGATCTGATGGAGTATGTCTTCAATGGGGAAGATTGCCGCTTAGTATTGGTTGGAGACGATGCTCAACTGCCTCCAGTCGGCCATGCAGAAAGCCCCGCATTGAATGAGGATCGTTTGCGCCGCGATTTTAACTTGACCGTAGCAACGATTCGGTTGACCGATGTCGTTCGCCAAGAATTGGACAGTGGCATCCTATTCAATGCCCATGAATTGAGGCTTCAAATTGATGCCAAAACAGAAGGATTTCCTCAAATGAGTTTGGGTTCGTTTAGTGACATTCAACGATTGGAGGGGCTCGAATTGCAAGAGAAAATTGAAGACTTATACGGCCAATACGGTGAAGATCAAGTGGTCATCATTACCCGGTCGAATAAACGCGCCAATCAATTCAACCAGCAAATTAGAAGTCGGATCCTTTGGCGAGAGGACTCGCTGGAAGCTGGAGATCGGCTGATGGTTGTCAAGAACAACTACTATTGGCTCGCCTCGCAAGAAGGTCATCACACAACGCTCATCGCGAACGGTGACACCATTATCGTTCAAAAGGTTCTAAAACGATTTGAGCGTTATGGAGCTCCGTTTGCAGAGGCCGAAGTCCGCCTCATTGACTCTCCCGACTTGCCTGCCTTTGAAGTCTGTCTTCACCTCAGTGCTTTGCACACGGACAGCCCTTCCATTCCTCCAGCAGAAATGGAGGCCCTCTATGAAGCCGTTGCCCAAGATTACATCCATTTGGGATCCAAACCGGCGATCCGCAAGGCCATCACCAGAGACCCTTGTTACCAGGCACTTCAAGTTAAATTTGCTTGGGCCCTCACCTGCCACAAAGCTCAAGGTGGACAATGGCCTGCCGTGATCGTGGATCAAGGGTACTTGAAAGACGATATGATTCAAGTTGAATTACTGCGTTGGTTCTATACCGCCTTTACGCGATCTCAAGAAAAACTGTATTTGCTGAACTTTTCGGATTCCTTCTTTCCTGACATCACGGAATAATGGACAAAAAAAACCGCTCCCAACGGAAACGGTTTTTTTATTCACTCTCAAGAAAGGGAGAATCAGGCCAATTCGCGTTGGCTGAAATAAAAACTTCCTTCCATCGCAGCATTGTCGTCGCTGTCAGATCCGTGAACAGCATTGGCAGCGATGCTCTCTGCAAAGTCAGCACGGATAGTTCCTGGTTTTGCTTCTGCCGGATTGGTTGCTCCAATCAATTCACGGAAGTCCGCGACCGCATTGTCTTTTTCCAAAATAGCCGCCACGATAGGGCCGCTCGACATGTATTCAGTCAACTCACCATAAAAAGGACGTTCTGAATGCACGGCATAAAATGCTTGAGCATCAGCAAGAGACAGCTGAGTCCACTTCATCGCTTTAATGGTGAAACCGTTCGAAATGATTCGATCGATGATTTTTCCGGTGTGACCTGCGCCAGTTGCGTCTGGCTTGATCATGGTAAATGTGCGGTTGGTCGCCATGGTGTTGAGATTCAAATTGGGCGCAAAAGTAGTCACCAAATCTTTATTTTCATTGCTTGCGTTGCTTCGATCACAGGTCATTTTCAAGGAATTGATTTGTGGAACGTAGCGACTTGGCCGTTTGCACGTGTCGGCAAGGATTATGAGCGATTCATTTACCGTAGGGCACCGTCCTTACCTTTGCGGCATGGAAATTAAAAACCCGCAGACCTCACAAGAGGCTATGGCCTTAGAAAATGCGCATGGCGCGCACAACTACCATCCCCTACCTGTCGTTTTGGACCGCGGTGAAGGGGTGCATGTTTGGGACATTGAGGGCAAACAGTATTTTGATTTTCTCAGTGCTTATTCCGCAGTCAATCAAGGCCATTGCCATCCGCGTATTGTCAACGCCATGACGGAACAAGCTCAAAAACTAACCTTGACATCGCGGGCATTTTTCAATAGCAATCTCGGTAAGTACGAACAGTTCGTTACTTCATTTTTCGGCTATGACAAAGTGCTTCCAATGAACACGGGAGCTGAAGCGGTAGAGACCGCGATCAAAATTGCCCGTAAATGGGCTTATGATGTTAAAGGAGTTCCGGCAAACCAAGCGAAGATCATTACATGCAACGAAAACTTTCATGGCCGCACAACCACGATTGTGAGCTTCAGCACGGATGAAGACGCTACGGGAGGATTTGGACCTTACACCCCTGGCTTTGAAGTCATTCCTTACAACGATTTACCGGCGTTGAAAGCAGCCTTGGAAGATTCCAACGTCGCTGGATTTTTGGTTGAGCCGATACAAGGTGAAGCGGGAGTGAATACACCTGATGACGACTACATCGTTCAAGCTCACGCGCTTTGCAAAGCAGCCAATGTCTTGTTTATGGCCGATGAAGTCCAGACAGGCATCGCACGAACAGGTGCGTTGTTAGCGACCTGTGGCAAATGCACGTGTGCGGGAGCATGTGAACGCCAGTCCACCTTCGCCAAAGCTGACGTTTTGATCCTCGGCAAAGCGCTTTCCGGTGGGGCATACCCCGTATCCGCTGTTTTGGCAGACAATCCGATCATGGATGTCATTCATCCGGGACAACATGGATCTACTTTCGGAGGGAATCCCGTCGCTGCAGAAGTCGGGATCGCCGCATTGCTCGTAGTCCAAGAAGAGCATTTGGCACAGAATGCACGGACAATGGGTGAACGATTCCGTCGAGCCATGGAACAATTGGCCACAGAGTCAGATTTGATTGTCAAAGCACGCGGTCGAGGATTGCTCAATGCCATCATCATCAATGACTCCCCCGAAAGTTCAACGGCTTGGGACTTGTGTGTCGCCATGAAGGACAATGGTCTATTGGCCAAACCGACCCATGGAAACATCATCCGTTTTGCTCCTCCTCTTGTCATTACGGAAGATCAAATGGAAGCTTGCATCACCATAATCCGCGATACCGTTTTGGGATTCAAGCGGGCATAAACTCGCTGTTTTTCAGGAGATCAACAGCAGGACTTGGGTTCACAAAAACCCTTGCTCCTTCATCCAGGTGTCATTGTAGACTTTTCCGACATACCGGGATCCATGGTCGTGAAATAGACACACCACCACATCAGTCGGCTTCAAGCGGTCTTTCAATTGACGCAGGCCTTGAAATGTACTTCCGCAGCTATAGCCAATGAAAAGACCTTCTTTACGGGCCAACTCACGGGCAGCCAATGCGCCGTCTTTATCCGTGACTTTTTCAAAGTGATCGATGGTGTCGAAATTCACATTCTCCGGCAAGATGTCTTCCCCAACACCCTCAGTGATATATGGGTAAATTTCCTTCTCATCAAACTCCCCTGTTTCGTGGTATTTCTTGAGCACACTCCCATATGAATCGATGCCCCAAATCTGGACATCAGGGTTCATCTCTTTCAAATACTTCCCGGTACCACTAATGGTTCCTCCTGTTCCCACGCCAACAACAAAATGAGTAATGCGGCCTTCTGTTTGTTCCCAAATCTCAGGTCCTGTCGACGCATAGTGCGCTTGTTGGTTCGAGAGGTTATCGTATTGATTGCACCAAAAGCTATTCTCAATTTCTTCAGAACATCGCTTTGCAATGCTGTAATAGCTATCAGGATGATCAGCCTCCACATCCGTGGGACACACGTGAACCTCTGCTCCCATTGCCCTCAGGATGTCGATCTTTTCTTTGGACTGCTTATCACTCATTGTGCAAATCAAGCCGTACCCCTTCACAGCACAAGCCAAGGCGAGCCCCATACCGGTATTGCCACTAGTGCATTCAATGATCGTACCTCCAGGCAACAACAGGCCCTGCTTTTCCGCATCTTCAACCATGCGCAACGCCATACGATCTTTAATGCTGTGACCTGGGTTGAAATATTCAACTTTGGCCAATACCTCACAAGGAAATTCCGAAGCGATGTGATTCAATCGGATCATCGGCGTATTGCCAATGGTCGATAAAATGTTTGAATGAATTTTTGAGTTACTCATCATATAGGTCAAAGGTAGCATTCAGAAGGCATCTTGAAGAAGCCGAAAATGAAAAGCATGCCAACAGATTCGAATTTTAGCAAATCGATCCTTGAGGGACTCAATTCTTTAGCTTCAAAGCTGTTGCTGGTAAAATCCTCACGGAAGCCCAAGCCGGCAAAAACATAGACGCTGCGCAGATTACAAACGCAAGCAATTCAATTCCAAAAATGTAGGCGACATCAATGCGAATAGGCACTACATCAACGTAATACGCTTTGGGATCCAATTGAATCAAGCCCGTTTCCTGCTGAAGAACGACTAGCGCAAAGCCAATTAAATTTCCGATGAGGAAGCCCCTTCCAATGATCCGAACGGCCTGCCAAAAGAACATGCGTAGAACCTGACCATCGGTCATTCCAAGTGCCTTCAACATGCCCACCATGGAGCGTCTTTCCAAAATAATAATCAGCAACGCCGAAGTCATATTGATGACAGAAATCAGCACCATCAACCCGATAATAATTTCAACATTCAAGTCCAACATGCCCAACCAAGTGAACATCTCAGGCGCCTGCTCTAACACCGTTTCTGTCCCCCACCCCAAAGGGAGTACAGCATAGATTGCCTCATCAGACACACCCAAATTGGAGTGGTCATTTAGAAAAACTTCATATCCGCTGGCATGATAGCGCCAAGCGCCCCCAGCGGGAAACGCTTCCCATCCAACCCCACTTGGACGCAGCCAAACCGTATCCGCAACGAGTGCCTGGTCAGCTAACCGGGGAGCCACGACCAACTCAACCGACTGAAAGCCCATAACATCCTTTAAATCATGCGGACCTGACCCGTGCCATGACAACGGCACACGCTCGGCGACGGCGTTGACACCCGTCCACTCAAAATGAACCGGATTGGATGCACCAAAAATCAGGGCTTCCGCTTCTGAATCGGGCGTTATTCTCACTTGAGCCTCCAACCCCCAACCCGCCATTTGTTGAATAATTCCCTGTGGAATAAAAACAAATGACGCATCGTATTCGAGCAAGCCTGTCTCATAAACTCCTCCTACCGTGAGTGTCTTCGGCCGCATTCCTGTTGGCCCTCCAATTAAATACACGGTCACCCGGTTTCCCAGTTCCAAATCCAATTGACTCAACAACTCCTGCGAGAGCACCAACGAGTCACTTGACGTCAATGTGGGTACTCGACCAAATTTCATGGATTGCTCCAGCATGTCCTGGTAGGTGTCTGGACCGATACCTTTGACCACGACACCTTCCAAGGTCTCTGCAGACTGCACCAATCCTGGCATCGTAAAAAATGGATGGATGGATTTGACCTCATCCATTGAAACCACACGTTGCTCAACCTCTCGGTTGAGGATGACATGCTGGTGTTGCAAGTCCCGGGATAAAATTTGAATGTCAGATCCAAAACCAACCACCAAATCACGCACTTCTGATTGGAATCCATGCACGATAGCGGACGCTGCTATGATGAGCGCTATGCCCAAAGCCACACCAGCTGTTGCAATTTGCACCACAGGACGGGACCATGAGGCCGCCGCCTGTGACCCGGAAAGCCTAGCTGCCAATCGCCGCGGCAAGAAAGAAGTTCTTCCTGTGGTATTCATCTTCATCTCAGCATACAATTCTCTAGACGCAAATTACGTTGCTACCTTCGTCAGATGATTCGTTTCCTTGGAATATCCTTCTGTATGCTCGCATTCAGTCAAGTTGGCTTGACGCAAAGGGAATGGAATAACCCGAACACCGCTGCATGGAAAATGGATTCGCTCCACGGCGTCATGCATGCAGAAACGCGCACCGACCCGCCGCATCCGATCCGCCTTGGAAATGAGAACATTCAAGCCATCTACGAAGCTTGCGGCAGAGCCTCGCTGGCTGTAATCGCAAATCACACTTCTCGGATACCTGAGCACCAAGGCCGAAATGCCCCGCATCTCGTGGACACATTGCTTTCATTGGGCATGGACATTCGAAAGGTCTTTGCGCCGGAACATGGTTTTCGCGGAGACGCACACAACGGCGCGCACATCGATGACGAACACGACGCCGAGACAGGGTTGGCCTTGATCAGTTTACACGGGAAATTGCGAAAACCCACTCCGGAAATGCTCGCTGATGTCCGGATGCTCTTATTCGACATCCAAGATGTAGGCGCGCGATTTTACACCTATTTGAGCACCCTGTTTTTGGCCATGGAAGCGGCGGCAGAAACAGGAACTGTCCTGGTCGTTCTGGACCGACCCAATCCCCATGGACATCAACTGGCAGGCCCTGTATTGGAATCGCATTGGACTTCATTTGTCGGCCAAATACCCGTCCCCATGTTGCATGGCATGACCTTGGGTGAAATGGCTCAAATGATTAACGGAGAAGGCTGGCTCGCCAACGGAGTCGCGTGCGACTTAATCGTCATCCCCTGTGAAGGCTATGCGCACAGCGACCGCTGGTTCCCAAGCATCGCCCCCAGTCCCAATTTACCCTCAGATGAGTCCATCGCGCTCTACCCTTCCTTGTGTTTGTTCGAAGCCACCGAAGCGAGCATTGGAAGAGGAACGACACATCCCTTTGAATGCGCAGGATTCCCAGGTAAGTTATTTGGAGACTTCTCGTTTACACCTCACTCCATCCCTGAGGCCGCACCCTATCCAAAACACGAAGGTTCGATTTGCTCGGGTGAAAACTTCAACGTCTTGGGAAAACAATGGATCGAGGCTTCGCATGGGTTTGACTTGAGCATGGTCGTGAACTATGCCGCTTCTTGGCATGCCTCCCATCCCGAACAACCGTTTGTTCGGACTCCCTCTTCCTTTGGACGCTTATCCGGATCGGATGCCATAGTCGACGCGTTCAATGGCAGCGACAAAACGGCCATCGCTCTTCCCAATTGGACTTCAGATCTATTGGAATTTCACGCGAAACAAACGCCTTACTGGATCTATCCGTTGCAACGATAAAAAGCGCATTCGTATCCTTGCCCGTATCTTGCACCCTCACCATTGAAAAATGCACCTCATGAATCGATTCAACTCATCTGCTTTAGCGCTATTCACTTTGATATTATTGACGTGGACAACAGGGTGTTACGACGCCCCAGAGTTTGCTAATCCGACATACGACTGTGCATGTGGTACCGTCGAATTCAACGGTGGTGCATATCCCCTTAAAATGGCTGAGGCGATCATTCCCGATTCCACAGATCAGTTGTCGCGGACGTACCATATCGTAGCTGATTTGCGGACTCCCGATGAAGTTGATGCACATGCAGAAGCCCATGACCTTACCTTTTACATGTCGTTCGAGTCTTTGGATGATGTGGTGTACTATATCCAACAGGATTCCGTCACCCACTTGGTCCAAGAAATTAACCACGGTGACGATCAATTCCCTGTGAGGGACTACATCTGCACAGAAGGTTCAATCATCATCGACCCTGCCTATGCAGGAGGAACCGAGACGGTCTCTTTTGACGTAGCCGTTCGCGAGCAAGTCAATGGTGGCTTGGTTGGTTTTCCGACTTCATTTTCTGGAAGCTTTACCGCCATCATTGAATAACAAGCCGGCAACGAAAAGTTGCATTGGATGGTGCTTGACAGCCGTTGTGGAAACTTCTTGAAACGAAAAAGCGGCCCCGAGAGGCCGCTTTTTAATGCACCAAAGAACAAAGAACATTAAGCCTGCTCTTGTTTGATCAAATTCAGCGCGGAACCCGCGCGGAACCAATCAATTTGCTGAGCGTTGTATGTGTGCTTCGTCGAGATGGTATCCGATGTTCCATCGGCATGATCCAATCGAATGGTCAAAGGCTTGCCCGGTGCAAATCCAGCTAAATCCACAAAGTGAAAATGATCGTCCTCTTGGATTAAATCATAATCCGATTCATTGACAAAGGTGATTCCCAGCATTCCCTGTTTCTTCAGGTTGGTCTCGTGAATACGCGCAAAGGACTTCACCAATACAGCGGTCACCCCCAAGAATCGAGGTTGCATCGCCGCATGTTCGCGAGAACTTCCTTCTCCATAATTCGAATCCCCTACCACTACAGTTGGAATACCTGCTGCCTTGTATTCTCGTTGAACGGCAGGAACTTCACCATAAGCACCCGTCAACTGATTCTTTACCGAGTTGGTTTCACCGTTGAATGCATTGATTGCTCCCGTCAACGTATTGTTTGAAATGTTATCGAGGTGCCCACGGTACCGTAACCAAGGACCTGCCATGGAAATGTGATCCGTCGTACATTTTCCGTCTGCCTTGATCAACAGCCTTGCACCTTCAATATTTTCACCACTCCATGGAGAAAAAGGAGTCAACAATTGAAGACGTTCCGAAGTTGGATTCACCACAACATCAATTCCACTGCCATCTTCCGCTGGCGCTAAATAGCCCGCATCCTCAACGGCAAACCCTTTTGAGGGAAGCTCATCTCCTTTCGGCTCCTCCAACATCACCTCAGTTCCATCAGGGAGTTTCAAGGTATCCTTCAGTGGATTGAATGTCAAATCGCCCGCAATGGCCATCGCAGTGACCAATTCAGGGGAACCTACAAACGCATGTGTGTTGGGGTTCCCATCCGCGCGTTTGGAGAAGTTCCGATTGAACGAGTGTACAATGGAGTTTTTCTCTTTTTTCTCTGCGCCTTCTCGAGCCCATTGGCCAATGCAAGGTCCACAGGCATTGGCAAAAACACTTCCGCCCATCGCCTCAAATGTTGAAATAAAGCCATCGCGTTCAATCGTATAACGCACCTGCTCCGAACCCGGAGTGATCGTCAATGTTGCTTTTGCTTCAATCCCTTTTTCTACAGCCTGTCGCGCAATGCTCGCTGAACGACTGATGTCTTCGTAGCTCGAATTGGTACACGAACCGATGAGTCCATATTCAATTTTTGTGGGCCATCCATTGGCCGCCGCAGCTTCCTTCATTTGACTGACCGGAGTTGCCAAATCGGGTGTGAATGGTCCGTTAATGTGCGGTTCCAGTTCATCCAGATTGATTTCGATGACCTGATCAAAATACGCCTCAGGATTGGCATACACTTCAGGATCGCCGGTAAGATGCTCTTGGATACCATTGGCCAAATCCGCAACATCTGCGCGTCCTGTTGAACGCAAGTAACGCTCCATACTCTCGTCGTACCCGAAGGTTGATGTCGTCGCCCCAATTTCAGCCCCCATGTTGCTGATCGTGCCTTTTCCGGTACAACTCAATGACTTCGCTCCATCGCCAAAATATTCCACGATGCATCCGGTTCCTCCTTTCACAGTCAGAATTCCAGCCACCTTTAAGATGACATCTTTTGCGGATGCCCATCCACTCAATGTACCCGTCAACTTGATTCCGATTAGCTTCGGGAACTTCAATTCCCAAGCCATTCCAGCCATGACATCTACGGCATCAGCACCTCCAACACCCACAGCAACCATGCCCAGTCCTCCGGCATTGACCGTGTGGGAATCAGTCCCAATCATCATCCCTCCCGGGAAAGCGTAATTCTCAAGAACAACCTGGTGAATGATTCCTGCCCCTGGCTTCCAAAAACCGATGCCGAATTTATCAGACACAGATTCCAGGAAATTGTAGACTTCATTGTTTTTATTGATGGCCTCTTGCAAATCGGCGCCCGCTTCTGCCTTCGCCTGGATCAAATGATCACAATGTACCGTCGATGGAACGGAGGCTTGTAGCTTTCCTGCTTGCATGAACTGAAGCAATGCCATTTGCGCTGTGGCATCTTGCATTGCGACACGATCGGGAGCAAAGTCCACGTAATCAACCCCTCGCGCGAGCTTTCCAGCAGGGGTGCCTTGCCACAAGTGGGTGTACAATATTTTCTCTGCCAACGTGAGTGGCTTACCTGTTACGTTGCGGGCTGCTTCTACACGTTCAGGAAAACGTGCATACACCGAACGGATCATCTCCAAATCAAAAGTCATTGTCTCAAGGATTCACAATTGGCTGCAAATGTAAGCAGTACCTTCGCACCGACATGAAGAACACACTCCTTCGTGAAATGATATTCATTGCATTGCGGTCAATCCGCAGCAACTTGTTGCGCACAGCACTGACCATTGCTGTGATTGGACTGGGGATAACAGCACTTATTAGTATGACGACGGCCACGTCTTCATTGGAGGCCAACGTGGAAAAGCAATTTTCCTCATTGGGTACCAATGTTTTCAGTATCAGCCGCAAGTCTGAGGGAGGACTCAGCCGGGGACGGCGCATTGAGTTAGGCGCTCCCATCTCGTATCGAGAAGCGCGAAAATTCGCCGAACTCGCTCCTAACGGAGTACAGGTTTCGTATTCAGTTTTCGGTTCGCAACAGGCTACAGTAGGCAGAGGCAGTGAACAAACAAATCCAAATATTGCCATCCTGGGCATTGACGCCAACTACTTGAGCGTAAGTGGCTATGAAATTGACAAAGGCCGGAACTTCAATGCCATCGATGCCAATTCAGCGCACCATTTGGCACTCATCGGCGCAGACATTGCTGACGACCTTTTTGAATCCTGGGAAGACCCTGTAGGCGAAGAAATCACCATAGGATCTCAGCCGTACTCCATCGCTGGAGTGCTGGCGGCAAAGGGGCTTGCTTTTGGCATGTCTCAGGACAACCAGTGCTACATTCCAATTCCTTGCTTGCGTCAGCAATTTTCAGATGAAGGGCGCAGCTATGCGCTGTCGTGTCAAGTGGGAAAAGCCGAAGATTTAATTCCGCTTGCAGAAACCTCGACTGGAATATTGAGGGTGATACGTGGAGATCGTCCAGGCGATGATTCTTCCTTCCGCATTGCGATGAGTAGCGGTTTGGTCTCCACTTTGAAGGAGGCTACCCAAGGCATTACGCTTGCCGCCTCATTCATCGGTATCATTACCTTGTTCGGTGCTGGCATCGGGCTGATGAACATCATGTTGGTCAGTGTCTCTGAAAGAACGCGTGAAATTGGCACACGGAAGGCATTGGGGGCCTCTCCAAAAGCCATTCGCACCCAGTTCTTAGTCGAGGTCATCATTATCGGGCAGATGGGAGGATTCACCGGTATATTCTTAGGCGTGCTTGTTGGAAACCTCATCGCTTCCTTCATGGAAACACCATTCGTCATCCCTTGGGGATGGATGGGACTCGGCATTCTCCTGAGTTTTCTCACAAGCTTAGCGAGTGGATACTATCCTGCACGAAAGGCCGCTCTATTGGATCCCATCGTCGCTCTTGGAAGGGAGTGATCTCGGACGAATTAAGACAACTCTCGGGAAACCATGAGCTCAATACGACATCGTTCATAGGCGATTGCATCCCCTGTATTGGGACCGTCATTCATGGCTTTCAATACCTTCTGCCAGTCAGATTCTTCTCTTGCAGGAATTCCATCAGGCCACGAATCATCTTCACTCCACTCCGCTGTTTTCGAAAGAAATCCTTCCATGTATCGCAATTGCAGATTCGTCATCGCATTGCCAAAATGGGCGAGCACATCAGGATCCAGTGTAGCGGCCATTTCTGTCCGCAATCG
>MDSY01013290.1_pt1 | contig 12040 bp, 12 predicted proteins | sample 811131 | NCBI WGS metagenome assembly MDSY01 (sample SAMN05326643, study PRJNA326480) | marine metagenome | isolation source: seawater | place: Atlantic Ocean: South West | collected 2010
CTACGCACTTCAATTGGGCTTATCTCTCCTGGGGTTGACTTCAGAATTGCTGATGCTGAAACCAATGAAGAACAACCTTGGGATGGTGAATCGCGAGGTGAGTTGCAAGTTCGTGGACCTTGGGTGGCGAAAGAATATTACAACGACGAAAGAGCGAATGAATCATTCACTGATGATGGGTGGTTGAAGACTGGAGATGTCGCTACATGTGATCCCGAAGGATATATCAGGCTTGTAGATAGAACTAAAGACCTCATTAAATCTGGTGGTGAATGGATTAGTTCCGTTGAATTAGAAAATGAAATCATGGCTCATCCTGATGTTGTTGAAGCTGCAGTTATTGGAGTTTCTTCAACGAAGTGGGGTGAGCGAGCAATGGCATGTGTAGTGGCTGCTGAGGGTGCTTCACTTACTGATCAGGACATTCTTGATTGGCTTGATGGTCGAATCGTAAAATGGTGGATGCCTGATCGAGTTGAGTTCATTGAAGAGGTTCCAAAAACTTCTGTTGGAAAGTTTTCAAAGAAAACATTGCGTGATCAATTTGCTGACATAGTTGTTGACTAACTAAACAATTGAGCGTTTGATCATTGAACACAAGATGTCATTGTCTATAGAATTGTGTTAGTAATTTAATTCGTAGATCAAAAGTTGGGGAGATACCTGTGGAATTATTCAATGATTGGCTTGGACAGATGGGCGGCGGACAAGCACTTGGTCGCTTTGCTCACTATTTAGGGGGTATCACCTGGATCGGGTTGCTCTACTTCTTTAACTTCATTCAAGGAGCAGCTTTTGCTGAAATGGGTGATGCGGCTCGCGGTGAAGCACTCAGAAAGATCACGTGGAGAACTCTGTGGTGGTTCCGTTGGGCTGCCGCCTTGACATGGGTCAGCGGTATCTGGATTCTTGGCCATCAAGAAGTTCTAAACAGCGGCGACTATTGGAGATCAGCGGCAGGTATGGGTATCGCATTTGGTGTGGTATTAGGAACAACTATGGCAGCTAACGTTTGGATGGTTATTTGGCCAGCTCAACAAATTGCCATTGGATCATCTGTGAGCGTTTCTGAAGGCGGTGAAGCAGACCCTGAAGCTCCAGCAGCAGCTAAGCGTGCAGGGCGAGCCAGTCGTGTAAACACCTTGTTCTCAATCCCTCTTATTTTCTTCATGATGTGGCCAAGCCACTTTGGACCGCAGTTTGGTAATCCTGAAGCAAGCACGAGAATCATAATTTGGGCTGTGTTTGGTGTTATTTGGGCAGTGATGGAACTCTCGGCTTTAGGCAAAATAGGTGGTTACGACAGCAAGATCAACCAAATTGTTTTAGAGAAGCATCAGGACACTATTAAGTGGGGTCTTGGGATCACTTTGGTTCTCTATCTTTTGTTTGAAATTTTCTAAGTAGTACATTGAAACGACCCACTTGATCGAGTGAGTCGTTTCGCGTATACGCAACTTATGCATTTTTTCTTCTGATGATTAATGATCAATCTGCGGTTCTAATTACCGGAGCGACTAGTGGGTTAGGGAGAAATTCTGCTTGCCTCTTAGGGGCTAGCGGACGAACTGTTGTTGTGCATGGACGAAGAGTTGAAGCTGTCCGTGAAGTTGTAGAAGAGATTCGTTCTAATGGCGGCAATGCTTTACCGTTTGTTGCTGATTTGAGCGATTTAAGGGAAGTAGATTCTGCACTTGCCGATTTCCCGGATGTCTCTTTGCATGGAATCATGGCGAATGCGGGAATTATTTGTCGCAGAACTGAAACTTATGGATTGAGCGCCCAAGGTTTAGACATGACATTTGCAGTTAATGTCCTTGGGCATCAACTTATATTTCTTCGTCTTGCTGAAAGAATCCTTAAAGGTGGCCGGATTGTTGTGACTACCAGTGAAGTTCATGATCCAAGAAGTCGGTTGGCTCGATTTTCCCGAGTTCCAGAACCCGAGTGGGTGGGGGTGAAGAATTTAGCTTATGCCGATCATGCGCCTGCTGAATTTGGATTAACGAATGGTTTTCTACGTTATTCAACGTCAAAGTTGCTAAATATTTTCCAAGCGCGTGTTTTGCAAGAAAAATTCAGGAACATCGATGTGTTCGCTTTCAACCCAGGGTTCATGGTGGATACCAGTATCGCACGTGAGTTGCCTCGCGTTCTCCGCCCTGTAGTACGGATTATGGGTAAAGCTGTTAGTCCTTTTTTTGAGAGTGTCCGTCTTTCTAAGGATATGGCCAACAACGTTCGAGATCTCTTTGAAAATGAGAAATGGAACAACAAGGGATTTGCCTATGTAGATGGCGACGTTGTCGGAACTCCGTCAGAAGATGCTCTTCGCGAAGATTGGGCTCAAGAACTATGGGCTGGAACCCTAGAACTCATTGAAAAGTCTTTAGGTTCTTGACTGAACTTATTCAACTAAAAGTTGAGCTTCCATTCCTGCTTCACGGTGTCCAGCGATATCGCAATAAAGGATGTATCTGCCTGGTTCTAAGGAGATTGATCCGTTAGCAGTTTCACCATTCTCTACTTCGAGGACGAGGTCCTCTTCGTAACCTTCGATCAGCAGGTTGTGGGCTTGAAAGCCATCTAATATGTATTCAATTTCAACCACACCCGGGGATGCGGTGTAACGCTCTTGATCAAATTTCTGGGTGTCGTCCGCGATGACTCGAACAACTCCGTCTGATGGTTCTGAAGTGGACTGCGATGTTGTGGTTCCACCGCCACAACTACTTAGTGCAAGAATTACGATAGAGGCCAGTACTGAGAGTTGAAGTTTTATGTTTCTATCCATAACTCAAGTTTATCTATAGACAAGAAAGGAGACATTATGAAAAGCGTCATAGCCCTTCTTTTAAACAATTCCGCCGGGTCTGGGAGGGCGTCAAAACATCTTGAAAAAATTATGAATCGCTTTGACTTTCACGGCCATTCTATTGAAGTGCTTTCACCGAATTCTTTACAAGAAACAAAAAGGGTTGTTTCCGAATCAAACGCAGACCGGATAATCGTCGTTGGAGGAGACGGGTCTCTTCATTATGCCGCCAACGCAACAGCTGAAACCGGACGAACACTGGGGCTAATCCCTTTAGGCACTGGCAACGATGCCGCTAAAGCTCTGAATATCTCAAATCAGAACATAGAAAAATCTGTAGATCGGTGTTTAGAAGATCCAATCTCCATTGATCTAATCAAGAGTGGCTCGCAGTATTTTATGACTAGTTGCATCGCTGGATTCCCTGCGCAAGTCAATTCACGTGCTAACTCTATGCAATTCCCAAAGGGCAAATCGCGATACACCATCGCAACGTTGGCAGAACTCAAGAACCTAGAACCCTCGCGTTACAAACTTGCCATTGATAACACTCAAATAGAAATAGATGCAATGGCCGTAACTGTTGCCAATACTCCATATTTCGGAGGTGGGATGAAAATTTGTCCAGAGGCTAACCCTTCGGACGGGATTCTTGATATCTGTGTTTTAGGTGAAGTCAGTAGAGCGAGACTCCTTAATTTATTTGGGAAAATTCGTAAAGGAAAACATGTCGACGCTGCAGAAGTTTCAATGTTCCGTGCTCGCTCTGTCACCATTGAAGCTCTAGGAGAACTTAGAGCAGATGGTGAACCTTTCAGAAGTCTTCCCGCCAGCATGGAAGTTGTCTCCGATGCCCTTCTGATAGCAGGAACGCGGCTAACCTAATTTTATGAGTGACTATCAAATCAAAATTACCTACTGCGTGCCGTGAGATTATTCGCAGCACGCCGTGAGCGCCGCTAACGACCTTCTTTCAAATTACCAGAACGTTATTACTAACCTCTCCCTTATTTGTGGAGACAAGGGAATTTTTGACGTTGAAGTAGACGGAACAACTATTTATTCAAAACATGAAACTGGAAGACATGCTGAATCAGGAGAAATCTTGGCGATCTTCAAAGAGTTAGTTGGACCAGAAACTCCGGTATATGGAACCTAGAACAAGAGTACTTCTTGATCTAATACAAGATAAGATTTGATTGGCTAAGACTTTCTCTTAGTTGGGAAAAGTTGGGAAAATATTGAGGAGAAATCATGAATCTTGCCGATAGTGAAACCCTTGAGAACCTCAAGGCTGCCTTTGCTGGCGAATCTCAAGCAAACCGTCGTTATCTATATTTTGCAAAAGTTGCAGATGTAGAGGGATACCCAGATATCGCTGGAAATTTCCGCGATACCGCCGAAGGCGAGACTGGACATGCGCACGGACATCTTGATTACATTAAGACAGTTGGTGACCCTGCTACTGGTCTTCCAATAGGTGACACAATGGAGAACCTCGCAGCTGCTGTTGCTGGGGAAACTCATGAATACACAGAGATGTACCCAGGCATGGCTAGCACTGCTCGCGATGAGGGTTTCGCAGAAATTGCTGATTGGTTTGAAACACTAGCTAAAGCTGAAAAAGCTCATGCTGGACGGTTCCAATCTTTATTAGACGAGGTTAATTAATAACACCTAGACGGTTATTAATGCAACTAAACCCTTGTCACTTCTAGTGACTTTGTCTTTCGCGTCTAACGAGTTATGACTGAAAACATTTCATATCAACCTACTTCAGGTATCACTTACGATCCCGAAGATACCCTTTATTGGGACCCCGCGGCTCTAAACGCAGAGATTGAAAGAACTTTTGAAATATGCCACGGCTGCCGTATGTGTTTCAAATACTGCGATAGCTTTCCTTCACTTTTCTCTTTCATAGATGATCGGCATGATGGGGACGTTCGAAAAATTACTGATGTAGAGACCGCCCAAGTAATGGATGAGTGTTTTCAATGCAAACTTTGTGAAGTTCAGTGCCCTTATACGGTCAGGGAGAGTCATGAATTCCAGCTCGACTTCCCAAAACTAGTTCATCGATATAAAGCGCAAAGATACAAAGTTGAAGGCCCAAGTGTTCGAGATCGAATATTGGGGGATCCAGACCGTTTAGCACGCTTTTCTCGAGTGGCTTCAGGGCTTGTGAACTCTCTTAATTCTCGAAGCCAAACTCATCGTTTTTTTCTTGACAAAGTTCTTGGAATTCATCAAAAGAAAAGGCTTCCAAGATTTGCTAAAAAAACTTTCACACAATGGGCGAAGAAGCATGGATTCATTCGTTCAGTTGAAGACGGTGAAGTGGTTATTTTCCCTACTTGTTATGTGGAAAATAATGAGCCAGCTATAGGGCATGACACTGTTTCTGTTCTGGAGAAAAACGGGGTTGATGTCTCTTGTGAAAGTGGGCTGGAATGCTGTGGCATGCCTGCATGGGAGTCAGGTGACTTAACAACGCTAAGAGCGAAGGCGAAGAATAATTTGGCGCGTTTGTTGCCCCATGTGAGCGAAGGAAAAAAAGTTGTAGTGATCAACCCCACTTGCTCAATGATGCTTAGGCAGGAATATCCAGAACTTGTGGAGAATGCCGATCGTGAAGATGCAAAAGCCCTCGCTGATGCCGTAACTGATCCAAGTGAGTTTCTTTGGTCAATACGCTCAGAGGAACGATTTAATACCGATTTTAAATCCACCCCCGAAACCGTTAACTACCATTCACCTTGCCATCTAAGAGCTCAAGCAGTTGGATTCAAAGGAAGAGATTTACTTCGAAAAATTCCAGGGGTTAAACCAATGACCACAATGGAATGTTGTGGCCATGACGGAACTTTTGCCATGAAGTCTGAGGGATTTGAAGTTTCTGTTCGGATAGGGAAAAAATCTTTTGATGGAATGTCTTCACAAGAAGCTTCTGTTTGGGCGACAGACTGCCCTCTAGCCGCCCTACAATTTGCTCAACATGCAGAAAAAGAACCTCTTCATCCGATGACAATTTTGGCTCGTGCTTATGAAGCCGATGGCTTCCCTACTCCTATTGATGAGATAAAGGATTGATATGAACTTAGCTCCACACCACGTCAAACGAGAAGAAATAATTGACTATCAAACTTATTCAGAGACCCGTGACGAAATAAGAAAAGAAGTAATGAGAATTAAGGCTCCTCGGAGGATCCATCTCGGCCAATATTTGACATTTCTTTTTGAAAATCATGAAACAATCAAGTATCAAATTCAAGAAATTACTCGTGCAGAAAAAGTAGTTCGTGAATCTTCTATCCAAGAAGAACTTGATGTCTACAATGCACTACTTGGAAACACTGGCCAACTTGGATGCGCCTTACTAATTGAAATCGCCGAGGAATCCGAGAGACGACCGTTGTTAACTTCTTGGTTAGGTTTACAAAACCATTTCTACCTTGTCCTGACTGACGGTTCTCGAGTTTATGCAGAATATGATCCTGCACAAGTCGGTGACGATCGCCTTTCTGCAGTTCAATATCTAACTTTCACCATTGACTCTCCTCCTATCGCTATTGGTTGTGATTTTGAGCAATTAAGCGAAGAAATTGCTTTATCTGATGCCCAGAAGGACGCTCTTGCGGAGGATCTTCTAGCTACGCAGGTAGGATGAAGGGTGCGTAAGCCCAACCCTTAAAGAAACCCATTGGTTAGCCAATGGGTTCTTTTGTTTTTGGCTAAGACAAAGAGCGAGGTTTTGCGAGTCCTTCAACTACTTCTGCATTTGTAAGTATTGAGAGACTTTCTGGCGGGAGATATATTTTTCGACTTCGTGAACCTCCGCCTACGATCACTTTGTCGCATTCCATAACTTTGCTGTCTATCCACAACGGGAGTGTTTCTGGTAAACCGAACGGAGTTATACCCCCCAGTGTCATTCCCCCAGTGATTTCAATGGCTTCTTCCGGAGTAGCAAAGGAAGCCTTCTTTACGTTCAGCTTTTTCTTTACGACTTTATTTACATCTATTTGAGTGGAGGCCAAAATTAAACAAACAACATATTTCTTTGGCTCACTCTTGCCGGCAACCATGATTGCGTTTGCTGATTCTTCTAATTGGTAGCCATAGTGCTCACAAAAATTAACTGTGTCCGCTAAATCGGGATCACAATCAATTATTTCGTAGCTCATTCCTGTAGAAATAATCGATTCAATTACAGGGTCAGACATAATGAATTAGAAGTTCTCTTTCAATTCAGTTAGTTCGTCAAGAACTTTCATGACAGGTTCTGTGCCTTCAGGCGGTAAACCAAAAACCACTCTGTTAATTCCAGCATCTAGGAGTTCTTCTATAACTTTTGGATTATTAGGCGCTCCATAAATTGATATTTCGACTTCCGAAGGGTCGCGCTCTATTTTCTCACAAGCTATATCTCTTTCCTTTACCCATCCATGCGGATCAAATTCTCCTCTTCCGGCTATAGGTATCCACCCGTTTCCATAGCGAACGGCGCGATTTAGTCCACCGGGTAGAACTCCTCCTACATGTATAGGAGGATGCGGTTTCTGCAACGGTTTGGGGTTGGAGATAATTGGGTCGAAGTTAATTTGACTTCCGTGATACTCGGCTTCTTCGTTTGCCCAAATTGACTTCATAGCTTCGATACTTTCGCGCATCAAACCAAACCTTCGATTTGGGTCCGTTCCATGGTTTTCCATTTCCTCGAGACTCCAACCTGCTCCGATCCCAAAAAGGACTCTTCCCCCTGAGAGAACATCAAGGCTCGCTACTTCCTTTGATGTTTGAATTGGGTCTCGTTGAATGACTAAAGCAATCCCTGTTCCTACTTTCAGTTTTTCTGTAACGGCTGCAATCGCTGACAAAACTACAAATGGGTCCATAGCGTCGTAATACATCTGCGGGAGGACATCGCCGCCAGGCCAAGGAGCAGTACGATTTTTGGGTATATGGCTGTGTTCTGCTACCCAGATTGATTCGAATCCGCGTTCTTCGAGCTCTGGTCCAAGGACTTTAGGCGGTATGCCGTATTCACAAGGAAAAATATTTACACCAAATTCCATGACGACTCCTTATTAATCAAGTCACTACTTGTATATAGCAACTTTTATATTTTTATCTAATCTTGCCTTGTATTCATGGATAATGATCGTTATTATCGTTTTATGTCCTTAGGAATAACAGTTGAAACCGAGCCCAACGATCTAACAAGTAGTGAACTTTCCGATCGTCTTCTAGCGGCCGCCGCTGATCTTTTCGCTGAAAAAGGATATGAACAAGCGGGAGTAGCAGAAATAGCTCGCAGAGCTGGCGTTACTACCGGCGCTATTTACAGTAGATACACGGGAAAAGCAGACCTGCTTCAAGACGCTGTTAAGAATCACGCCCCTACTGAAATTGAACGCATCCTTAGGTCAGAAGACAGCGATCAGTCCCCAAAAGATATTTTGGCCGATATTGGTGAACACCTTCTAGATGACCTTCACGAAAGTACCGGTATTTTCATAGAAGCTCTTGTCGCCGCAAGGCGTGATCCTGATTTAGCAATTGTCTTACACCAACTCGCTACACAAGAAGACGAGCAAGTTGAAAAAATCATTGAAGCAGGAAAAGCGTCTGGAAGTATTGACCCAGACTTAGACAACCTCGCTCTTGTCCGCCTTGCTCATGCCATCGGCTACGGCATGAACGTAACTCGCCTACTCGGGCAAGAACTCCCTACTAAAGATTCTTGGACCGACGTGATAAACCGAGTAATAAACAGTTTTGCCCCAACCAATGAAAATAATTCTGAAATAAATGGAGAAAAATAATGACAACCACTGAAAATCCTTCAAACGAAGCCTTTGACCTCGTCGACTACGCAAATGATCCTGAACGGATCGGTGAGATATCGATGTGGAACCCAAATGTAAGTTCACTACTGCACGCAGTGGAAGACAACTGCGATGCCATCTTTACCTGGGGTTACGACAAAGGTGAGCGGAAGCCTTTAGACAAGCTTTATGAAAAAGCGAAAACTTCTCAATGGAACGGTCAAACTGATCTGGATTGGTCAATAGAAGTTGACTTAGAAGCACTTATGGCCAATTCAGTTCGTGACCCTATGGAAGTACAATATTTTGAAGAGAACCCAGACTCCCCTCTTCGCAACTTCAGTGAGAAAGAATGGTCTCAATTAGGTATCGAGTCATTTAATTGGAGCCTTTCTCAATTCATGCATGGTGAACAAGGAGCATTACTCTGCACCGCCAAGATCGTTGAAAGTGTTCCATGGATTGACGCTAAATACTATGCAGCCACTCAAGTAGTTGATGAAGCTCGACATGTTGAAGTCTTCGCTCAATACCTTGATACAAAACTTGGAGGAATCGGGTATCCAGTTAACCATCACTTGGGTCTCTTACTCGATGACATCATTAATGACAGCCGGTGGGATATCACTTACCTTGGGATGCAAATCATGGTTGAAGGACTAGCTTTAGCAGCTTTTGGATTCATGCATCAAACCACGCAAGAACCGCTGCTCAAGAAATTGCTTCGTTACGTCATGAGTGATGAAGCCCGCCATGTTGCCTTTGGTGTTCTTTCTTTGAAAGAGGTTTACGAAGATATGACTCATGCGGAATTAAGAGAGCGACAAGAATTTGCTTTCGAAGCTGCGCTTAGAATGCGCGACCGTTTTATGCGACAAGAAGTTTGGCACCGCATGGGAGTCGACACAGAAGAAATGGTTAAATTCCAACTGGATATGCCTGATGAACTCCGTGTTTTCCAGCGCATGTTATTTTCTAAGATCGTCCCCAACTGCAAGAAACTTGGATTGCTGGACGCTGGAGACGGTTGGTTGCGTGATCGGTTTACCGACATTGGTGTCATCCAGTTTGAAGACTGGGTAGATACCAGCGAAGAGTTCCTTGAACTTGATGAAGTAGCTAAAGATAGAGAAGCAGCAGAAGCTAACTAATTTGTAAGCTCTACCGAGTTGACAGGATAAAGAACTACAGAGATCCTCTCTGTTTATTGACCGTTTCCTGCTTTCTCATGGTGGCGAATAACTTCGTCTATGACGAAGCGTAAGAATTTTTCAGAGAAAACTGGATCAAGACCGGCTTCATCGGCTAAGCGACTAAGGCGTTCTATTTGTTCAGATTCTCGGGCAGGATCTGCAGGTGGGAGCCCTACCTTGGCTTTATAGTCTCCGACCTTGCCAGTTACTTTGAATCGCTCAGCTAAAAGCAAAATAAGTGCTGCATCAATGTTGTCGATACTGGAACGAAATTCGCTAAGGGTTTCGTCACCTTGCTTACTCATGAGTTGCCTTTCTCTATTTATCACTCCAGCGTAGACCCAACATGGCTGTCGCCGCACGATAGGACTACTCTCGCTTCTATTAAATAAAACTCAACCGTAGATCTAATAAGGACAAGAACTATGGAGATACCACTAACTATTGCAGATTATTTAGACCGAGCCGAACGAGTTTATGGTGACCGCGTCGCGATCATTGATGAACCGGATCAGCCCGCTTCTCCTCTACCTGACATTACCTACAAACGTCTTGCTGAACTTTCAAGAGGTATGGCCACTGGCTTTGATGAACTGGGTCTTGAAACCGGGGCACGAGTTGCAATGGTTTCTCATAATGCAGCGCGTCTCCTAGTTTTCTTATTTGGAAGTAGTGCTTTTGGGCGAGTAGGGGTCCCTATTAACTTCCGATTAAGTGCTGCTGAGATTCAGTACATTCTTGATCATTCTGGCGCTGAGGTACTGTTCATTGATCCTGAGTTAGCTGATGAGCATGGATCTTTTAATGTGAAACATCAATTTGTAGTAGGACCAGAGTCAGATCAAATTTTTGTTGAAGGAGGTGTCCCTAAACCTTGGACTCCCGATGAATCTGCGACCGCAACAATTAATTACACAAGCGGAACCACTGCACGTCCAAAGGGTGTGGAGATGACCCATCGAAACATCTGGCTTAATGCCGCTGTTTTTGGTTGGCAAGCAGGAGTTTCTGATCGCGACGTCTATTTACACACACTTCCAATGTTTCACTGCAACGGTTGGGGTATGCCCTACGCCATGACTGGAATGGGTGGACAACACATAGTTCTCAGAAAAGTTGATGGCCGAGAAATACTCGAGCGTATTGAAAAACATAAGATCACTTTGCTTTGCGGGGCCCCAGCGGTAATTTCCGCCGTTCTTGATGCAGCAGCTGAATGGGATGGAGAAATTCCAGGCGCTGGAGTTATGCGCATTGTGGTTGCTGGTGCTCCTCCCCCAACTCAACTAATCGCACAAGTAGAGACTGAACTGAACTGGGAATTCATTCAAATCTATGGTTTAACAGAAACCGCGCCACTTTTGACTATGAACAGAAATCGTGCTGAGTGGGACCACCTTGATGCAGCAGAGCGAGCAGTTAAACTTTCTCGCGCTGGAGCCCCTGCTTTGGGTGTTGAATTGTCTTCAAGTAAAGATGGAGAGCTTCTCGCTCGTTCAAATCATGTTCTAAAAAGCTATTGGAGTCAGCCCGATGCCACTGAAGAGGCTCTTGCTGACGACTGGTTCCACACTGGAGATGGAGCGACAATAAGTGATGAAAATTATGTGACGATCACTGACCGTAAGAAAGATGTGATTATTTCCGGTGGAGAGAATGTCTCTTCAATTGAAGTGGAAGATGCCCTATTTTCACATCCTGCTGTAGCCGAGGTAGCTGTAATCGGAGTACCAGACGAAAAATGGGGTGAGACGGTAAAAGCTTTAGTGGTCGTAAATGACAACTCAACAAGTGAGCAGGAACTCATTGATCATTGTCGAGATCTTTTGGCTCACTACAAATGTCCAACTTCAGTGGAATTCCGTGAAGAACTCGCTCGTACCTCTACGGGCAAACTACAAAAGTTTAAACTTCGCGCTCCTTACTGGGAACATATGGATCGACAAGTCAACTAGTAGGTGAATCAATTTACAGATTTGAGAGATTCTTGAGAAAAGAATCGTCGAGGGTTGTCCACAACAAGTTTTTCTATCTCTTCTTCTGTTATTCCTCTTTCTTTAAGCATTGGGACTACTTCTCGGTCAAAGCGGGTTGGTTCCATGGCCTCAGTTATACGATCCATTGCGTGTGCAGGGAAAGGCTCTCCTTTCCAGCACCAAACGGAGTCATGGCTCACTACCACCCGATCACCTACCCCGTTC
>MDSY01091053.1_pt1 | contig 12039 bp, 9 predicted proteins | sample 811131 | NCBI WGS metagenome assembly MDSY01 (sample SAMN05326643, study PRJNA326480) | marine metagenome | isolation source: seawater | place: Atlantic Ocean: South West | collected 2010
TGGGAGATCTAATAGAGTATCCCCAACACAAATGGTATCCACCTGTGTAAATAAGGGGGTGATTAATGGAATTACTGTAACGGTCATTACAGCTTCAGTTGCACATTGCCCAGCAGTAGGTACAAATGTATATTCTCTAGTTAATGCGTTGTCGACAGCCGGAGACCAATTTCCAGTAATGCCTTCGTTAGAGGTTGATGGTAATGTAAATGTATCTCCTTCACATATTGGATCTATCTGTGTAAAGCTTGGCGTGGTTGTCTGCTCAACTACAATGGTCATTGTAGTATCAGAGGCACACTGTCCAGTGTCCGGCGTAAAATTATAGGTTGTAGTTGATGTATTATCTAATGCGGGTGCCCATGCTCCACTAATTCCTTCTATAGAAGTGCTTGGAAGAGAATTAAGTGTATCTCCTTGGCATATTTGAGGGACTTGATCAAACAATGGAGTAGTGCCATCGATTACATTAATGGTGACGCTTTGTGTTGAAGGGTCTCCACAAATATCGGTGATTAACACAGAATATGTTGTAGTAACCGTTGGTGACAGCGTAGGTACGGGACTATCAACATCACTGACTCCTTCTGCAGGAGACCATAAATAAGTGTCGCCACTAGGGATGCTTGCGTTAATTTGGATATCGTCTCCGTTACATATAGTTTTATCGTCTATGGTTAAATTATCAACAAATGAAATACTGTTAAAACAAACACGGTGGATATTTACGCTTCCTCCAGTAGAACCTACAAATCCAAAATAAACGGTAGGATCCCCGCCAAAAATAGTATTTTTTATATCATCTGTTATGCTAAGCCGCAAATCACAATCAAAGTAAACATTAAACGTTTGAGTACTTGCTATCCATTCAATTTTAACTTCATGATCTGTGCCGTCTTCTATGTTGACGCTAGTTCCGCTCGCTTGTATTGGACCTGCTAAGTTGGACACAGATGTGTGGTTTGAAATTCCATTTTTCATTATTGCGATGTGATCATAAACAGGGTCATTACGATCAGTATTTTGCCAAGTATCGAACTCTACTATCATGGATTGAGTAATTCCTTCATAACCAACACCACCACCAGCACCTCCAATAACGGGATTTGAGGTTCTCTTAAAAACTAGCGCCATGCCATCCGCACCATTCGCATCATTACTTCCAAAGTAATTTTGGTAATAAACGGTAAAGTCATTTGAGAAGTCAATGGCGTTGTCATACCATACTCCCCCCGTTTGAAAGTCAAGAGCTGGGGTTATCAGAAAACAATTGTTATCGAGAACCTGAGCATCTCCGATCACACTAGCATTTAATTGAGCGTGCCCTTTTAAAGAACTTAAAGCGACACATGTTATGAGGTAAAAAAGCTTTTTTGCTTTCACAAGATTGGTTTATCGGTTAATTATAAAATTAAAAACTACAGTTCTTTAAGCCAGTGTTTCATGGCAACTTCATTTTCTATGATTGTTTTTAAGTCTTCTATTTTGACACGTTGCTGCTCCATAGTATCTCTATATCTTATGGTCACACACTTGTCTTCTAGAGTGTCATGGTCAACAGTAATACAAAAAGGCGTCCCTAAGGCATCTTGACGACGGTAGCGTCTTCCAACAGCATCTTTTTCGTCATAAACCACATTAAAATCCCATTTTAAATCATTTAAAATTGCTTTCGCAACCTCAGGCAATCCATCCTTTTTTATTAATGGTAATATAGCAGCTTTTGTTGGGGCTAGGACTGCAGGTAATTTTAAAACAGTTCTCGTCGTGTTATTCTCTAAAGTTTCTTCAGTCAAGGCATTAGAAAATACAGCCAAAAACATACGGTCCAATCCGATAGAGGTCTCTAGAACATATGGTGTATAATTTTTATTCTCTTCGTGATCAAAATATTGAAGTTTTTTACCAGAATGGGTTTGGTGCTGGTTCAAATCAAAATCTGTTCTGGAGTGAATACCTTCGAGTTCTTTAAAGCCAAACGGAAACTTAAATTCTATATCGGCTGCAGCATCTGCGTAATGCGCCAGCTTATCATGGTCATGAAAACGGTAGTTTTCAGCCCCCATTCCCAATGATAAATGCCATTTCATTCGTGCTTCTTTCCAATGCTCATACCATTTTGCTTGTGTTCCAGGTTTGATAAAAAACTGTAGTTCCATTTGTTCAAACTCACGCATTCTAAAAATAAACTGACGCGCTACAATTTCATTTCTAAAGGCTTTTCCAGTCTGTGCAATCCCAAAAGGGATTTTCATACGACCTGATTTTTGGACATTCAAAAAGTTCACAAAAATTCCTTGTGCCGTTTCAGGACGTAAATATAAATCCATAGCAGTTTCAGCATTTGCCCCCAATTTGGTGCCAAACATCAAGTTGAATTGCTTTACATCAGTCCAGTTTTTACTTCCTGTTAAAGGGTCTGATATTTCAAGCTCTTTAATAAGGGCTTTTACATCTGCTAAGTCTTCGTTTTCTAATGATTGCCCCATTCGTGATAAAATAGTCTTAATTTTATCTTGATAGGCCACGACCCGACCATTCGTGCTAATGAACTCACTTTTGTCAAAACTCTCGCCAAAGCGTTTCTCCGCTTTTTTTATTTCCTTCTCTATCTTTCCTTCAATCTTGGCGCAGTAGTCTTCAATTAAAACATCTGCTCTGTATCGTTTTTTTGAGTCTTTATTGTCAATTAAAGGGTCGTTAAAGGCATCGACATGCCCAGAAGCCTTCCAGGTTGTTGGATGCATAAAGATAGCAGCATCTAGCCCTACGATGTTATCGTTCATTTGAACCATGGCTTTCCACCAGTACTCACGAATATTTTTCTTTAACTCTACACCGTTTTGTGCATAGTCATAAACAGCACTTAAGCCATCATAAATTTCACTGCTTTGAAATACAAATCCGTATTCTTTAGCGTGGGATATTACCTTTTTAAAAGTATCTGGTTGGTTTGTCATATTACAAAAATAAAAAACCTTGTGAATTAAGAGTTAAACTTGCTTAAAAATATGAGATTTAATTTTAGTTTTATGAATTCCTAAATCTCTTTACTATGTTCTTATCCTTGGTTAATCTTTTTTTTCCTAAAACATGTCAAGCCTGTAGTCTGATTTTGTCAGACAATGAATTACAAATTTGTGTCAGCTGCCGGCACGAATTACCTTTAACAAACTACCACTATGATAACTCTGAAGCTATTAAAAAGATTTTTTATGGTCGCGTAGAGCTAAAGGGAGCAACTGCTTTGTTTTATTTTTACAAGGGTGGGAAAGTATAAAAGTTGTTGCATAAATTAAAATATAAAGGCCAAGAAGAACTCGGGCTGTTTTTTGGTAAATGGTTAGGCGCTGAGTTGGTTGAATCTAATTTTTTTAACTCTATAGATGTAGTTATTCCTGTTCCTATTCATCCACGTAAGCTTAAAAAACGGGGCAATAATCAAGTTGCACTCTTTGCTCAGTATCTTGCGATTAGTTTGAACGCCAAATTTGAAGATTCTGTATTGTTAAAATCTACTTTCACACAAACGCAAGTCTTTCAATTTAGAGAAGAACGCTTTCAGTCTGTTTCAAATAGTTTTGTTGCCGTCGATATTCATAAGATTGATCATTTGCATGTGTTAGTGGTTGATGATGTTAATACCACAGGAGCTACGATTGAAGCTTGTGCATTAGTTTTAAAAAAGGCGACTAACCTGCGTTTAAGTTTAGCAACTATTGCAATTACGCATTCCATTTTTCGTTAGTACTAAAATATGTTGTTACTTTGCATTAAATGCAGTTCTAATGGGTAAAAGTATAGCTAACTTAGGTTTTTTAGTCGTTGTGGGTATGATATTGACACAGTGTGCTAATAGAGGCACTACTACGGGTGGTGATAAAGACGAAACCCCTCCAGTTATCATTAAGTCAACTCCAGAAAATTTTTCTATAAATTTTGATGCTAATGAAATCAAAATTCAATTTGATGAATACGTTAAGTTGTCAAATCTTCAAAAACAGCTTATTATATCGCCCCCAATGAATATTGAGCCAGAGATAGTACCGGTTGGGACCGCAAGTAAAGTAATTACTATTAAACTTTTTGACACTCTTCAACCTAACACCACGTATGCTTTTAACTTTGGAGAAAGTATCGCAGACAATAACGAGGGTAATTTGTTTCCATATTATAAGTATGTATTTTCCACCGGGAATTATATTGACTCACTTTCTGTTTCAGGGATTGTTTCGGATGCCTTAAATAAAGATGTAGACGAACGTGTTGCTGTTTTATTGTACGAAGTAGATTCTTCTTTCCACGATTCTATTTTATATAAACAAAAGCCAAAATATATTGCAGTTACCGATAGTGCTTCTGGTTTTAGTTTAGAAAATATAAAAAAAGGGTCCTATCTATTAGCGGCACTTAAGGAAGAGAATCCAAATTATACTTATCAGCAAAAGACAGATAAGATTGCCTACAGAAAGCAATTTATTACAGTTCCATCAGATACAGCTTATGAATTGAAACTGTTTAAAGAATCTATAGATTACAGTTTTAAACGCGCACGACAAGCCTCTCAAAATAAAATTGCTTTTGGTTACGAGGGTGATGGTGAATCGATGCTTATAAATATCATTTCCGATGTTCCGGATGGTTTTTCATCCGTCATTACTAAAGAAATAGAAAAAGATACTTTAAACTATTGGTATCGCCCTACATTAAAAGCTGATTCTTTGGTTTTTGAAGTCATTCGCGAGCAATCTATTGACAAAGCCGTTGTGAAAATAAAAGAATTTGAGTCGGACTCTTTAGTGTTCAAATCTCTTTCTTCGACCCTAAAGTTAAAAGACTCTTATGTCATAAGTGCCTCGACGCCTCTAAAAAATATAGACGAATCAATGGTGCGTGTTATGGATAAAGACTCGGTTTTTATAAAACCAAAGATGGTACTAAATTCAATAATTAACAGCGTTGTATTAGATTTCGATAAAACAGAAAAAAACAGTTACGATATCCAACTATTGCCAGGTGCTTTAACAGATTTTTATGGCGTAGCAAACGATACTTTAAACTATAAAGCCTCTACCAAACTTCAATCTGATTATGGAAATGTAAGGATTAATATAAGCAATGGTGTTTACCCTTTGATCGTTCAAATAACAAATGATAAAGGAGAGGTTATTGAATCTTCTTTGGAACTAAACCCTTCACCAATTGACTTCCAAGATGTGAGTCCGGGCATCTATTTCTTAAGAGCTGTATTTGACACCAATCAAAACGGAGATTATGATACTGGAAATTATTTAAGTAAAACACAGCCTGAGCGTGTTAGTTACGCTTCAGAACCTATTGAAGTACGTGCGGGTTGGGATACTACAGAAGAGTTTGTGTTAGCAGATTAAGACTTTACACTCGCTTTAATTAATTCCCGATTCATTCTTGCAATAGTTTCTAATGAAATTCCTTTAGGACATTCAACCTCGCAAGCGCCGGTATTGGTGCAGTTTCCAAAGCCTTCTAAATCCATCTGAGCTACCATGTTTTGAACACGATCTGTGGCTTCAATTTGACCCTGTGGCAACAATGCATATTGAGATACTTTAGCCCCTACAAATAGCATTGCGGAAGAGTTTTTACAACTCGCAACACAAGCACCACATCCAATACAAGTCGCGGCATCCATTGCCTCATCTGCATCGTGTTTTGAGATGGGAATAGAATTTCCATCTTGTGTGTTTCCAGACGTATTTACCGATATAAAACCACCAGCATGTTGTATTCTGTCAAAAGCTGAGCGATCGACCACTAAATCTTTTATAACAGGAAATGCATCTGCTCTAAAAGGCTCAATAAAAATAGTGTCACCATCTTTAAACTTACGCATGTGCAGTTGGCAAGTTGTTACTCGACGGTCAGGTCCATGAGCTTCTCCATTAATGTATAGTGAGCATGATCCACAGATGCCCTCTCTACAATCATGATCAAAAGCAACGGGAGTATCCCCATTGGTTATGAGTTGTCTGTTAAGGATGTCCAACATTTCAAGAAATGACATGTCTGGAGAGATATCTTTAATTGAATATTCTACAATTTTCCCTTTAGCCTCGGCGTTTTTTTGTCGCCATATTTGTAATGTTAAATTCATAGCAGTGCTTATTTGTAGGATCGTTCTTTAACTTCTATATTTTCGTAAACTAACTCTTCTTTATGCAGTTCAGCATCTTTTGGAGCGCCTTTGTATTCCCATGCAGATACAAATTGAAACTCTTTTCTACGTTGCGCTTCCCCTTCTGCAGTTTGGTATTCTTCTCTAAAGTGACCTCCAGCAGATTCTTCTCGAACCAATGCGTCTTTTGCAAACAGCTCTCCTAACTCAAGGAAGTCAGCCACACGGCCTGCTTTTGCAAGTTCTTCATTAAATTCATTGGCGGCTCCAGGCACTCTCACGTCCTTATAAAATTCATCACGAAGCGCTGAAATTTCTTCAATCGCTTCTTCTAATTCTTTTTCATTACGAGCCATACCACATTTATTCCACATAATTTTTCCAAGACGTTTGTGGAAATAATCCACAGGCTTGGTGCCCTTATTGTTGATAAAGTGGTCAATTTCTGACTTTACTTTTGCTTCTGCTTCATCAAATTCTACAGAGTCAGTTGAAATAGGTCCTGTTCTAATATCTTTAGACAGGTAATTTCCAATGGTATATGGTAATACAAAATAGCCATCGGCTAAACCTTGCATCAAAGCAGATGCTCCTAAGCGATTTGCACCATGCTCAGAAAAATTAGCTTCTCCAATTGCATACAAACCAGGGATGGTTGTCTGCAGGTTATAGTCAACCCAAACACCACCCATAGTATAGTGAACCGCTGGATAAATCATCATAGGAGTTTCATATGGGTTTTCATCAACAATTTTCTCGTACATCTGGAATAAGTTGCCGTATTTACTTTTAACGACCTCTTTTCCTAGGGTTTGAATGAGCGCTTCATCCTCTTCGTTTAGTCCTTTGACATGCGCTTTTTCTTTTCCGTATCTAATAATGGCAGCGGCAAAGTCTAAAAACACTGCTTCACCTGTTTTATTCACTCCAAAACCGGCATCACATCGTTCCTTAGCGGCTCTTGAAGCAACATCTCTAGGAACTAAGTTTCCAAAAGCAGGGTACCGTCTTTCCAAGAAGTAATCACGCTTATCTTCTGCAAGATCAGTTGGCTTTAATTCTCGCTTTTGTATTGCTTTGGCATCTTCTAAGTTTTTTGGAACCCATATACGGCCATCATTTCTTAAGGATTCTGACATCAGAGTTAGCTTCGATTGATGATCTCCAGAAACAGGAATACATGTAGGGTGAATTTGTGTATAGCAAGGATTTGCAAAGTAAGCACCACGTTTGTGCGCTTTCCAAGCAGCAGTGACGTTACTCCCCATTGCATTAGTCGATAAGTAAAATACATTCCCATAGCCACCAGAGCCTAAGACAACAGCGTGTGCTGAATGTCGTTCGATTTCGCCAGTAACTAAATTACGAGCTATAATTCCACGCGCTTTTCCATCAACCACCACGACATCTAACATTTCATGACGGTTATACATCTTAATTTTTCCACGACCAATTTGTCGGTTCATAGCGGAGTAAGCGCCCAACAAGAGTTGTTGGCCTGTTTGTCCTTTAGCATAAAAGGTTCTTGAAACTAAAACCCCACCAAATGAACGGTTGTCTAATAGACCCCCATAATCCCTTGCAAAAGGAACACCTTGTGCCACACATTGGTCAATGATATTGGTGGATACTTCGGCCAAACGATGCACATTTGCTTCTCTTGAACGGTAGTCGCCACCTTTAACCGTATCGTAAAACAATCGGTAAGTAGAGTCTCCATCTCCTTGATAATTTTTAGAGGCATTGATCCCTCCTTGTGCTGCAATTGAGTGTGCACGTCGGGGAGAATCCTGGAAACAAAACGCTTTCACGTTATAGCCAAGCTCTGCGAGTGTAGCTGCTGCAGAACCTCCAGCAAGACCAGTACCCACAACAATTACGTCTAACAGACGTTTGTTGGCAGGGTTTACAAGGTCAATAGTGTTTTTGTGATTGGTCCATTTATCTGCTAAAGGACCTTCGGGTATTTTTGAATCTAAAGCCATAATCCTATGATTTAGTGTGAATTATTAAAAAAGTGGAAAAGGGCAATTACGATAAATCCTAATGGAATTAGGATCGCATATGCTTTACCAAACCCTCTTAATGATTTAGTATATTTATTGTTCGCTCCAACTGATTGGAATGCGGAGTTGAATCCGTGTAGTAAATGTAATGATAAGAACACAAAGCCAACACAATATAGAATAACGCGCCACACGGGTACGAATTTGTGTTGAAGTTCTTCAAAATATCGGTAACCTGATCCATCTTCCAAAAGACCGGAGGAATCTCCAACAACATATTTTATATTTAATTCAGGAATCCAGAAGTCAATAAAATGAATCACTAGAAATACTAGAATAAATCCTCCACTATAAATCATATTTCTACTCATCCAAGTAGAATTAGCATTCGCATTGTTTTTAGTATAGCTCACCGATCTTGAAGATTTGTTCTTGAATTCTAAAACAAATCCCATCGCAAAGTGAAAAATAACACCAAAAATAAGAATAGGTTGTAAGACAAACTGAACCAACGGATTTGTTCCCATGAAATGAGATACCTCGTTAAACGTGTCTGGGTTTAAAACAGATAGAATGTTGATGGCAAAATGCTGTAAAATGAAAAACATAAGGAAAAATGCAGAGATCGCCATGGCGATCTTTCTTCCAATTGATGACTTTAAAATCTCACTCATTATTATTTGAATTTTTTAACTATACAAAGGTACTTCACGGTAAGGTTTTAGACAATTACTATAGACATAATTTTGTTATTTAGAATTGTTTTAAATAACCACAAGAGATTAGAGTAATTTAATATTTTTATCCTTTATTGTGTTATAAAATTTTTAAATTTGAGCTAAACAAGATTCACTATGAAATACCTTCCGATTAGTCCTGAATTATTTGCAAAGAATAGAGTCAAGTTGTCACAACAGATGGCGCCTAATTCCGTTGCTATATTTAATTCAAATGATATTTTTTCTACAGGTGCGGATAGTACGGTTCCATTTGAACAACACCGAAATATTTTTTACTTAAGCGGCGTAGATCAGGAGGAAAGTATTTTACTTGTTTTTCCAGACGCTAAAAAAGACGCATATCGTGAAATACTATTTATTAAAGAGACCAACGATCACATTGCTATATGGGAAGGGGCTAAACTTAGCAAGTCACAAGCAACCGCCTCATCCGGAATCAAGACGGTGTATTGGTTAGAAGAATTTGAGTCTGTTTTTTCAAAATTAATGAATGATTCTACTAAGTTTTATTATAATAATAACGAGCATTACCGACAAGCAGTAGAAATGGAAACTCGCGAAGATCGGTTTTTAAAAATGGTTAATTTGTCCTATCCCACTCACGAATTACTTCCTAATTTTCCAATTATGGAAGCCCTTAGAGGGGTTAAAGAACCGGAGGAAATTTCACTTATTAAAACGGCTTGTAATATCACTGAAAAAGGGTTTAGGAGAGTCTTAGGGTTTGTGAAGCCAGGTGTTATGGAGTACGAAATTGAGGCAGAATATATGCATGAGTTTTTAAGAAATCGTTCTAAAGGGTTCGCTTATACGCCTATTATAGGCTCCGGATACAATGCCTGTGTTTTGCATTATATAGAAAACAATCAAGAATGTAAGGATGGCGATCTTTTACTTATGGATGTGGCAGCTGAGTATGCAAATTACTCGAGCGATATGACACGAACAATTCCAGTTAATGGACGTTTTACTGCACGTCAGAAAGCGGTCTATCAAGCAGTTCTAAACGTCAAAAATCAAGCGACTAAATTACTTGTTCCAGGAACCATGTGGGATGCTTATCATGTAGAGGTCGGGAAACTAATGACTTCTGAGCTTTTAGGGTTGGGGTTGATTGACAAAGCAGACGTGCAAAACGAAGATCCCAAATGGCCTGCCTATAAAAAGTATTTCATGCATGGTACTTCTCATCACATGGGCTTAGACACCCATGATTTTGGCGCTTTGAAATCGCCTATGCAAGCCAATATGGTTTTTACTGTTGAGCCAGGAATTTATATTCCTGAAGATAATATGGGGATTAGACTTGAGGATGACGTAGTGATTCAAGCCAAAGGGTCTCCTGTAAATTTAATGCAGAACATTCCTATTGAAATTGATGAAATTGAAGCCTTAATGAATTCTAATTAAGAATACAAAGATTTAAAATCATTTAACTTATAAATTAAATATAATGAAATTTATTGTTGTTTATTTGATAAATTTATAGGATGAACCAAGACTCAACAGCAAAAGAAATTATAGAATATTTGGAAAACCGAATCGATAATGATTTAGTGAAAAATTCAGTTCATAAAGTAAAATTTATGACTGCCAGAGATATGATAGTAGAAATCACAAAAAAGTAATTGACTTAACCAACTAGAGCTTTATGAAACCTTATGACTTTTGTGTGTTATTATTCTCAACTTATTTTTTATCTGCTCAAAATGGCAACTCCTGTGATGAATCAATTGAAATTATTGCTGGAGATTATTATGTCGATAATATAAGCGGGGATACATATAGTCTTGACTGCACAGAGCTCGACAGTTATGATAATGCTAACTTAGAATGGTTTTCTTACGTATCTGATCAAAACATATTTGTAACAATAACTTCTGATTTGGAATCCAATCAAAATGATGACACAAGGCTTCATGTGTATGAAGGACCCTGTGATAATTTAGTTTGTGTAGCTGGTAATGACGATGGAGGAATTCTTTATAACACCTTTTTATCTACTGCTACTTTTGAGGCCACTGCTGGTGTTACATACTACATTGCATGGGATAATTATTGGTCTAATTCAAGTTTTGATTTTCAGCTTACTGAGTCTAACACTCCTCCTGAATCAACATATACTAGCTTTTCACATCATGGTATTGACAGAGATTATATCTATTATCAGCCAGAAGGCTTAGAAGAAAACTCTCCTTTAGTTTTTGTCATGCATGGATACAGTGGAGATGCAGAGAATATTAGAAATTATTCTAACATGAATGATATCGCTGATGAGTATAGATTTGCAGTATGCTATCCAAGAGGAACTGTGGATGATTCTGGAAATAGATTCTGGAATGTCGGTTATGATTTTCACCCAAACGAATTCGTTGATGATGTTGACTTTTTAAAAGAACTAGCCATCCATTTACAGTCTGAAAATAATTTAAGTTCTGATAAAACATTTGCATCTGGAATGTCAAATGGAGGAGATATGTGCTACATGTTAGCCTGCCAAGCGTCTGAGACTTTTAAAGCTATTGCACCTGTAGCAGGTATGATGTTGCAAGAAATAATGGACACTTGTAACCCCTCTAGTTTAATTTCCATTTTTGAAATCCATGGAGTTAACGATAACGTTACTTATTATGATGGAGACCCCTCATCATCTGGTGGTTGGGGAGCTTACCCAAGCATTCCTTCAATTATTGAATATTGGGCTGATTTGAATAATTGTACTGAACTATTCACTGAGGATTTACCTAACACTAACACTACGGATGGTAGTTACGTTGTAAGTGAAAAAAATTCCGGAGCAGACAATAATAATGAGGTTTGGTTATATAAAATTTATGAAGGTGGCCATGACTGGCCTGGTTCTCAAGGGGCTAATATGGATATAGATGCTTCTCTAGAAGTATGGTTATTTTTTGAGCATATAATGAATAACAGTTTAGGAATAAATAATAATTCTAACTCAGCTAATTTTATTCACCCTAATCCCGCAAAAAACTTCTTCAGTATTTCATCTTCTAGGGCATATTTAAAATATGAAATTTATGATATTACTGGTGACAAGGTATTGGCAGGGGACAACAGAGCTAGTATCGATATCTCTATTTTAAGTAGTGGTATTTATTTTGTGAAGATTCAAGAA
>MDSY01103434.1_pt1 | contig 12031 bp, 9 predicted proteins | sample 811131 | NCBI WGS metagenome assembly MDSY01 (sample SAMN05326643, study PRJNA326480) | marine metagenome | isolation source: seawater | place: Atlantic Ocean: South West | collected 2010
ACTATTAGAAAAAGCAGCAATGAATTTGCTAAAAATTTTAATGAAAAAATTGATCTAAATATTAAATATTTACCCAAAATGGGAAGAAATATTGAAAATAAATTTCTTGAGGACGAACCAAGTATTGATGAGATAAAACTAATATTTTACGAATCATTGAAAAAAACCCATCTAAGAGATATTGACCAGAGAATAACTACTATAGGTCCTCACAGAGATGATTTTGACATAGTTTTCAATGATGCCCCAGCTTCAATCACTGCTTCTAGAGGTCAATCAAGAATAATATCGCTATCTTTAAAATTATCTGAAGCAAAAGAAATAAGAAATATTACAAAAAGAAAGCCTGTTTTAATTTTGGATGATATTTTTTCAGAATTGGATGAAAAAATGAGAGAAAAAGTTGTAACTGAAATTTTAGATTTTGATCAAATTTTACTATCAACAGCAGATATTTCTTTGATAGACAAAAAAAATATAAAAGACGGTAAATATTTTTCAATAAATGAAGGAATTATAAAAGCTGACTAAGCTTTTACTCTTTATCTAACTCAAATGTCGAGTGTAAAGCATTAACTGCAGATTTAACATCATTTTCACTTATAAGACATGTAATTCTTATTTCAGATGTTGTGATCATTTCTATATTTATTTTTTCATTTCCTAGAGCATTAAACATTTCTGTTGCATAGCCTGGAGCATTTTGCATTCCCGTCCCTACAAGACTAATTTTTGCAAATCCACTACCTTTTATGATTTCTTCAAAATCAAGATTTATTTGATCCATTAAAATATCATATGCTCTTTGCAAGTCATCGTCTGAAACAGAAAAAGAAAAGTCAATAAAACCATCCATAGGAATATTTTGGACAATAACATCTATGCTTATAGATTGATCGGATAAAGGTTTCAATATAGATGCAGCTGTACCTGGTATATTTTTTATTTTTTTTACAGTTATCTTTGATACTTTTTTATCAATCGCTATTCCTGTAACAGTTTTGTTGTTCTCCATATTATCTCCTTTTACAATAAGTGTTCCCTTAGTTTTAGAAAATGTTCCTGCAACATACACAGGTACATCATAAACAGATGCTAGTTCAATAGATCTTGGATGCATCTTTGCACCTAAAACAGCCATTTCAAGCATATCTTCATAGTTAATAAAATTTATTTTTCTAGCAGTTGAAACAATCCTTGGGTCAGTAGTATAAATACCTTCTACATCAGTAAAAATTTCACACACATCTGCTTTCAATGCCGCTGCTAAAGCTACTGCTGTCGTATCAGACCCTCCTCTGCCAAGAGTAGTAATATCTCCTTCGGTATTTATTCCTTGAAATCCAGCTATAATCAAAATTTTATTTTTATTGATTTCATTCAACATTCTTTCAGTGTTAATATCAGATATTCTTGCTGAACCATGAATTTGGTCCGTAAAAATTCCTGCCTGAGGACCTGAAAGGCTAATTACCTCTTCCCCTAAAGACTTAATAGACATAGCAAGCAAGGTAGCTGAAACAAGCTCTCCTGTTGAAAGCAATGTATCTTTCTCTCTTAAGTCTGGTTCAGTTTGGTTAAATGTAACCTTTTCAGACATCTCAACCAATTCATCTGTGGTTTTACCCATAGCAGACACTACAACGACTGGAAAAAATCCTTCAGATTTTTTTTCAACTACTTTTTTGGCGATCAGTTTTAGCTTGTCTACATCACCTATGGAAGTCCCACCATATTTTTGTACAACAATATTATTTTTCAAGAACATATGCTCCTTTTTCAGAAATAGAAGAAATTATCCCATTTCCTGGAAGATTAAGCTTATTCGCAGCATCTAACATCTCATAATTTATAGTAAGCTCTTTTCCTAGAGTAATAGCTGAAATAGTAGGACCTGAACCAGATAGATAAGTTGATATTGCACCTGCATTCATGGCTGCATTACTAATAGTTGAAAATCCTTTAATTTCAGGAGTTCTATACTGTTCATGAAGCTTATCCTGAAATGCATATTTTAGAAGAGCAAAATCATTTGTATTTAGAGAGTTAACTAATAATGCCGAACGAGTAATATTATAAACTGCATCTTCTCTTGAAATTGTGTTTGGTAAAGCAGCCCTTGATTCACTTGTAAGAATTTTTTGATCAGAAACAAATGAAACGATTTTTAAGTTTTTATCAAATTTTATGTTGCTAATATACCATTTTTCTAAATCCTTAAATCCTAATGTTATTCCACCATATAAAGCAGGGCCAACATTGTCAGGATGACCCTCAATGTCAGAAGCTATTTGAAAAATATCATCATTATCTAAATCAATATTATGAACTGAATATGCCAATAAAATACCCGCTATTACAGCGGAAGAACTACTTCCTAGGCCTCCAGAAGTTGGTATTGAATTTTGGCATTTTAGTGAAACTTCTATTTCTTTTTCGCCTAAAATATTAGTTGTATGTACATAGGACCTATAAATCAGATTTTCTTTTGTGGTATTCAAAGTTTCAGATCCAAATCCAATATTTTCAATATTGAACTTTGATTTTCTAAAATTAATCTCATTCCAAACATTTAAGCATGCTCCAATAACATCAAATCCCGAACCTAAATTCGCAGATGATGCAGGAACCATAATTGTATTTAAGTTCTTCATAAAAATCTAAGACCTTAGTTGTCCCTCTCCTGTTACCACCCATTTATAGGTCATTAAATCATTTATACCCATTGGCCCTCTAGCATGTAATTTATCTGTTGAAACAGCAACTTCAGCTCCTAAGCCTAGTTCAAATCCATCGTTGAATCTAGTAGATGTATTATGAAAAACTGCAGATGCATCTACTCTGTCCAAAAAATATTTTGCTTGTTTTTCATCATTAGTTATTATTGCTTCAGAATGCTTTGAGCCAAATTTTTCTATATGACTAATAGCTTCATCAATATTTTTTACAGTTTTTATGCTAACAATTAAATCAAGAAACTCTTCTCCAAAATCAGATTTTGAAGCTAATTTAATTTTTGATTTTTCATTAAATTTTTCATACGAATATTTATCTGCCCTTATTTCAACTTTTTTTTCTAAAAATAAATTAAATAAAGGATTTATAATATCTAAAGATTCATTGTGAATAATTATAGTATCTAATGCATTACAAACTGAAGTATTTTGAGTTTTTGCATTATCAAGAACACTTAATGCTAACTCCATATCAATTTTACTATCAATAAATGTATGGCAAACTCCCACTCCTCCTGTAATTGATGGCATTTTTGCTTTTTGATTCACTAAATTTACAAGAGAAGAAGATCCTCTAGGTATAAGTAAATCAATATATTTATCCATTGATAAAATAATATCTACTGCTTTTCTATCAGTAAAATCTAAAAAATACATTGATTTCTCAGGCAATCCCGCCTCTTTCATAGATTCAGAAACAAGTTCAAAAAGAGCTAAATTGGTCTTTATACAATCACTTCCTCCTCTCATAACCAAGCCGTTACCAGACTTAATTGCTAAAGATGCAATTTCTATAACTACATTTGGCCTGCTTTCAAAAATAACACCTAGAACTCCTAAAGGAACCCTAACTTTCTTTACTACAAGTCCATTGTCTCTTATATTGGAGTCTATTACTTCTAAGACAGTATCATCTAAATTTGATACATTTTCCAAAGAATCAACCATTCTAGAAATCGTAGAATCAGTAATTTTCATTCTTTCTATAACATGGTTTTCAATTCCATTTATAGATGCATTTTTTAATTCATTAGAATTTATTTCAATAATTTTTGCACTATTTGAAATAAGCTTAGAAGACAATATGCTAAGGCATAATTTTCTTTTTTCAGAATCAATTAATGATAAATCTGAAGAAAATTTCTTTACCTCTATTAATTTTTTTTCTAATTTTTCTAACATATGCTTTAAATTGTTATAACTAAGTTGTTTCTATGAATTATTTCTGAACCAAAATTTTTACCAACAGTGTTAATTATATCCTTGGTTTTCATACCTTTAATTTTACTTATTTCTAAGGAAGAATAATTAGCTATACCCCAACCTATAATTTTTTTTTCTAAGTTTTTTAATCCGATAATATCCCCTCTATCAAAATTTCCTGAAACGTCTAAAATCCCTGCTGGTAGCAAGCTTGAATTTTCAATTGCTTTAATTGCACCTTCATCTAAAATTACTTCTCCTTTTGAAGAAGAATAACCTGTCATTAACCATCTTTTCCTAGATTCTTTAAGAGATTCTTTAGCAACAAATTTTGTACCAATATCATCTCCAGAAATTATTCTAAGTATTACATTTTTTTCATATCCAGGTGCAATGAACATATCTATACCTGAATTTATAGCAATATTCGCAGCTTGAATTTTTGATGCCATTCCGCCAGATCCTACTTTGTCAGATGGGCCTTTTGCATAACTTATTATATCCTCAGAGATACTGTCAACTATTTTGATTTTTTTTGCATTTTTATCAAAGTTTGGATCTGATGTATAAAGAGCATCAATTGTACCAAGTAAGATCAAAACATCAGCATCAACTGCGTTTGCAACCATAGCAGATAATCGGTCATTGTCCCCATATGCCTTGTCTTCTAATTCATCTGTAGAGACAACATCATTTTCATTGATTATTGGAATTATGTCCACGCTTAATAATTCGTTAAGAGTATTTCTAATGTTTAGATAACCAGACCTATTTTCAAAATCTTCTCGTGAAAGTAACCCCTGAGAAATTCCTTTTAAATTATTTGAAAAGTATTTTTCATACGCTTTCATAAGTAAAGGCTGTCCTATTGAAGCTAAAACTTGCTTATGAACAAGGTGCGAATCATTAAATTTTATATCTTTATTCAAAATACCTAAGTATTGCCTACCTGCAGCTACAGCTCCTGAAGAAACTACAATAACCTGAAAACCTTTATCATGTATAGCAGAAATTTGATTACATAAATCTTCAATTACAGAATCATTTAATATATTTTCATTTTCTGTAATTAGGTTACTTCCAATTTTTATTATTATTCTTTTCTTATCTATATTTGTCATTAAAGTATCAATTCATATCTTTTTTATTAAACAAAAAAATAATTTTCTAATAAAATATATTTTATCTGATTATGAAATCGAATCATTTGATAGAGATTCACGAGTTTTTACTTAATAACCCCGCATTTTCAAATGTGGTTAGTGATTTGCGTAAAAAAACACCTCAAAAACTACTATCAAGTAAATCAAGCTATGGTTACATAATTTCAACACTTAGTAAATTATTTAATGTCCCAACAATAGTTATCACATCAAATCCAGAAGAATCAATAGAAATTCTAGACAGCATTAACTTTTGGAGTAGCACGACTTCAAATTTAAATTTCTCTGAAAGAAACGAAATTTTTCTAGAAAAATACAAACCTGATAACAAAAGTATAAAAGATAGGATGAGATGCTTGGAAGGATTATTTACAGGTGAATTTCAAAAGAAAACACCTATTATCTGTACATCTATCCAATCTCTAAGCACTAAAACTCTTTCCATAGATAACTTTGAAAAACTTTCAATGAATCTAAAAATAGGAGATAAAATAAGTCAAAAAGATTTTATAGATTCATTGATAAGAGCTGGATATATAAATGCTTCTATAGTTGAATCAGTTGGACAATTTGCAAAAAGAGGCGATATTGTTGATTTATTTTGTCTATCTGAGCAAAATCCCATTAGAATTGACTTTTTTTATGATGAAATTGAAAGCATAAAGATATTTGAAACATCATCTCAAAAATCTTACAAAAATATAAATAATATTATAATATCTCCTGTTCAAGAAACAAATGTTTTCCAAGATTTAACAAAAATAAAAAATAGTAACAGAATTTTTTTTGACGATATTGAAATAAAAGAAGAAGAAAAAATAATAGAAAATTTTGAATCGATTAGAAGAAGAGAAAACGATGAATTGATTAACTTTTATTCAGGTTTTTTTGATAATGGGTCATTATTTGATTATATAAAAAATGAAACACTGATAGTAAAAATTGAAACCCACAATGTTGATTTAGAATTAAATCTTATAGATAAAAAAAGAAACGAAAACTACTTATATAAAATTGATCAAAAAGTTGTAAAAAAAAGGTTTCCTATACCTTATATGACTAAAAATGAAGTCCTGAAATGTTTATTAGCTAAAAAAACTACCATAGAACTTAATCAAAGAGAGAGTGAGGGGGAAAAATCAAAAAATATAGACTTTGTAATTCCAAAAATATTTGATTTTAAAAAAGATAATATATTTAGATATATTGATTCAAAAAATAAAAACGAAAAAATAATAATTTCAACAGATTACCCTTCAAGAATAAAAGAGATCATTGGTTCAGATAAAACAAAAATTTTTAGTAATATAGAAACATTTTCAAAAGATAAAATAAATATCGTTTCAAAAAACGCAGGTGAAGGATTCAGGATCAGGAGTAAAAATGAGTCATTATTGCTATTAACTGATAAAGAGATTTTTGGGAGAAAGAAAAAAAGAGTATTCAAATCATATTCTAATAATATGCCATCCAGTATTTCATCAGAACCATTTAAATTAAATGATTATGTGGTGCATATAGATCACGGAATTGGAAAATTTACAGGAACCATACAGATTGGTACTTCTGATAAAGAATTTATTGTTTTAGAGTATAAAAATGAAGATAAGTTGTATGTACCTTCGGATCAAATTGATCGAATTCAGATATATAAATCTTTTCAAAAAAATGAACCTACTCTTGACACTTTAGGATCTAACAAATGGATTAAAACCAGGATCAAGGTAAAGAAATCTATCGAAATACTTGCAGGAGAATTGCTTCAAATCTATGCAGCTAGAGAGAATATCAAAGGAAAAAGTTATAAAAAAAGTACAGATTGGTACAAAGTCTTGGAAGAGTCTTTTGAGTTTGATGAGACTCCAGATCAAAGAAAATCTATTGAAGAAATAAATCAAGACCTAGTATCAAATAATCCAATGGATAGACTACTGTGTGGAGATGTTGGGTTTGGAAAAACAGAAGTAGCGCTGAGAGCTGCTTTCAAAGTGGTAGAAAATGGTTATCAAGTTGCAATCCTTGTACCAACAACAGTTTTAGCCCTTCAGCACTATAAAACTTTTAAGGAAAGGTTTGAGCCTTTTCCTATAAAGATAGAATATATGTCTCGATTTGTTTCAAACAAAAAAAATAATGAGATATTAAATAATTTAAATATTGGAAACGTAGATATAGTTATTGGAACTCATAAGTTACTAAACGAAAAAATTGATTTTAATAAATTAGGTTTACTAATAATAGATGAAGAGCATAAATTTGGAGTTGAACAAAAAGAAAAAATAAAGAAGAGAGAAATTGATATTGATATCTTAAGTCTAAGTGCTACTCCAATCCCAAGAACTTTAAGTTTAGCCCTAAATGGAGTAAGAGACCTAAGTGTTATAAATACCCCTCCTGAGAATAGGATTCCTGTAAATAATTATCTATCAGTTTATTCGGATGATCTTATTCGAGAAGGAATATTAAGAGAAATGGAGAGAAAAGGACAAGTCTTTTTTGTAAATAATGAAATCTTCAATATAGAAATTATAGCCAAACAAATAAAGACAATCGTACCTGAAGCAAAAATAGAGATTGCTCACGGTCAAATGGATAAAAAGAAACTAGAAACAATTATTACAAACTTCATGGAAAATAAATTTGACGTACTTGTTTGCACAACAATTATTGAATCTGGGATTGATATGCCAAATGTTAATACATTGTTTATAAATAATTCACATAAATTTGGCTTATCTCAACTTTATCAAATGAGAGGGAGAATAGGGAGAAGTGAAAAAAGTTCACATGCTTATTTTCTTCTTCCAAAAGATTCCAGAATAAATGATTTATCTGAGCAAAGATTGAACGCATTAATAAATACAGCTGAGTTTGGCAGTGGATACGATATAGCACTAAGAGATCTAGAAATCAGAGGCGCAGGAAATATCTTAGGGAAGGAACAAAGTGGAAATATTAGTTCAATTGGACTTGAGCTATACAATTCTTTATTAGAATCAGCTATAGATTCTCTAAAAAATGGAAACGAAGAAGCTCTAGGTTTTTTTCTGATTAATACAGTGGACATTGATATAGATTCAAGAATCCCTGAAGAATATATAGAAGACATTAAAATAAGACTTAATTTGTACATGCGTTTATCTAAAATTAGAGAAACAAGTAATTTAATTGAAATCAAGAAAGAGATTGAGGATAGATTTGGAGAGATACCTGTTGAATTAGATAGGCTAATTATAATAACCAGAATAAAAATTCTATGCCATAAATCAAAAAATATTATTTCAATTACAGGAAACAAAGATAGGGTAACAATAAAATTTAAGGACAGCCTTCTTGATATAAAAGTTTTTCTTGAAAATAATATAGATGAAAATATAGATATCAAATCAAAAACTATGTTGTTTATACCTGAGGATTCTGAAAAGGTTTTAGAAGAGACAGAAGTATTGATAAAAAAAATGATAAACATTCAAAATGAAATAATTGAAAAATTTAAAAATATTTCAAACTAATTAGACAATAAAAAGGGAAAAAATGAAACTAACTAATCCAGAAATCATAAAATCAATAACAAGTTCATGGAATGGAGATAGAGATAAAAATTTAAGGCCCTTAGTTCCAAAAGATCTCATTGAAAGAATGAAATTAGTAACTACTGAAGAGGCTTGGGGAACATGCAGAAAAAATGGATATCATTTTCAATTTGCAGGAAATTGGAATAACTTGCACCCAGACAGAGTAATTGTAGGAAGAGCCGTAACATGCCGATGGGTACCAAAAAGACCTGATCTCAATGAAGCAATTGAAAAACAAGGAAAAGAGGAAAAAAGAATAGGTTTCCAAAATTCTTGGGTTATTGATGAATTAGTAAATGATGATTTAATAGTTGTGGACTTATTTGGAAAAGTATTTGATGGAACTTTTGCAGGAGACAATCTAACCACAGCAATTAAATCGAAAACAGGAACTGGAATGGTAATAGATGGAGGAATCAGAGACACTCAAAGAATTTATGAAATGGAAGATTTCAATGCTTTCGTTAGAGGGTTTGACCCAAGTGCAATCAATGACGTTAGTATGCCTGAAATAAATGGTATTATCAGAATTGGGGAAGCGACATGTATTCCTGGAGATGTTGTTTTAGGAACAAAGTCAGGAGTTATCTTTATTCCACCGCATTTAGTAGAGGAGGTAGTTTTATCGTCTGAGAATGTAAGGTTAAAAGATGAATTTGGGCAACAAAGGATTATGGAAGGAAAATATACTCCAGGAGAGGTAGATAGAGAGTTTTCTGATGAAATGAACAGGGATTTTGAAAATTGGAAAAAAAATAGAAAGTAGTAAATCATGTCAAATAATATTAAATCATATTCCAATCCTGCAGATCTAAAAATTACTGATATGAGAATATCAGTAATTGGAGACGGAGGATGGCGATGGCCAATCATAAAAATTTACACTAATCAAGACATAGTTGGTCTTGGAGAAGTAAGAGACGGAGCATCGGCTAGATATGCATTATCTTTAAAAAGCAAAATTCTTGGAGAAAATCCTTGTGATATCGATAAAATTTTCCAAAAAATTAAACAGTTTGGAGGGCATGGAAGGCTAGCTGGAGGTGTTTGCGGTGTAGAAATGGCATTATGTGATTTAGCAGGTAAAGCATATGGAGTCCCTGCATATATGCTTGCTGGAGGAAAATATAGAAACAAAATAAAAGTTTATGCAGATACTCCATTAAAAAAAGATCCTGTTGAAATGGGAAATGCTCTCAAAAAAAGAATGGAAAATGGGTTCGAATTCTTAAAAATGGATATAGGGCTATGGATAGCATCAGAATTTAAGAATGGGGTAGTAAATAAAAATCTTATTGATGAGACCGCCAATGTTATGCATCCATTTACAGGTATTCAAGTAACTGATTATGGGATTTCAAAAATGGAAGAATATGTAAAAACAGTTAGAGAAATAATTGGCTATGAAATACCTTTAGCTTCAGATCATTTTGGTCATATGGGAGTCGAAAATGCTATCAGGATAGGTAAGGCTTTAGATAAATTTACATTGGCTTGGTATGAAGATATGATCCCATGGCAATTAGTGGATCAGTGGAAGATGTTAAAAAACAGAGTCGATACACCTGTATGTACAGGCGAAGACATTTACTGCAAAGAAGGATTTGAGCCTTTAGTCGAAGCGCGGGCCATTTCAGTTGCACACCCAGATTTAGCAACTTCAGGCGGTATATTAGAAACAAAAAAAATTGGAGATTATTGTAGAGATGCAGGCATTCCAATTGCTTTGCATCAAGCAGGATCACCAATCGTTGCTATGGCAAATGTACATTGTGCAGCCACAATAGAAAATTTCATTGCATTAGAAATGCATTCTGTAGATAACCCTTGGTGGAATGATATAGTTTCATTAGTTGGGCAAGAAGGGCCGATGATAAAAGGTGGATATGTAAATATAACAGATGCTCCTGGATTAGGAATAGAGTTAAATGAAGAGGCTGTAAAAGAGCATCTTGCCAAGGCTTCAGAAGGAGTTCATGAAGGGGAAAACAAGTTTTCAATATATCCTAAAGGAGCATTTAATGAAACTTCAGAATGGGATGACTTAGATTCTCATGATCGCACTTGGAGCTAGAAGAATGCAGATTACAAATTTGTATATGATAAAATTATATTGAGCCGACTACTAGAAAAGATTTTCTAGTACAGGATATTTGACCCTCTATAAAACATTTTCTCTAATCCACTTTAGATTATGCTTTGAGGGTCATTTTTTTTGGTTCTGAGATACAATAATTAAGTGCTATTATTTATATACGGAACTTGTAAGTAGTAGCACGTTTTTATTACACTTCTAAAGCGGAAATTTAAATATTTATTAATTTACATATTCGCAACAGTAATTTGTTATTTCATAAATTTTTAATTTGAACGAACTATTTTTGGGAACCTCAAAAATATCTCCGCTTTTTATACTTATCCATTCAGATTTATTAGGAAGCAACACATCGAGTTTTCCTGACATTATTTCCATGATTTCTTTTTGGTCTGTACCAAACTCATATTCCCCTTTTAGCATTACGCCTAAGGTTTTTTTTGAACCATCAGAAAAATATATTGATGTACTTATTACTTTTCCTTCAAAATATATATTGGCTTCTTTTTGAACGCTCACATTAGGAATCAATTCACTCATAGTAATCCTTTTCAAGATATATACAAAAATTCTATCAATTAAATATTAAAAATATAATTCTTCTAAAGGTTTGAGATGATTTTTGGCATCCTTTTTTATGGAAAATTAGAAAACAGGCAAATTATGTAGCTATCAATAGATTCTGGCTGGAATATTAATAGCTACCTTTCAAGTTTATCAATTATTTAGTAAGAAACCATGAAGCAAAGATAACTAATATCATCATTGAGGTCATAACAAATAAAGCTGTAGCTATAAATTTATTCATGTATTTAGCTCTATGTCTACACTATAAAGATATTCAAGAGCTAAAGCGAAGCTCTGAATCTGATGTGATTGTCCTAAAGAAACAAGCATTTCACCTTTCTTTATAGTTTGAGGCGGTACCTTTGAAGAAAAATCAATTCCTCTTTTATCACATTTAATTTGAATTTCTTCAATTACTGAATTGAGTTTATTTACTGCTTCTGAATAGAATTCATAACTAGATTTATTCATATAGAAATTATGTATCAATTAGAGCAATTATTCAAATACATTACTTCAGGTTTATTTAAATTTGAAATAACATTCCAACTCATATGCTGTTTGAAAATCTTATAATTACGTAATTTATATCAATAGATATATCTATCTCTTTATAATATTTTATTATTAAGTCATAAGAGAATGATCGGAGAGAATGTGGTATCAGATAAAAATTTAAATGTCTCATTTTTA